>SDBT01008459.1_pt1 | contig 16808 bp, 28 predicted proteins | sample 2277101 | NCBI WGS metagenome assembly SDBT01 (sample SAMN10404973, study PRJNA504765) | marine sediment metagenome | isolation source: marine sediment core GS10_PC15, 103 cmbsf | place: Arctic Ocean: Southern Knipovich Ridge | collected 2010
ACAACCTAATGATTAAGAGTAATTTGCTCTGCAAAGTGAGTTAGCAGGGGTTGCTGGGTGCAGTTGGAAAATAGTGCTGGGTGCTTTTTGGGTGCAAAAAGCACCCAATGACGGCTTAATTTGTATGGGGTGACAGGCAGTATAAGATATTGAAATAATTGAATCGAATGATGTTTATTTGATATTTTTGTAATGGTTTTATGAACTTACAGTGGTTGGTTTTTGTTAATTCGGTGCAAAGTTAAAATTAGATTTTTCGGTGGTTTTGGGCCGATTTGGTGTATGTTTTTGCAGATGAAATAAGATTTTTCATTCTACGTATTGGGTAGTGCTCTAAATAATTTCACAGGAGCTGATCTTTTCGATAGTGACCATTATTGATGGGTTTGTCGGATGTCTACTGATACGTCATCGTTTAATTCCTGTTTCTACCGATTTGCTCAACTCAACTGAATTATCGGTAAAAACATGATTTAAAAGAACTGAATAAGTGTCCTTATGTAAGGAAAACGTGTCTCGGTACAGAGTGTCCATAAGGTTTTTCATCTGTTCGACGCCGCTGCCGATTTTATTTGCGGCTTCCCGTGTACTCTCAGTGATTGAGTTCGCCATACGGTAAAATACGACGGACAATGCTATCGCGAGACATGCCAATATTATCGAGCCCACAGAAGCGATTAGAGCCCAGAGGTTCATTGCAGAAACAACTTCAGCTTCAGTCATCTTTCCTCCTTTAAAGTCCCCTCACCATTCCAACCGCCCTGCCCAATGGGTCGTTTTGTACAGCTAAGGAAGGTTTCTGAGGTCAGCAGAACGGATACTACATTGATGTTTCATGGTATTTTAACTTTTTTTAGGATGTTGACCTTTTCTGATATTTTCAAATGTCTGTTCTACTAATTTTTTGCCACCCTCTCCCATTCCGTGATAGAGAGCAGTTATAAAACCTATTGTTCGATCGGCTGCTTCAACAAAGACCCAGTTAGACTCATGAAAATCACAGCCATTAAAACCCACAGCATCCATCCCGCCATACTGAAGCTCACATTTCAGGAATTTGCATTTTATATATTCATTACCATCAACCCTGATCTTTTCATTCTCGAATGTTTTAGATTCGTGGCGGATTAGATTACTGCCCCCGCTCAATAATTGCATGAATTCTGGTGGGAATTGTGCGCCTAATCCTACGCTTCCGTCTTTTCCAATATGAATCCCGACAGGAATGTTGATGAACATGTTTTCTGAAAAGACGTTACCGCGAAAAGTTATTTCTCTATCCCGGATTCGAATCTCTTCTTCCTTAGCTCCCATCGTCCCGAAAATAGAGCTGTCCTTAGAACCTGGCCTAATCTTGTAGAGAAAGGCACCGGATATTGGATCAGAGACTGTTATGATTCCTGTGGCGTTTTTCTCGGTTTTTGTTATTGGGTTTTCTACAGGTTCGTTTTTTAAAACCTCAATAGTTGGTTGTCCCTTATGGAAAGTAAAGACCGTAAATACGTCTTGGTCGCCTTCCTGCTCTAATAGAAAATAACGATCTTGGAAAATCAGAGGAATCGCAACGTTTTCGAATTTATTACTCCCAATATTTATCATCTCAAACTCTTTTCTCTTGTTTAAGTCAGGGATTTCAACCTCAAAATCCCCCCAACTACCTCAACCACTTTCCCCACCGGGTCAGACAGCTATCCCAAATATTTCATCTCCCGTAACCCAGTACCTTATTAATAACCCTTATTAGAAGGAACGGTGCCGCAATGATTCCCATAATCACCAGAGCCATCAGAGCCATTCCGCTGGTTTCATTGAAACCACCGCTAAAGAGACCATAGCCGCGAAGAACCAATAAAAGAAGTGAAAACAGCGCGATTAATACACCGATACCCAAAATACTCTTGAAGGCAGTCTTGCTACCCTTAGCCTGCGCCCTGGGCGGCGCTCCACAGCTCGGGCACTTATCCGCCTTCGTGCTGACCTGGTTCCCGCATTCCCTGCATTTTTTGAGGGCCATTTTATAACCTTCGTGGTAGTGAAAAGAGTGGCGGATAGATATATCTTCATAATAAATTTAAAGTGTTCTATTCATTGGTGGTAGGATCGCATCTGATTTTCCAGGTTAGGTGAGTTAGATTGTTTTTCATTCCCCATCTGGTCAAGCCGGGGTATTCATTTGTGTCGGTGACCCTGTAATCGCCTTGGCAGACCTTTCTTGATTCATGATCCAGACCGCTCTCAGCCTGTTTTTTTGTGCCGTTTAGACCGCCGTAGCTAGCTTCAATTGAGTAAACCTTTTCCCCACCTACAGTACCAATAAATGAACGGTTAATTATATTTCCACCGCATGAGTAAGTCGAAAGCGATATATATATAAGGAGTACAGTTCCAGCTAAGCGCCGCTTCATCATTCCTCCCCCTTAACCAACTGCCTCCCAAACCAGATTATCTGCCCAATCACCCGGACATCGTTTAGCAATGCCTCTTCGGGCTGAAACTCGGTTCTGTTGTCTGAGTAAATCAGAGCGCGGCCTCTGGGCAAGAGCGCCAGCCGCTTGATAACGATAGTTTCACCCAGACCTAAAGCATATATAAGTCCTTCGTAAATCCTTTTCCGGCCTTTGTCAATCAAAACGATATCGTTCGGCAGGATGGTCGGCTCCATTGACGCGCCCCGCACCATCATCAAAACCAGGTTATCTATACTGGTGGACACCCGCCTCAACCAATCCCGCCTGAAGGCGTAATCCTCCTGCATGTCCTCGGTCAGCACAAAGGCCCCGCCCCCGGCCGACAGGTGCGCCTCGGCCATTGGCACAAGATGAAAAAAACTGTAATCCGGCGGTTCCTTGGATTTCGGGATCTCGATGTCCTCGGCCCAGGGTTCCTTATATATATAGGTATGGTCCTCGGTCCCCTCAGGCGGCGGCACCGTGGGCTTGGAGGTTACTTCGGGCAGGTAGGGGTCGCCACGGCCAGATAGAAGCCAATCAATACTTGTGCCGAATTCCAGTGAAATCCGCTGAAGCACGTCACCTTTGGGGATGCTTAACCCTCCTTCGTATTTTTGGACTGCCCCTTGTGACGTGCCGATTCGCACGCCAAACTCCTTTTGGGTCAGACTACCCCGGATAGTTTTTATGCGCTCGCTGATAGACATTTTTTCCAAGTTTTTGGTTTAAGAAACCATCCAATTTTCTTCAACCATTTCTTCAACCAGCAAAATCCGGTTTAAGAAATCCGTTTTTATAGTAATAATAGTTATTTACGTACATCGCTCTAAGTAATGCTGAAAAAATGATTATAAACCTACTTTTTTCTTGACAAGCCGTAATTTTTGATTTATTTAATAAGCCTGTAAACATAAGCACACACATCCCAAAAAAAGGAGTTCACATGACTCCCCATCAAATTCGAGTCGAACTTTACATGCGCCGGGAACGGATCACCCAGGCGGACATCGCCCGGTCTCTTGGCGTCACCCGCGCCGCCATCACCAGCACCATCAACCGCGTTATTGTTTCCCGGCGAATCATGGAGGCCATTGCCAAGGCCATCGGCCTGGAAGTGGAACTTGTCTTTCCCGAGCAGTTTAAAAAGAAGGCCGGTTGATTATGAGTCATCTAAAGGATCGGGACCACCAAACGGCCAATCTTCGGGAAAACCCTTCCGAAACACATCATCATACACTTCCGACGCCTCAACGGCGGTTTCGCGGTACGATCCGCCCGGTTCAATCGGATGCTGAGTCAGGCCGTTCAGAAGATATTCGGCCTTCCGCATACAGTGAATCGAGGCCAGGACCAGGCGGCGTTTTAAGACCGGGTCCCGCCAGGCCTTCTTCGACGCTCGACGAGACGGTGTCGCTTTGGCGAAAGCATCGACGTGTTCAGCGTATTTATGCCGCCATGCAAGCCAGCCGTCCATCCCCATTGCCTCGCAGTCGTCTCGTAAGGCGTCTACGTCACTACTGGTTAAACTTTCAATTAATTCCTCTGCGAGGTACCCGCTTTCTGAAGCGTATCTATACAGGCTCATGAAAAATATCTTAACCGGGGCAAGTCGTGGTGTCAACGTTCATTTGTATATCTATCCGGACGCGTGAAATGGGAAAAAGGGGCGGAATATGATCACACAACCGAAACAGTTGGACCTTTTCTCCGGTTCTCGATCCTTGAACGCGACACACGAAGTCAAAAGGCAGATCCGCCTGGCCCTGGCCGCGTCCAATTTATCCCGCGAGCAGATAGTCGATCAATATAATAAAATCGCCGCCCTCGAGGGCGCGTCCAAGATAAGCAAGGCCGCTCTGGATTCCTGGACTAAGGACAGCGACCCCGGCCGCATGCCCTCCCTGCTGAACTTGAATTATCTATGTGAAGTCCTGGGTACTTTGGCCCCGTACGCGGCCGCGATCCGGCCGCTGGGGGCAAAGGTCATCGGCCCGGAAGAAATAAGGCTGCTTAATTGGGCCAAAGCCGAACAGGCCAAACGGTCCGCCGCAAAACGGGCCAAACTGGCCCTGATGGAGATTGAATAATGTTTGATTTTAATTCTTTTATGCTCGGCTGGGTCTCAATGGGGCTGGGTTTAATACTGATCAAGTTGCTGGTGGAAGCGCTGATACGCTCTGCCCGTCGTGACTTCACGCGAGCTGAAAAGAAAGCCGGACCGAAATGACCGAGCAGCCCCTCTCTATAAAGGAACTTGCTGCAAAGCTAAGAGTAAGCGTTCAGGCTGTACACAAAATGGCCATAAAAGGAAAATGGCCCTTCGAAACAATCAACCGCAGGGGCGACAAACGCTTCATCATCTCCAAACTCCCCGAACATATCCGCCTCCAGATCGCTGAAACGAACACCAAGCAAATAGTGCCCTATATATATAATGATATAAAACCAGTGGGATCTCCGGATTTGACCGACAAGCAGAATCGGATCGCGCTGGCCTGGGCCGACCTGCTCAAAGCCTATCTGGCCGATAAGAAGCGGGCCAAAAAGACCAAAGGCGTATCAGTGGTCAAGGCCTCGAAACTTTTCCTGGACGGATACAACACCGGGCACCTTATCCCGGATGCGTTTGCGGTCCTCGGCTCAAAATCGTTTTCCATGCTCGAAGCCAAAGCCAAAAGATACCGTGACTCGGGTTTCGATCTTTTGGCCCTGGCTCCGCAATGGGGCACAAACAAAGGCATCCGCAAGGTAACGGATGATGAACTGCACGCCCTCCTCTCCTTTGCCCTCCATCCTAATCGGCTCAATATCTCGCAGGTAACCCGTCTAACCAAGATGACCCTGACCAAACGGGATATTGAGTCGCCTTCCTCTGTTGCCACCATGCGCCGGACTATCGATGATTGGAAAAAGACGAATTTCGACAAGTGGACGCTTGCCCGGCACGGCGAAAAAGCCCTGCTGGACCGAAGCGCGCCTTATCTCGAGAGGGATTCATCCTTGCTGGAAGTGGGCGACGTGCTGGTAGCCGACGGGCACAAACTGAATTTCGAGGCCTTGCATCCGTTCACCGGCAAGCCGGCTCGCTTGATGCTGGTCCTCTGGTATGACTGGGCCTCGCGCTTCCCGTGCGGCTGGGAAATTATGCCCACGGAAGATATCCAATCCGTCGCCGCCGGCCTCCGCCGCGCCATCCTGACCCTGGGTAAAATGCCCAAAATCGCCTACCTGGATAACGGCAAGGCGTTCAAGGCCAAGTTATTCACCGACAAGACCATCGACTTCGAGGACGCCGGTTTCAACGGCATGTTCGCGCGGCTGGGGATCGAGCCGGTGTTCGCCTGGCCGTATAACGCCAGGGCTAAGCCGGTGGAGCGTTTTTTTTCCACGTTCAGCGAGTTCGAGCGACTTCAGCCCACCTTCATTGGAACCAGTATCGCCGATCAACCGGCTCGCATGCACCGTAACGAAAAACTGCACCAAAAAGTTCACGAGAAACGGTACGGCGGGCACCTGCCCGACGTGGAGCAGCTCAACATCATGATGCAAGGCTGGTTCATGGAATACGCGTCCCGGCCGCACCGGGGACTGAACGGTCTATTACCGGGCGAAGTGTTCAAGACCGGGCTGGGTCCAGGCGTGGACGAAAAAGAACTGCGGCACCTCATGATGAGCATGGATATAAAGACCATAAACAGAAACGGCGTAAAGTTCATGGGCCGTAATTACTATGACGAAGCTCTGTACGGCCGCAAGCACCGGGTCCGCATTAAATATGATTTAGAAGACCTGTCATCCATCCTTATATATGAACCGGACGGCGCGAAACTGATCTGTAAGGCCGAGCCATTAAAACCGGTTCATCCAATGGCCATCCTGGGAACCAAAGACGACATGGCCCATCTGAAAGAGGGCATCAAACGGAACCGGGCGCTTATGGCCGGGACCAAAAAGGCCGCGCGCGAGTTCGTGGCCAACGCCCCGGATTTGATTGAATTACCCGAGACCCTCACCCCCGCCCTCTCCCAGAGGGAGAGGGGGAAAACGGAAGCGGCCTTGCCGCTGACCAGGGCCGAGGCCGAACATATCGAAGCCGAAGCCTCTAAGATGAAGGTCCTCGAACTCAAACCCAAAGAACCAGACCCGATCCTGGACGGCATTTGGGAGCGATATGAAAAGCTCCTGGAACGGGAGTGCCAGGGCGAGGAGCTGGATATAAGCGATATGCAGTTCATGCGGGTCACTGAACGGGACCCGGATTACGCCAAATACCATAAAGAACGATTCGATTTCCTGCGCGATTTATGGCGCGTGCCCGAGGAGGAACAAGCCCAATGAAGAATGTATTTATTCAGACTGAAAACGCCCGGAATTTTATAACCACCATGAAGGAAGCGGAAAAGAGGATTGATAAGCCGGTGTTCCTGGTTTTCACCGGTCAGGCCGGGCGTGGAAAGACCGAGGTCTGCCGTTATTTTACCGCCCAGGAAGGCTGGGTGTATGTGCGCGCGCGTACCGGATGGGGCGTGCCCACCGCAGAACTCTGGATGATGCAGGAAATTTGCAAAAACCTGGGAGTGCTGGAAGATCAAATTCCCAGGCGAAAACAGGCCTGCTTCGACTTACTCGATGAATGGCTGACAAAAACTCAAAGTGTGATTGTCATAGACGAAGCCGACAAAATCAATCCAACGCTTTTGGAATGGATTCGAGACCTGGCCGATCTTACATTCACGCCGTTTGCCCTGGTGGGCGAGCCGCTGCTTCTCCATAAAATGGGCAGGGAACGCCGGAGATGGAGACGAATTCTGCGAGCCGTTGAATTCAAGCCCGTATCGTCCAAGGACATTTTGTTTTTCGCTAAACAAGCCTCGGATATAAACCTGACGGCGGACCAGGCCGAAATGCTTCGTGAAAAGTCGGGAGGCGACTTCGGTTTAGTGGAAAGAGACATGCTTCAGTTAGAAGAGTTGGTGGCGGTGAATAAGCCGGGCAAGATTACTGACGACCTGGTCAAGGCGGCTATCAAGCGAAGTTACCGGGGCAAGTAAATGTCGCGTACGGTCAAACGAAAATCCCCTTCACCCGCCGCCGTGGGCGGCTTGGCTTCCAGGGTCTTGGAGGCCGCGCGAACAAAGGGCACCTTTACTGTGGCCGATATCGGCGATGCCCTTGGCATCCAGACTCATAAGGACCTGGTCCCCATCCGAAGAGTTGTATTTGCGTTAAAAAAACGCAATGAAATCAAGCGCGTCTGCCGGGGGATATACAAATACCAGGGCCGCGATAAGCGGCGTACCCTCATGGACAAAATATGGCACCTGGTCCGGTCCCACCGTCATTTTTCAACCGACGATATAGAACGGTTGTCCGGCGCGGCCCGTAACACCGTTACCGAGTATCTGCGGTGCCTGGCCGGATACGGGTACCTGACCAGGTCAGGCAGATCCCGCTGGCGGCTGGTCAAAGACCCCGGCCCCAAAACACCCGTTAACACGGCCAAATGTAAACGGCTGAAGGAGATACGGAAGAAGAAAAATGCCCAAATCCAACGCCAAGGGTAAAAAACGCCGCCAGGAACGGGCTAAGGCTCGGTTGGAACCGAAACCCATAAGCCTGGCGGATCAGATCGAACCAGCCGTATTGAACACCCCTGTAGGGGCAATCCCTCGTGGTTGCCCTTCATCCGCCGCCGAGGGCGGGCAGGCACGGGGGCCTGCCCCTACACCAATTGGCGTAACAGACGATCTACCGCCCCTGTCACCTATGGCCATCCAGATCGCCAACCGCTGGGGTAAAAACGGTCTGGCCGATTTCGAGAGGATTAGAAGGATTTAAATGCCTGAACTAAAAATTGCGGACCCCGGCTGGTATGCCAGTGAATTGGACAGCGAAGAATGCCAGTGCGGGCGGACCAAAAAGAGCCGAATGTCATTCTGTTACACCTGCTACAAATCGCTTCCGCCAGACATACAGCGCGCCCTGTACGCTCTCATAGGCAGTGGTTACGAGGAAGCATACGAGGAGGCCGTTGCGTGTCTGACCGGAGCATAGACCAAATCCTGGCCGGGCCGGAAATTGGACCGTTCGTCAGGATCAGAAAATGGAAAAGGACCGGGAGGTGTAGGGGCGGTTCGCGAACCGCCCAGACGGGAACATAAATGAAACTAATCTGTCCAAAATGCGGTTCTAAAATCGACCTGGCCCATGCCGAAACCTCAGCCGATTTCACGGCCTTGATCAACCTGGCCGCGCGGTTCGGTAAAGGCTGGATCTGGGCGGATGAATACATGGCCTCATTCGCGCCTCAAGCCGGGTGGCTGAAACTTAAAACCAAAATCCGCCACCTCGAAACCCTGGCCGTGATCTGGGATGAAGAGCGGTTCAAGAAAAATGGCCGTAGGTATCGGACAGACAAGAAGCGGATAATTGAAGCGATGGCCAAAGTCTGTAACGCCAATCCGAGCAGCCCTCTAAAGGGCCACAGTTACCTTAAAACCGTCCTAATGGACACCGCCGAATTCGAAGATGCCCAGGGCCGCACCGCTCAGGAAGAAACGGCTCGCGAACATTCCAGACGCGGCGGCCGGGATGTAACCCAGGACTCCAATTCCCCCCTCTCCCTCGAGGGAGAGGGTCGGGGTGAGGGGGGAATTTACGGAGCTGAGGGCCTGGAGAAATTCAAGGCGGAGCACGGCGGTAAAACTCCCGCTGAAGTTGTGACCGAAATAGCTAAAAGCAAGGGGATCGATGATGAGATTTAGAGACTACGGCATCAGCCTCGACGGCTACCACAACAAGGTGTTGACCCACGCGGAAAGCGCTTTCTTAAACGTCATATTTCTAGACCATTACGGCGCGGACAATAAAATATCCGGTAAGGAACTGGCCGGGGCCTGGATGTTATCTCTGGATGGTGAGGTTTTATTCTCCCCTGCGTTGCAGGGACGCTGGATGCGCTGGGTAAGGCTTATGCAAAACCATCTCCTGTTCGACCACGAAATCCAGGTCTATAGCGAAACCGGCAATCAGGGCGGGTACTGGTACGGCGAGACCGAGGAAGAGGCCGAAAAGTTTTACGATACCTTCCGCCGCCGTGGCCTGACCGGGTTGAAGAAGGCGGCGCGCGGCCGACAGTCGGTCCTGGTGGGCATGATGAAGCAGATATCTTTCGAATTTGACGACCTGGATGACCGCACAGCGACAGTCACGCCGTCCTTAAAGCCTCGGGTTAACCCCACGCCCGTCGCGGTAGTGGACGCGTTTCTGGAAAAGATGATGGGGGAACCGGAAAGATTTGCAGATGATTTAAGAAAAATCGGCTCGAAATTCGGGTCCGTACTGCTGCCTAAAGCTGTGGTCAACCGCGCCCTGACCACAGCTCAAGAGCTTCAAGAAATATTAGCGGGGCTGCAGTCATGAATACCGAGGCCCGCATCGACCGCATGATCGTGGAAACCGCAATCATCCAGGAGAACCTGGCCGATCTGGCCTTTTGCAACAGCCTGCAGCGCTGGGCCGCGGCCCACGAAAAACAGGCCCTGCAAACCCTCAAAAACAAATTAGATCAGGAGGTAACCATGCCGTACCAGATCGAAGAAAGGCTAAACGCCAGGAAAGCAAACATCAAAAAGCTGAAGATCCGGCGCTTGAAACCAATCATCGAGAACAGAAAGATGGCCAACAAGGCGGCCAAACAACTGAATCTCCTCTTTCCGGATGACGCGCACGAAGTAGTGGAGGCCTGACAATGGATAACGTCACGACTGAATTACAAGGCGGCGATTTCGTCTATGTGCCGGAGCTTGATGATGATAACGAGCCGTTAATGGATCGTGGTTGGGTGTCTGCTCAAGTTGTTGTAGTCACTCCGCCTTTTGTCCGGGTCAAATACAGAGGCCGCACCCACCGCATGGAAGCATGCTACCACGTGAATCAGATTAGTAAGGATGAGCCTCTTGAATAACAAACAATTAGCCGTCATCCATGTGGCCAAGAAAGAACTTGGCCTCGATGATGACGCCTACCGCGCCTCCCTGCTGGCCCACGGCGGCGTGGACAGCGCCAGGGAGTTGGACCGTGAAGGCTTCCAGGCCGTGATGAAACATTTCGAGGCGTCCGGATTCAAGTCTAAAAAAAAGAAGCCAAAGCCCTACATTAAACCGCCCAAAATGGGGCCGGGCATGGCCACTGACGAAGAAGTAAGGTTGATCATAGTCCTTTGGTTGGGTTTAACCGGTTATTACCAACAGGGCAACGAAATGAAGGCTCTAAACGCTTTCTTAAGCAAAACCTGCAAGGTGTCCAAACTGGAATGGCTGACACATCAAAAGGCTTACATCGCCATCGAAGCCATAAAGGATATCGCCAAAAGGAGGGCTGCGTGACCGAAAAACAAATGGATGAAATCATTGAAAAATTTATGACGTGGCCGTTCTGGATACTGTTCATACCAACAGTACTTCTATCCGGCAGCATGATGATCAGAGCTTGGCTGTGGATGATCTTCGAGGCACCGAAATGAGTGTATCTCAATGTATATACAATGTCATACCGGACGCGGCCATGTTCAAAACCGTTATCGACAAGGCCCAGACCGCCGGATTCAATCACCGTCTGAAAAAGAATACGGGAATTGTAGATGACCTCAGTACGTTGTAAAAAATGCCGCCGTTTACTGCTTAAGGCCAATCTGGTTGACGGCGAGATCAAGTGCCCGAAGTGCGGGCACGTACAAAGGATAAGCTTGACAAAACAACCCTAATATATTAAATGGGTTAGACAACAGAGCGCTTCGAGCGCCGAATAGAATTTAGAGCTATCCGATAGCCCGTTTCCTGGGAAACCAGGGACCGGGTTTTTTTATTTTTGGTGATCGCCTTGCGATCCTGGCTGCAGCACAAACTCCACCCTTTGCATTTATGGTGCCGCTTCCACGGACGCGGAAAAAGGATTTTCGAGATGTACGAAATCAAATTATGGCCCGTAATCAGGAGGTTGCTTAAATGAGTTTCGACAAGGCCTATGAAATCACCCGTAGACATGAAGGCGGGTATGTCAACGATCCGGACGATATGGGCGGCGAGACCTACAAAGGGATCTCGCGCCGATATCATCCATCCTGGGCGGGCTGGTTTGACATTGACGCCTTGAGACTGACGGGACACTTTCCCGCGTGTTTGGACGATGTAGAACTTCTCCAGGACATGGTCAAAGATTTTTACCGGGCCAATTTCTGGGACTGGTTCTGGGGTGATGACGTTTCTGAGCTTGAGCCGGATATCGCCTATGAAATGTTCGACACGGGCGTGAATATGGGCGTGTCCAGAGCCGTGGGATTCCTTCAACTCAGCCTGAATGTCTTCAACCGTGACGAACTGCTCTATGACGATTTAGTGGTGGACGGGGTGTTTGGTTACAAGACCTATTTCGCCCTTAAGTCCTACCTGAGAAAAGATCATCCGGGATTCTTGCTCAAAGCCCTGAATGTCCTCCAGGGATATCACTATATAGAATTTATGAAGCAATCACCCATCCAGGAGAAACGCGCCCGCGGCTGGTTCGAGCGGGTGGAGATCTTCAAAGTCGAGGAGGCGTAAGGTAAATCATGGATTTTAAAAATTTACTTGGAATCGGAGCAAAGGTGGCCACGGGCGGCGGTTCAAGTGTGGCCAACACTATTATCGGCGGTCTCAGCAAGGTAGCCGACAAAATCTGGGTCGATAAAAACCTGCGCGACTCAAACATGGCCGCCATTGCCGTGGCCACCATCGACGCTGAGAAGGCCGGGGACCTGGCCGAATACGGTGCCCAGAAAGAACGCTGGAAGGATATCCGCGAATCAGGCTGGCTGTCTCGCCAGGTCCGTCCGGTGATCGCCCTGACTTTCCATTTCTTTTTCTGGGGATCATTCGCCCTCGATAAGGATTTCAAAACAAACATTCAGATCGTGATCTTTGAATGGAACGGCATGAAGATCACCGTCGGCGCGATGTATGTCCTGATCGTCTGTTTCTATTTCCTGACCAAAGGCATCAAGGACTACTTCCGAGGCAAAAACCCGGTTCCCAAACCGGTCTAAATAATTTTAAGGAGGCGTCATGGAAGGTCTTTCTTTTATCAAGCTCGTCGAGTTTCTCACGCCATTGGGCCTGCCCGGCATCTTGCTGGCTGTCTGGTACCTCAATGAGCGTTCACGGTCCAGTCTGCTTGAAACCTATCGCCAGGACCAGCAGGCACTGATCCAGAAATACGGCGAAGACGTCAAGGAAGTCCGCGCCATGTACGAGCGAAACGTCTCCCTGGTGCAGTCTTACGAAGAGCTGGCCAAGGATTTGAAGGACGTGGTGATCATGAACACGCAGGCTATGACCAAGGCTCTTGATTCAATCGAGAACAATCAATTCTGCCCGCATGTTCGGCTTAAAAAAGAGGCAGAGGGGGTGCAGGGATGAATCAGGAACAGCAGGTTTGGAAAGGCCAGTTAAGCGACGCGGAGAAAGAAATCCGTGAGATCAAACTGCGCATGGAAATGACGCGGGATAGCCTACGCCTGGCACTGAACCCGGTTGATCCGGTCGGAGACATCGAGAGCGACAAGGTGTTCGACCAGGCCATCCAGTTCCGGGACCTGGCCTTGAAACTGGCCGACGTACGCAAAACAGAAAAAGAAGCCCGCCAGGCTTTGGGGATGTAATGCCCAGAGAGCACTCTTTCGGAGTCCGCGAACGGGCTGAAAGTCTCTACCTCAAAGGCTATACCTACGCCCAGGTGGCCGAACTGACCGGTGTCTCTCAACCCACGATCCAGCGGTGGAGCAAGGAAGCGGGCTGGCGGGATAAGCGGCTGGCCCGACGCAAAAAGATGACCGAGATCGATGAGCAGACCCTCGAATTACGTTTAGGACTGCTTAAAGAAGCATCTAAAACGCTCGATCCAATGCTGTCATTTGCCGTAGGCAAAATGGAAGCCCTGGCTGCCCGCCAGGGTGCTCTGAACGAAATACCGCTCCCGGACGATATCGACGATATCAAGACAGCCGGGGACGCGGCCGCGGCCCTCGAGGAAGCCTTAAGGCTCAAAGTGGGCCAGATGATATCCCAGCCCGAAATTATCGACCTGGGCGCTATCAACGATCTGCTCAAAACCTGGGCTCTGCTGGATAGCATGAAAAAAGAGTCTGAACCCAGTGTCATTAAGGACGGCACTGCCGCCAAAAAGAAATCACTAGATCCTGAAACGCTGAAAAAAATCAGGGAAGAGGTTTATGGGCTTGTCTAATCCAGCGGTACCTTTAACCGATTACCAGCGCAACTGGGTAGCCGACAAGAGCCGGTTTAAAATCGGCGTGTTGACCAGGCAGGGCGGCAAATCGTTCGAGACGTCCCTCGAAGCGGTGGACGATTGCATGGAGCGCAAGACCATGTGGGTGTTCTTAAGCGCCGGGGAACGTCAGTCAAAGGAACTTATGAGCAAGGCGGCCATGCATTCACGCGCCTATAACCTGGCCATCGAGGAGCTGGAGAGCGAGTTTTTAGCCGAAGACAACACTAAGTACAGGATGCTTGAAATTATTCTCCCTAACGGTTCGCGGATCGTTGGACTCCCGGCTAATCCGGACACAGCCCGAGGCTGGTCGGCTAATATCCTCCTGGATGAGTTTGCCCTGCACCGGGACAGCCGGGCCATATGGGCGGCCCTGTTTCCAACAGTCACCAGGGGATACAAGATCAGGATCGTATCCACCTTCAAGGGCAAGTCAAACAAATTTTACGAACTTTTCTTTTCAGCTCCTACCCTCCAGAAATATGACGGAAGTGAGTTTGAGCATAAGGGTGAACGGGGCGGCTGGTCCAAGCATTTTGTCAATATTTATCAGGCCATAGAAATGGGCCTGAAGCTGGTTGACGAAGAGGGCCAGCCCATTGAGCCCGAGGACCTGCGCCTGGCCCTAAGCGATGATGACGCCTGGGAAGAAGAATTTGAATGCGTACCCTCAGACGAAGTGTCCGCCTTCCTCACCCACGATCTTATTTCCGCTGTCGAGGACGTGAAAATCATAAAAGAGCCGGTCTGGGTGGAATTCCTCATAAAAGCGGCTGAAATGAATTATCGGGAATTCAAACAGACTAAAGTCCGCCCCGGTCTGCCCTTGGATATTCTGGCGAAAGTGGAATTCCCGGGTGATCTGTACGTGGGTATGGACATCGGCCGCAAGCATGATCTGTCCGTGATCTGGGTGGATCAAAAGGTGGGGGACGTACTGATAACAACGGCGGTCATCGAACTGAGACGGCAGCCGTATTTCATCCAGGAACAAGTGCTGCACACCGTCTTAAGCCAGGCCGCTTTTCGCCGCGCCTGTATAGACGAATCCGGCCTGGGCGGCCAGTTGGCCGAAGGCGCGCAGGATATGTTCGGGGAAAGCCGCATCGAGGCTATTCCGTTTTCAGCCCCGAACAAAGAGGTCCTGGCCGTGGGACTTAAACAGAATTTCGAGGATTGGGGTAGCCAGATTCCCGCCGATAACACTATCCGGAACTCACTTCACAGCGTCAAGAAATACGAGACAACCACCAAACACTTCCGGTTTGACGCCGAGAAAACCGAAAAAACCGGTCACGCCGATCATTTCTGGGCTAAGGCTTTGGCCATTCAGGCCGGATCTGCATCTGCCGGGCCAATCGCCTACCAGACTGTGTCCAAGCGCCGGTTCGGCGAAACAAAAGGAGCATACTAATGCCTCTGGTTGACCAGTTCGGCCGCGAAATCAAACCCAGTACCAGACCGGAAAAACGGGTAATGGCCTCGGTCACGGTCAGGGACAGGTACAGCGGTTATCCCTCGGACGGCCTGACACCGCAACGGCTGGCCGCCATACTCAAGGAGGCCACGCAAGGATACGTCTACCGCCAGGCGGAACTGTTCGAGGAGATGGAGGAAAAAGACACCCACCTGGCCGGTGAACTGCTCAAGCGCAAGAACGCGGTCAACGGCCTCGAGTACGAAATCGTTTCCTTCAAGGAGGGCGACGGCCAGGCCGATAAAACGGCCGATTTCTGCCGGGATGTAATCTCAGGCTTGAACAATTTCCGGAATAGTCGGTTAAACCTTTTGGATGCCATAGGCAAGGGATTTGCCGCGTCGGAAATTGTCTGGGACACAAATTCCAATCCGGTCGTGATTACTGATCTCAGGTGGATACACCAGAAACGATTTACCTTCGTGGATAGCCTGTTCCCTAAATTCGTCAACGATAACGGGCAGGCGGAGGAGATCCCGCAGTGGAAAATCGTATATCACCGGCACATGTCCAGGTCCGGCCACGACACCCGCGCTGGTATGCTTCGGGTTTGTGCCTGGATGTACCTGTTCAAGAATTACGCCATCAAAGACTGGGTGGCCTTCGCCGAAGTTTTCGGCATGCCTCTCCGGGTGGGCAAGTATGAACCGGGGGCCGGGCCGGAGGATAAAGATGCCCTGATCAGCGCTATCAGAAGCCTGGGCTCGGACGCGGCCGGGATCATATCCAAGAATACCGAGATCGAGTTTGTCGAAGCGGCGCAAAAAGCCGGGTCGGTCCAGGTATTCAAAATCCTGACCGATTTCTGCAACCGCGAGATGTCCAAGGCCATCATCGGGTCCACCCTGACCACCGAGGTGGGTGATAAGGGGTCTTACGCCGCCGCTAAAACCCACAACGAAGTCCGGCTGGACCTGGTCAAGGAAGACGCTAAATCACTCGGTGACACCTTGACCATGCAGCTTTTAAGGCCCCTGGTTGGTTTCAATTTCGGTTGGGACGCTCCAATGCCCTGGTTCCGGTTCCCCGTCCTGGAACCCGAGGACCTGAAAGCGCTCTCCGAAGTGTACGGCAACGTGGTTAAAATGGGCCAGCCCATATCCCAGGAACACGTGAGCAAACGTTTCGGCATACCCTTGCCCGAGGATGGCGAAACCATCCTTAATCCTCAACCCGCGGGGGCGCAACCTGACATGCCCGACAGTGCCGAGGCCCTGAAACGGTTGGCCCTGAAATCGGCCCCAGAGCGCTTTTCTCAAGACGCCTTGGAGAATCTGTCCGGCCAGGCCGTTGAAACGTCACAGGCGGCTATCGAGGCGCTGCTGATACCGGTATTCGAGGCGGTTAACGACGCCGGATCATTCCAGGAAATCGGGGCCAAACTCTATGAGCTGTACCCCGGTCTTAATACCGATGAGTTCCAAATCTTACTCACCAAGGCCATGTTCGCCGCGTCCCTGACCGGGTACGGCGCGGCCCAAGAGGGTGAAGCGTAATGCCCGAAATTGAATACGGAAACCTGCCTTTTAACGAGGCCATAAAATTCTTCCAGGACA
>SDBT01008460.1_pt1 | contig 16806 bp, 12 predicted proteins | sample 2277101 | NCBI WGS metagenome assembly SDBT01 (sample SAMN10404973, study PRJNA504765) | marine sediment metagenome | isolation source: marine sediment core GS10_PC15, 103 cmbsf | place: Arctic Ocean: Southern Knipovich Ridge | collected 2010
CGGTCAGGCCGGTATACACGTCCGTCGCGCAGATTGGTACGCCTGCCGCGAACCGGTCGGGACGCTCCACGAGCGACATCCAGGTGCATTCGCCGCCGAAGGAGAGTCCCGTCACATACTCGCAGTTCGTGTCAATGGAAAACTCCTTCTCGAGACTGTCGAGAACCTCATGAATGGTCTGGATATGTCCCCTCATGGAGAACGTTCCATCTTGCACACTCTTCGATTTCTTCCCCGGAAACTGCGGTGCAACGATGAAGCACGGGTTGTTCGCCTGCACTTCCGGGAGAATCCACTCTCGAATGCACGCGCTTTCGAGATTGCGCTTGTTGTTATCGCCGGTGCCCCCGCCGCCGTGATGAAAGAGCACGAGCGGATACTTCTTTTTCGGGTCGTAATTCTCGGGAATGAATAACCGATATTGCAGCGTGTTTTTTTTGGAACCTGTAAAACTTCGTGCTTCGTAAATATCGAAAATGGACGGCTGCGCTGCAATCTGTGCTGCTTCCTCTGCCGAAAGCTGCACGCCTGCGACGGCGGCTTTCGCACCAAAGACAGTGTACTCACCTTTGATTTCCTTCCCGACGACGGTACCCTTGAAGTCAACCTCGTAGTCTTTTATATCTTCGAAGAAGAAGCTAAAGCTGAGCGCATCGCCGTTCAACTCTACATTTCGGAGTTCAGTTTTCCATCCTTCTCTTACGTCTTTGACGGTGCCTGTGAGGTCGGCGTTGACCGTTACGACCTGTTTTCCCTTTGAGTCTTTCTTCAGCCAGTTCGAGGTTAATTCCCACGTGCCGACCAAGGGACTCTGCACCTCATCGGAATTCTCACCGTGCGCTATCACGGCGAACGCGGCCAGACAAACCAGACAACTTAACAAGGTGGTGACTATCTTAGGGTACAGCGGTTTCATAGTGGTCTCCTTCTCTTTCTCACAGCTTAACGGTTTGGGTAAGTCTACGATGGCCCGGCACCTTTCTTCTGGCCTTTGACTGAAAAGTCGATTTCAGATTTCTCTGCTGGGCTCAGTGCGCCTTTGAAGGTGTTCCCATTGACTTTCAACCAGGTTGTCATGGTGCTCGCCGACTCCTTGTCCTTCGACTCCTTGTCCTTCTCTGACCAGTCCTCCTTGTCCTTCTCTGACCATTCCTCCTTGTCCTTCGAATCCTTGTCTTTCGCCCAGTCCTTCTTCGACTCCTTGCTCCACACGGACTGAGGAGGCCTGTATTCGTAGCGCAAGATGCCATCCTTGAAGCTGATAGCCGTAACTTCGATCTCACCATCCTTCTCGTCGGTGAGTGTTGCTGAAAGCGCGCCGCCCTGCTCCGTAACAGTCAACACGCTGTGAGTGACTTCGCCCAGCGTATTCGTGGTGACATCCCACTGGCCAATCACCGCGTCAAGGTCCGGCGCATCGCCAGCGCCTTTTACGCCAGGATAATCGCGCCAGATCCATCGAAGGGTATCGGGAAAAATCGCGCCGCCGTGATACGTATCGTGCCCACCGGTACCCATTTCGAATCGATAGTCATAGCGGGCAAACATGAGCGCAGACGCCATATTGATATTCGCGAGTGTCCAATTGCCTTGAATAATATTTATGTCATTTTCTCCGTCCTGAAGAAAAACGCGTATGGGTTTTGGGTTTCCACGGGTCTTTCGAATGAGATAGGGGTATTCGGAGCCACCTCGAAGCCTTGTGTAACTGCCCACGTGGCTGATGGCTTTAGAAAAGGCGTCGGGGCGTTCCCAAACGACTGTGAAGGAACACAGTCCTCCGTCGCTCATACCGCAGATAGCTCTTCCCGCAGCATTGTCAACAAGGTTATAGTCCTTACCGACTTCCGGGAGGATCTCTTCCAGCAGGAAGCGCGCATAGGTGTCGTTGAGCGGAACATACTCGTCTTCGCGATTGCTAGAGCCAGAATCTTTCCTCCCGGGATTGATGAAAATGCCAATAGTCACCGGGATCTCACCCTTGTGAATCAGGTTGTCGAAAACTGTAGGTACCCGCACCGCCCCCTTCGCCCCCTTGGTTTTAACGTATCCGCCACCGTCCTGAAACACCATCACGCAGGCAGGCTTCGCCTCATCATATTGGGCCGGGACATAGACCCAATAATCATACGTAGTGCCAGGATAAATGCGGCTTTCATTCCAGGTGTGTTTTTCCACCGTGCCTTTTGGAACACCTTCCTGCGGTAGTGAATCAACGCCCAGCCTGTATTCTGTACCACTTGCCCCGGGCGAGAATGCCAGAGATAGCACTACGATCAGAAAAGTCCACAGTTTCCATACTGTTCTGCTCACGTTCATTGCAGTAAGTCCTCTTCCGTTATATCCATTCAACCAAATTCCAAAAGTCCGACTATTTTGTGTTTTCATATCACATGTTTCCTTTTTCATGGTTGCTGATTATACACGAAATCGACGGTATTTGGAAAGATTCAAAACGTGTGTGCAGTGAGATTTTACGCTGAAGGTTTCGGTGTCAATCGACAGGCGGAATGATTATGATGCCTGGACGCTTTTATTACTTCGGATTTCCTTTATCCAGCAATAAAGCACCGGCACAACGAGCATGGTGAGTATCTCTATTGTCATTCCGCCGAATGAAGGTATCGCCATCGGGACCATGATATCGCTGCCGCGTCCGGTGGAGGTGAGGACGGGAATCAGGGCCAAAATTGTCGTGGCGGTCGTCATAAGACAGGGTCGAATTCTGCGGGCGCCTGCCTTTATCACGGCGCCGCGAATATCATCAACACCAGTGGGTTTCAACTTTTTAAATGACTGCTCAAGATAGGTGCACATCACAACACCGTCATCCGAGGCAATTCCGAACAGGGCCAGGAAACCGACCCATATCGCGACGCTGAGGTTAATGGGATGGACCTGGAAGAGATGGCGCATATTCATCCCGAATACGCTGAAGTTGAGGAACCAGGGCTGGGCATACAGCCAAATCATCAAAAATCCACCCGACCAGGCGACAATTATTCCTGAAAATACGAGCAGGCTGGTGGTGACGGCCTTGAACTGGAAGTAGAGAATTAAGAATATGATGAAAAGCGCCAAAGGTATGACGAGCATGAGGGTTTTTTGAGCACGAATCTGATTCTCGTAGCTGCCGGCGAAGACATAATTCACGCCGGCAGGCAGGACGAATTCGCCGCTGTCAATTTTTTCCTTCAAATATCTCTGGCAGTCTTCGACCACGTCCACTTCGGCATAGCCGGGCTTCATGTCAAAGAGCACATAGCCGACGAGAGAGGTGTCCTCGCTCTTTATTGCCTGCGGCCCGCGGACGTACCTGATATCGGCAAGCTGAACCAGTGGTATCTGGGCACCATCGCTCGCCGGAACCAAAATCTCGTCGATGGACTCAATGCTGTCCCTGAGTTCACGCATATAGCGGACACGGACGGGAAATCGCTCGCGTCCCTCGATGGTAGTAGTAATGCGTTTGCCGCCTATCGCTACTTCGATGACATCCTGAACATCTCGAATGCGGATACCATATCGAGCTATGGCCTGGCGGTCTATGTCAATCTCAATGTAGGGTTTTCCCACGATGCGGTCGGCAATTACAGCGGCTGGTTCAACACTGGGAACCTCTTTCAAGAATCGCTCAATATCGAGGCCTACCTTGTCAATGGTTTCGAGGTCCGGGCCTTTGACCTTAACGCCCATAGGCGCTCGCATGCCGCTTTGCAGCATGACTATCCGTGCGGCGATAGGCTGGAGTTTCGGAGCGCTTGTGGTGCCGGGTATTTGACCGGCCTTTACGATTTCATCCCAGATGTCGTCAGCGGTTTTGATATGGTCTCGCCATTGTCTGAATGCCCGGCCATAGGAGTCGGGGATGAGCCGGCCGTTTTCATCTCGCACAAATTCACGTTTTTTCTTGTCATATTGGAAGCGCACGCGGCGTCCATCCTTGTCGAGGATGTATTCGGGCTTGTAATTGATGACGGTTTCGACCATGGATATTGGCGCAGGGTCGAGAGGACTTTCAACGCGGCCAATCTTGCCGACAACAGACTCAACCTCCGGTATCGACTGAAAAGCAATGTCCTGCTTGGCTAATACATCCAGGGCCTCTCCGATGGAGGCGTGGGGCATTGTTGTGGGCATATACAAAAACGACCCCTCGTCGAGGGGCGGCATAAACTCTTTGCCTAATCCCTTCCATATCCCCACGGCCACGACTATAAGGCAAACCGGTATCATCAGGAACTTTTTCTTGTGAGCAAGACACAACCCCAAAATCGCGGGGTAAAATTTCTGGAAGATTTTAAAGAAAACAAGCAAGCCGCCTATGAGGGTCGCCACGAGCATGAGATTTCGCACCATTCCCTTGTCGGCACCTAACGGCAGCCAGTGGCTGGTAAGTATTATGCCCACGATAGCTATGGCTAAGATGTTTGCAATCAGTGGCAGGCGCCCCTTTGTTTTGGCCGGCACCTTATTGTGGAAGAGGTGATAAAGTCCTATTGCGGCGATAACAATTGCAATCAGCCAGTTCAGCACAATTGCCGCGGCGACGGCAGCGGCGATTAACACGGCGCCCAGCACATAGCGCATCGTTTTCTTAATACTGCCTTTTGTTGTAAAGAGAAGATAGGCTGCCGGTGGAATAATTGTCAGTGCTACTATCACCGAGGCAACCAGGGCGAATGTTTTTGTGAACGCTAAAGGCTTAAAGAGCTTGCCCTCGGCTCCTGTCATAGTAAAGACGGGCAGAAAACTTACTACCGTCGTCGAGACAGCGGTTAGAATCGCACTTCCAACTTCACTTGCAGCGCGGTAAACGACCTCCAGTTTATTATCATTTTCTGCGGCCTCGTCAAGATGCCTCAATATATTCTCGCAGATGATAATCCCCATATCGACCATTGTGCCGATAGCTATTGCGATGCCGGAGAGCGCGACAATGTTCGCATCGACTTTGAACGTTCTCATAGCGATAAAGCACATGAGTACGGCTAACGGCAGCAGCGCACTAATAAGCACAGAACTTCGCAGGTGCAGGACCAGGACGATGACGACGATGATTGTGACAAGTATTTCTTCGGTAAGGGCACCCTCCAGGGTCCCAAGAGTTTCATAAATCAGGCCTGTCCTGTCATAAAACGGAACAACCGCTACCTGTGAGACGGTACCATCGGGGAGGGTTTTAGTCGGCAGGCCCGGCGAAATATCTTCGATTTTTTTCTTTACGTTTTTGATTGCCTCAAGCGGATTGTAACCATACCTGACGACCACGACACCGCCAACTGCCTCGGCGCCGCCTTTATCAAGTGCGCCTCGCCGAAGCGCAGGGCCGTATGAAACGTGTGCCACGTCCTTGATGTAGATTGGTACGTTTTCATTTACCTTTATGACGGTATTTTCGACGTCGGAGAGGTTCTTGATGAAGCCGAGGCCGCGGATCACATATTCAACCTTGTTTACCTCGATGGTGCGGGCACCGACGTCAACATTCGACATTTTTACTGCCATAAACACTTCGTCGAGCTTGACACTATGAGCCCGCATCGCATCGGGGTCCACGTCAATCTGGTATTCCTTGACGAATCCCCCAACCGATGCCACTTCGCTTATGCCTTCCGCACTCATAATCGAATAGCGAACATACCAATCCTGAATCGTGCGAAGCTCGTCGAGGTCCCAGCCGCCGGTGGGATTGCCGTTTTTATCCCGTCCTTCGAGTGTGTACCAGAAAATCTGTCCTAAGGCCGTGGCGTCGGGCCCGAGCGCAGGCTGAGTGCCCGGCGGCAAGGTGCCTGCGGGCAGAGAATTGAGTTTTTCGAGGACCCTGCTGCGTGACCAGTAAAACTCGATGTCCTCATTAAATATGATGTATATGCTCGAGAAACCGAAAAACGAATAGCTGCGGATAGTCTTAACACCTGGAATGCCTAATAGTGAGACCGTCAAAGGATATGATATCTGATCCTCTACATCCTGTGGAGACCGGCCCATCCATTCGGTGAAGACAATCTGCTGGTTCTCGCCGATATCGGGTATGGCGTCAACGGGCACGGGGCTTCTTGGCAGCCATCCAATGTTCCAGTCGAATGGGGCCACTCGCAGGCCCCAGACGACGAAAAATATCACCAGCAGGGCAACTACTAATTTATTCTCAAGGCAAAACCGGATTACCTTGTCTATCGGCGAGGGGTTCTTAATAATCGGTTCATCCATAACTTGGCCGTTAAGTAACTATCTCAAAACATAGAATGTCATTCTGAGCGCCTCACTGTCATTCTGAGGCGAAGCCGAAGAATCTCAATTCCTCGTAAACAAGGGATTCTTCACTTCGCTGCGCTTCGTTCAGAATGACAATTATGATATGTTTTCTACGCAGCAACTGAGATTATCACTTAAACTGCGGCAGCTTGGCGATGTACTTTTCGGGGTCCTCTTCGAACTTGGGCTTGCAACCCGGGCAGCAGAAATACACCTTCTGACCTTTGTACTCGGTGAAGCATTTCTTGTCAATCGCACCGCCCATTATCGGGCAGGTCTTCTGCTCGTTTATTTTGGCGACGACTGCTTTTGCTGCTTCTACCATCTCAGCCGGAGTCGTCTGCACGGGCTCATCCTTTTTACAACCATGCAATGCGACGAGGGCAACCAGCAACACGCCGGCTGTCAATCCGAACGAAACGATTTTTCTTCTTTGAGTCTTCATTGTTTTTCCCTTTCAAAATTAAATTTCCACTTTCATTGATTATTCCGGCTTTGGTCATTTTCGGAATCGGGCTGCTGAAACTGTGGTAGTTTCGTGAGGTACTTTTCGGGATTCTTTTCAAATTCAGGTATGCAGCCGGGACAACAGAAGTACACTTTTTTTCCCTTATACTCGGTGAATATGTCCTTGTTAATTACGCCTCCCATGACCGGACAAACAGTCTGCTCGCCGGTCACAGGCAGGGCGGGTTCGCCTTTTTCGGCTCCGGTTTTCGCACCGGGCGCGCTCATCATGCTGGGCTTTGCCTGAATCTGCAGTGCCGAATCTATCTTGAAATTGCCGTTGGTGACGACTATTTCACCTTCGGCGAGGCCGGATTCGACGATGTAGTAGTCGGTTGCCCTTGGACCGAGGACGACTTCTCTGCCTTCGTAGGTTGGCTTTTCGGTGTCGGGCAGTTGAACATAAACGACCGCACGTCGGCCGGTAATCAAAGGCGCCGAAGCCGGTATGACCAAAGGAGCCCGGCCCGACGCATCGACCGTTACGTATCCCAACGATTCGGCGGTTACGAGGGGCATTTCACATATATCACAGTCGCCGGCTGAGTCTTTGACAATTTCCGGGTGCATTGGACAAATCCACTTTCCCGCCATCGCGGTATCCATTACACGTCCGGCTCCTGCAACGTTGGCCCTGACAACTGCGTGAACGAACATGCCCGGCTTAAGGGTGCCGTCAGGGTTGTCAACGTTGACCCGGAGCTTGACTGTACGGGTTTTGGCGTTGAGTATTGGGTCTATGAAGGTTATTTGGCCTTTGAAAGTCCGGCCTGGATAGGCTTCAGCGATAAACTCGACCTGTTGGCCGTATCTTATCCACATCATGTCCGACTCATAGGCATCGAGCTTGACCCAAAGCTGCGACAGATCGACAATCGTATATATCTTTGTACCGGTCTGCACATACATCCCCTCGGTGGCATTTTTGTGAGTGACGATGCCTCCGATGGGAGCGTAAATCGTAAGATGGTCAACGGGTTGGCCACTTTTTTCGATATCGCTAATCTGGTCGGGTGTCAAACCCAGGAGTCGCAGTTTTTCTCTGGCGGCGGTGAGCGTTGCCAGGATTGACCTTTTGAGAAGTTCTGAGGCGCCTGCTTTCATATTTTCCACCGACTTTAGCGCCTGAATCAACTCTGATTGGGTGCTGAGCAACTGGGGACTGTACAGATAGACCATGTGGTCGCCCTTATTAACCATGACGCCGGTATAGTCCACGTACAACCTGTCAATTCTGCCCGGGGTCCATGCGGCAATGTACTTCACACGTGTTTCATCGTAGTCTATCTTGCCGACCATGCGTACCTGTACCTCTGCGAATTTGCGCTGTACGGTGGTGGTCTGAATTTCCATGAGTTTTAAGGCTGCCTGGGAGAAGGAAATTTGTCTTTCGCCAATTTGTCCGGTTTCACTGGTTACGGGGATCAAATCCATGAGGCAGATGGGGCACTTGCCCGGTTTGGGCTGGCGAATGTTGGGGTGCATCGAACAGGTCCAGACGGTTGTTTTTTGTGGGCTGGTTTCAGCGGAGCCGGCGGGGGCCTGCTCAGACGATTTCGGCCGGACCAAGAGGCCGGCAATGAATGCTGCGATAACCAGCACGATTATCCGTGCCGTTTTACTGCTTAGCCATGATTTAATAAAGTTCTTGTCCATATCAGTCATCCGGGACCTTAATAATCACACTATTCTCATAGGATTTATGTTCAACCTGGTTCATTCCCATTTTGCCTGTTAGAAATGTACCTAAAACAACACCAAAACAAGTATCGCATGGCTCAGAGCAATAGCAACGGTCAAGTACGCGAATACCTTGTGCAGCTTAAGAAACCTTCTGCCGAGTCTTCTGCGAAACAGTCCGATTAGGAAGGTTATCACCAAAGAACTCAGGGCACATATTCCCAGGGGCTTTACTATCGAGACAAGCGAAATCGCCCCAGGGGCGCTATGATTGTGTTGGTGGTCGTCCGCATCCTGCGATTGAGCGGAGCCGGCCAATCCAAAGACAGTGGCGCCGATAACTGCGGCCATCGTCGGTAAATATATTCTCGATTTCATGAAGTCCCTTTTCGATTGGGAATCTTTTGTTATAGGCGTTTGCAAGCTACCTGGTTATTGTCTCTTTTGCGGCTTCGCCCAATCTGCCGCCCACAAGCATCTCGAGTTGTGCAAAACTCTGAAGATTATTCGTGACGGACCGTTCATACAACAGTTCAAATTTCAGCAAGATTTGCTGCGCGTCAATCAGGCTGAGGAAGTCCAGGGTTCCGGCCTGGTAAGCCACTTCGGAGACCTGCAACATCTCCCTGGCTTTGGGAATCAAGGTGTCGGAGTAGAGCGTGGCCTTTCTGTTGGAGTCTTCAAACTTGTACAGAACCTTTGAGGCCTGTGCGGTGATGTCGTTTTCGCGCTGGAGTTTTTCAGCGGAGGCCTTCCTCATCCGGGCTTTTGCCTGGCTGTGGGCGGCTTTGTAACTATCGCCCCAGATCGGTAGATTTATCGAAACCATCGCTACGATGGGGTCTTTGCCGCTGTCGTCTGTGCTGCTCATTCTTGCGTTGTCGGTCTGAATCCAGTCTAATCCGAGGCTGATATCGGGATAGAATTTTTTCTTAGCCAATTCAATCCGGCTTTTTGCGGCGGTAATTTCAAAATCCATCGCCTGCAGTTGTGGATTGTTCACCATCAACATCACTACTACTTGCCGGCGGTCTATTTCGAGCTGCCTGAACGGGCCCTTGGTCGGCCAGGCCAAAGGCAGGCTGCGACCCCGATTCAAGATGGCGTTTAGACCATCGACAATCGGCTGACGCAGTTCCTCTACGGACTCGAGATTATCCTCAAGGATGGCCAATTCCACCTGAGCACGGATAACATCAGGATGGCTGCCGGCAGCGGCCGTGTATTTTATTCTTGCGACCTCTTCAAAATGCTTCAACAGTTCAAGGTTCTGACGGGTTATTTCCACGGCGCTTGCAAGATAGGCGTATTCATAAAATGCGTCTTTGACCTGATAGAACAATTTGAGTCTTTCGGCCTCGTATCGCTTACTTGCGGCCTTAGCGGCGGCACTTGCGACATCTGTTCTGGCTTCGAGCTCGCCGAACCAGGGAAATGTCTGCATTATGCCGAATTTCTGCCTTTGCGGCCCGACCCTGGTTTCTGTCTCTTCGAGAAAATAACCGTATGTTACTTTCGGGTCCGGCAGGGCTCGGGCCTGGGGCACCTGTTCGGCAGCGGCCCTGAACTGCTCGAAGATGCTCTTTAAGGCTGCATTATTGCGCTCGGCATATCCAAGATAATCAGGCAGGGTCAGCAAACTGTTGGCATCGGCGTTTGGGACCTGGGAATCAGCAAAAGCGCCTGTCTGGGAAAGGATTGTTACGACCGCCCATATTACAGTAACACTCAGTTTCATGCCAAACCTCCCTGTCGAAACCTGAAGTTCAAAGCCAACTGTATTCATACGGAACGGTCTATTATAATCCAATATTAAGCACCATCAATATAATTCTATGTACAAAATATGGCCGGTCAAGATTTTAGCAGGAATGATTTCATCCCGGCAAAATTGTCAAAAAACGAAGTATGAGCCGAAAGCATCCTGCCTGTTCAGTTATCAGAACGTATGGGCGACGGCAAAGGTTCCACAAAAACGAAATCTGCGTCATTTTTTGGCAGGCTCGCAAGGGGAAGAATATGCCGAAAGCGCACTTTAGGGCAGAAGTCGGCGGAGCAACTCTGTGAGATACTCGTGTGATATCTCACCTACTGCACAGTATGAATAATCCCCGAGGCGTACTGTGACCATATCGCACTTGGCGAAAGAGCTTTTCCAGAAGACGTATCCATCCTGCTCAAAGCGCCCATCGGCTCCGAAAGATTCAGGAGGGTCTGTTACCACAACGACGCTCATAACCCCGTCCGGAGTGTCAACGACGTAGCTGCCGGCAATTTGACCCCTGAAGTGCCTGACGCAACAACCCCGAAGCGCCATTCCCCGGCTGGGGACCGGCATATAGGGAGTAAATCCGAGTTTGTCCCTGAAATACTGTGCAAGTTTATCGGGGTCGGCTTCACTGTGGAATTCGTGACGGCCGGAGAGATTATCTTCGTGAATCTGGACTATCTCGGCCCGTGCAGCGAGCGCAGGTGAAGGCGTCGCCAGGTAAAAGACAATCGGGACAGCAATTATCATCGCAGCAGCCGCAGAGCCTATCGCCAACCAGCCCCGCCAGTGCGAGCGAATGCTAAGTAAATGCCTCGAGGCTGCAAATTCTGGAGCGGTGGAATGAACGTTTAGTCGGCGGCGTATTTGCTCGGCTAACTCTTGGCCGGCCTTAACATTGGTAAAGGCCGAGCGCAGCCGGCCTGCTAACGCCTCTTTTTCGACTAATCGCTCTTTGCACTCGGTGCACTGCTCAAGGTGTGCAGGTCGGGCCGATTCACCGAGCATTATTCCTTCCAATTGTTCTTCTGTGAGGTGATTCATCTTTGGCCTCCTGTCAGTCCCATTTCATTTGCATAAGAAGCCAGCTTTTTCTTCAACTGTGCCCGGGCTCGACTGATTCTGCTCTTAACAGTCCCAACTTCAACACCCGTTATCCGGGCAATCTCGTTCTGACTGAATCCTTCCACATCCGCCAGAAACAAGGTCAATCGCTGGTGGGCCGGCAGTTCCTGCAAGGCCCTTATCACCTGTTCGTCCGAGAAATTTTCCATCATGTCCTGGGCGTTTGACCAAACGGCTTCGTCTTCGTGCGGTCGGTCGGCAATAAGCTCTTCGTCAAAGGGCATCGGCTGCTCGGCGAATTTGTGATGTCGCAACCGGTCAATCCATACATTGCGGAGAATCTGCATCAGCCAGGCCTTGCAGTTGGTGCCGGACTGGAAGGACTCGAACCTTTCAAAGGCCTTCAAAAACGTTGTCTGCACTAAATCCTCGGCCACATCGGCTTTGGCGCACAATGCATACGCCCCACGATATACTGCGTCAAGGTGAACCATCGCAATATCCTCAAATTCGCTTTTATGGGCCATAGACTACAACTATTCTGTTATTTTAACGTTTGAAACGATTGATTCGTTCCCTGCAAAAGGCCAGACCAAGAGAAAAACGATTGTTCCGGTGGTAACACTATGAACTTTCGCTAGGCGATTGTCAACAGGTGCCGGATGGCTATTTTGAGCGAGACAGGGTCGAAAGTACCTTGTCAAACTCGGCGATATCGTTTATGGGCTGTTTGCAGACGTAATTTTCACATACGTAGGCCGTGGCCCTAAATGATAAAATAGAAAACATAGCCAATATAAAACACTGTCCCCTATTAATCATTTCATATGAAGTTATGAAACTTGAGAGCAACAGTAGTTACCGTTCTCAGTTCAGGTATCATTTTGGGAAAAGTTTTCGCCACTGTCTGCCGTCGGATTCGATAAGGCTGTCGGCCTGGCTGAAGCTGTCGCTGCCGGCAGGGTATTCATAGGGCATAGAATCGGTACTTTGCCACGCATCAAGAACCGGCGCGAGCAACTCCCACGATAATTGCACGTCATCCTGTCTTGTAAAAAGGGTCTGGTCGCCAACCATGCAGTCCAATAGTAGCCTTTGATACGCCTCCGGCAATTCGGCGCCGAAGACGTCGGCGTAGTTGAAATCCATTGTTAGTGTGCCTATACAGGCCTTTGAGCCCGGTCGTTTTGCCTGGAAGTTGAGGCTGATACCTTCATCGGGCTGAATCTTTAGGACCAGGACATTAGCGGGCATATCGTCGAGTCCTACCGAAGCAAACATCGAATGGGGCACCTTTTTGAAGGTAATGGCTATCTCGGTAAGTTTGGTGGCGAGCCTTTTGCCGGTCCGCAGATAGAACGGCACGCCCTTCCACCGCCAGTTGTCTATGAACATTTTGGCTGCGACGAATGTTTCAGTCTTTGAATCCTGCGCGACGCCGGGTTCTTGTCTAAACCCACAGACATCTGTGCCACCAACCGCCCCAGCAGCGTACCGGCCTCTTATGATATCAGTCTGCCATGGCAAAAGCTTAAACGGTCGAATTGACCGAAGCAGTTTGACCTTCTCATCGCGGATGTGATCGGCGTCAAAGGACGTGGGCGGCTCCATTGCCACGAGCGAGAGCATGCCTAACATGTGATTTTGGAACATGTCGCGAAGCGCACCTGCCTTGTCATAGTAGCTTGCGCGATGCTCAACTCCGAGGGATTCGGCTATGGTAATTTGAACATGGTCGATGTAATTTCGATTCCATATCGGTTCAAATATAGCGTTGGCAAACCTGAACATCAATATATTCTGGACGGTTTCTTTGCCTAAGTAATGGTCGATGCGAAATATCTGCGACTCGTCGAAACATTCGTGGATTTTTCTGTTCAGTTCGACAGCAGTCTGCAGACTGGAGCCAAATGGTTTTTCCACGACCAACTTTGGCTGGTGCTCAGAGCCGGCTTCGGCGCTGCAGGATAATCTTGCGGTGCCGAGTTGGTCGATGATAGTAGTATATAGAAGTGGGGGGACAGCAAGGTAGAAAATCCGATTGCCGTGTATATTATGCTCTGCGTCCAGCTCCATTAATCGCTTTCTTATGTCCTGGTAGAATTGGTCGTCGTTATAGTCGCCGCTCACGTAATAGAAGTTTTTAAGAAATGATTCGGGTACGTCGCCCGATGCGCCGCGGGAATTTTCCTTTACGGCGTCTTGTGCGATTTGCCGAAAATCTTCGTCCGAAAGTTTTCTTCTGCTGCAGCCTAACAAATAGAACCGCTCGTTGACCAGGCCGCGTGCGGCAAGCTCAAAAATGCTCGGGATCAATTTCCTGCGGGTTAAGTCGCCCGAGGCCCCGAAAACCACCAGGGCGGTGGGAGGTGCCTGAGGCTCGGCACAAATGATTTCCTGCTCGGTTGTGGACGGTCTGATCTTCTGCATAATAAATATTCTCAGTCCTTATGTAATGTCAAGCCAAGCTCGATCATGGCAAAGACAGCCAGTCTGTGTGGAAAGTACCTTCTTTGTCGATTCTTTCATAAGTGTGTGCTCCGAAGTAGTCCCGTTGCGCCTGAATCATATTCGCCCACAATCTGTCGCTGCGATAACTGTCATAGTAGTTCAGGGCGGAGGCAAATGCCGGGGCGGGTGAGCCGAGTTGAGCAGCGGTGGCAACAACCTTTCGCCAGTTGGCCTGTGTGCTCGCGAGAATGTCTTTGAAATATGGGTCAAGCATCAGGTTCGCAAGGCCGGGTTCGCGGTCAAACGCATCCTTAATCGCATCGAGGAAACGTGCCCGGATGATACAACCGGCCCGCCAGATCATTGCTATTTTCCCAAAGTCCAATGTCCAGTTATATTGCTTCGCGGCTGCAGCCATGAGGGCGAAACCCTGGGCATACGCACAAATTTTGGAGGCATACAAGGCATCGTGCACAGCGCGGACGAAGTCCTGCCTTTGGCCGGTGAATTCAGCGTCCGGTGCGATTAGTTGTTTGGCGGCGGTGACGCGTTCAGTCTTGATCGCTGAGATGCAGCGGGCGAAGACGGCTTCGGCTATGGTAGGTGTCGGGACGCTGAGTTCAAGTGCGCATTGGCCGGTCCATGCACCGGTACCTTTTTGGCCCGCCTTGTCGAGAATCATCTCAACGAGTGGATCGCCGGTTTCGGGGTCTTTTTTGGAGATTATATCAGCGGTGATTTCAACCAAATATGAACTCAATGGCCCTTCGTTCCATTCGGCGAAAGTTTCGTGCATCTGGTCGGTGCCGGCGCCAAGGATGTTTTTCATAATGTAGTAGGCCTCAGCGATGAGCTGCATGTCGGCGTACTCGATGCCGTTGTGGACCATTTTGACGAAATGGCCGGCACCGTCGCTGCCGATATACACACAGCAAGGCTCGCCGTCGGCCTTGGCGCTGATAGCCATAAGAATAGGTTCAACGTGGCGATAGGCTTCTTCACTTCCGCCGGGCATAATGGATGGGCCCTTCAATGCACCTTCTTCGCCGCCTGATATGCCGGTGCCGATAAAAAGGAGACCCTTCTCGGCAAGGTCTTTGTATCGCTTGATGGTGTCGGTGTAGTGGCTGTTGCCCCCATCGATGATTAGGTCACCTTTTTCGAGAAAAGGCAGAATCTGCTCGATAACCATATCCACAGGCCTGCCCGCCTTGACCATGAGCATGACTTTTCGCGGTTTGGCCAGTGCGCCGATGAAGTCGGAAACCTGATAGGTTGGAATAACGGTTTTGTTTGCGGCAGGGCCCCGGGTGAAGTCCTTGACCTTTTGGGTAGTGCGGTTATAGACAGCGACGGTGAAACCCTTACTTGCCATATTAAGGACGAGATTTTGGCCCATTATCGCCAAGCCCCAAAGACCTATGTCCGCTTTTGCCATTTTATACCACCATTTCTAACCTGTTGCGCCGGCTCAAGAACCTGTCACTGATTGACGGGTTCGAACTCATCCTTGCCGACGCCGCAATCAGGACAGACCCAGTCATCGGGCAAATCCTCGAAGGCCATGCCCGGCTCCACTCCGTTAGCCGGGTCTCCCGCCTCGGGGTCGTAAATGTAACCACACATCAGACATCTGTATTTGGTCATGGTTTTTGCTCCTTGTTTTGTCCGGTCTTTCGGTTTTGTCTTTATATAAGTTGCCGCTGTTCGGGGCGTTTTGCCGTGCTTGACGTGGCGATAATAAGCATAAGTCATAGGAATCCTGCTCCCATCAATAGTCTGACAGGCTACAATCTTGCCGATAAAAAGCGTATGCGTTTCGATATCGATGGATTCTGTGACTTCGGCCTCAACAAAGGCCACCGTGTTGTCCAAAATAATCGGTACGCCTGTTGCGCCGAGCTTGTAGTTGACCTGGTCAAATTTATCGATATCTCGGCCTGTCCTGAAACCGAATTTACCCATGAACAACGTGGGCGTTTCTTCAGCGAGAATAGATACGGTGAAAACGCGGCTTTCGGTAATATACTCGTGTGTCAAATTTTCCCTGTTGACGCTAACGGCTATCATTGCCGGCTCGGGCGTTATTTGAAACACGGTATTGACAAGACAGCCGTTAAACTTCTCGTCCTTCCTGGAGCTGAGTATGCACATGCCGTAGCTTAACTGGAACAGCGCCTCCAGATCGGTCAATTGGCCCTGTGATGACGGCGACGACTCTTCCATGGACAAATCTTCCTTGTGGAAAGCCCCGACTGAATTTATCTTTCCAGTGATGCCAGTTTTCTGTTCAGCGTTGTGATATGCTCAATCTCTTCGGCGATAATCGCTGCGACCTTGTCCCGGCCGGCTTTTGGCGGTACGAAGCTCCTTAAACCGAAATAATAGATAACCGAATCCTTCTCGGCATTAAGAGCAATCTTGAGAATTTCCTCGATGCTTTCCGTGCCCGTCAGCTCCTCGGTCGGACTCTTCCTGCCTTCCGAGCCGTGGGCCTCGGCCATTGTCTGCAGATAAAGCGAGGCCTCGTTGTCCGGGTCAAAGACAGTTTCAGCTTTTTCCCGGCGGGTGAGATGCCTTCGCATATGTTCGAAAGTGCCGAGGTGCCCGGCTTCCATATCGGCCATTTCGAGAAGCATTTGCTTTATCTCTTTGTCCGGGGCGTTATCCGCTGCCTTACGGTAGAACTTCACACCGTTTCTTTCGATTTGCTCGGCAATTTCAAAGATTTCATCCGCGTTAAACGTAATGGGCATTATGTATCTCCTTTCCACAGGCCATGAATATTACAATGCTCACGTGCGGAGACTGAGTCGGCCTCGACGTTGAACACCGCCTCCGGCTCATTGCCCGGCTCGAGAAACTGTCTATATGCCTTACCGTCGGCCAATAACTCAATCCATTGGATATAATGTTCTTCGAGCATCGGGTGCGGCACCGAGCCGACCTTGACTTTGTAGCCGGCCTCGACCTTGGCAATCACAGGCACATGCTTTTCGGTTGCAGCGTCCGCTGTTTTTTCATCCAGCAGCTCCATCGGTTCGCCGCAGCAGACAAGCTGACCGACTCCGCCCTGC
>SDBT01008461.1_pt1 | contig 16805 bp, 16 predicted proteins | sample 2277101 | NCBI WGS metagenome assembly SDBT01 (sample SAMN10404973, study PRJNA504765) | marine sediment metagenome | isolation source: marine sediment core GS10_PC15, 103 cmbsf | place: Arctic Ocean: Southern Knipovich Ridge | collected 2010
CTTTGAAGCTGCCATCTCCTCCAATCACCACCAAAGCATCTATGCCTTGCTCTAACAAGTAATCCGCACATTTTTTTTGTACCGATTACGCTATTTCGTATCGGCCAATAATCCAGAGGTTTAGCTATTCCTTTCCGGTTTCTTGTCCTGTTTCGCTTTGTCTTTCAGTTTCTTGTATACCCTATCCATACATTGTGGCCGCCGTACAGATAGGTAGGCGTCAAGAAACTGAACCAAAAGTCCTACTCCTAGAATAACAGTGGGCAATAACCACCATAAGTAACATACCTGCCATATATGCCAGGCGATACAGTTTATTGCGAAGAGAGTGGCAACGACAATAACATACACGATTAGGCTACGCCAGAAGTTACACCATTTCTCAGCAAGTTCCTTCAATTCATTACAACCTTTATCCACTAGGCTGAAATGTCGTTTCTTATTATCTACCGTGAAAGCAATAAGTTCCTGAGTATCAGATAATTTAATCCTTCCTATCTCTTTCTGTTCAGTCTGCTTTGCTTTCATTACGACCCCCTCGTCCAATGTTCTACTTCATAATAGTTTAATACGCCTAATTGTTTCTTGGTAAAACCGCCTTCTGGAATGAGCTATTAGACTATGTTCTATTTTCAATCAAAGCGAAAAGGATATATTTTAAAAAGGTGGTATCTCCCCCGATGTATTCATAAATTAGTGCCTCAGGTGTTAGTAAAAGCCCACCGAAGAGACCAAAATCTGTGAATAAGGAATTACTCACTAAAGAGACACGAGCCTCTTAATTTTGGCTAATTTTGCGTCTTGTGTTCCACTCCAAGGGTGTGCTTTAAAGACCAAGTTCAGGTGATGTGGATTCGGGATAGTTGAGTGGGTGAAGGAGTGAAGTGGAGTGATTTGACATGTGACAACTGAAGGACACGAGTTGGCTGTCCATGAAGCACCTCCTCTTTTGGAGCAAGATAGCTATCACCTAGGAAACCAACTGATTGGGAAGTCTCTTGTAGATAGTAGGATTCTAGTCTAGATGAGAGGGTGAGTCAAGTAGGAACTACTGGATAGGGCTTTGTACTACCGGTCGTATGCTCCTGAGGCTATTATTCCGTTGACCCTAACTTAACAAGTGGTACTATTAATGGGGGCAGGTCAAGAGATTGTTGGGCGTAGAACAGATTGGAATTGTCGGTAGATTTAACTTTCCTACCCGGGAAGAAAAAAAACATCTCTATTGATGACAGACTAGGATGGCGAAGAGAATACTATGTTAATGAAATTGAGAAGGAACGCATAGAGTTTCTAACAGAACTTCTAAAAGAAATTGGTTGGTCATTGGGTTGGGAGAATATTAGTGAAGATAGAATTAGAGAAGTTCTTAAAAAGAATCGTCGGCTTCCTGACAATAAGTGAGAATTCTTAGATGCTTTTCGGCCTCTGGCTAAGATAGAAAACCCCTTGCTGTAGTCATGCATAAATCAGCTTGTCTCCAGAGTAGAAGAATTATAAGCTGGAATTGAAAGCGATGCGGAAGAAAATCCTAAAACTGATTTTACTGTGTGAGCTGATTTCTTATCCCGCCATATTGGTATATAGTGGATACATCACGGCTGAATTAGGCGTAATCATTACCATGGGAATTCTGTTTACCATAGTACTAGAAATTCAGTTTACCATTTCCACAGAGCGGAACAGAGGATCTACCTGGGCGAGAGCTAGAGGCTGTACCCCCTGGGAGGCCTCGTAAGAATCAATAAATAGTCGCTGTTCCTATTGAACTGTTAAATCCTTAGACATGAATCAGAAGCGGTTCGCCAAGAAATTGGGGATCACTCAGCCAATGGTAAGTAAATACGAGAAGGGAGAAACCATTCCACCCGCGATGATTCTGCTTAAGATCGCTAAATTAGGAAAAACAACTGGCGAGAAGATCTTGGAAGGGTAACTGCGGCAGGTCCGCTGAACACGATTGTAGAAGATTGACACAGGCATTCTTGTACATAGAATAGACTGTGCCGGGTGAGCTTGGTTCTAGCAATTAATTCAGACTGAGTAGTCGTTGAGGAGAAGAGAGTTATAGTCAAACCGTACTCTCTGCAGGGGGGGTGAAAAGAGAAAAAGCATACAAAAATGAGACACGAATTGATTAAGGAGATTTCGGGTGCAGTAGGAGTGATGGAACAAGGGGCATTTCAAGATTTTTGCATTGATTTCTTGCCCCTTTTCAACCCATCGTATGAAGGGTTGGAAAGGCACGGAGGAACAGTAGAGGGAAAGACTCGAAAAGGAACGCCGGACTTAATCAAGACTCTAAGTGGTGGTAGGCAGATTGCTGTTCAATGTAGTGTGGCAACCGGCTATTGGAAAAGTCCGAAAGAGAAAAGCAAATTCCCTACTTGGAAGCCCTGTGAAGACATAGATAAATGCGTTCAAAATCTTGACAATGTTGGAGAGATAGTATTATGCTCAAATCAAGAAATTCCGACCAATAAACCAAATGCTAAAGCAGACATTCTGTCCTATGCCAAACACAAAACCAACGCAAGAATCACATCATTATGTTGTGCAGATATTGAAAGTTTCTTAATAAATAACGTCGCGACCCCAGACTTTGAGGCTCTTTTCAAGAACCATTTTCCTAGGATTCATGAACGGATAGCTTTCTTGAAGGAAGCGAAAGGCAATAAGTTAGCCCTAGACCTTCTGCAAGAAAGACCGGTTTCCTTGGATAACGTACGGAGAATTGCCACCGATGCAGCCACAAAGCTCACTGACCTCAAGGAGGCGAAAGCCTATGCGCTAAAGAAGATAGATGAACTTAGGTCAAAGTTTGAAAGAGAATCCCTTCCTGATACGGGCAACGTTGTGAGACGCATACCAGAAAACTTCCCACTTATGAGGCCAATCGGAGCCATTCAGACTTTATTAGGAATTCCTAAAATTGGAAAAACTTCCCTGGTGGCTCAATGCGCTAACCACTGGAAGGCGGACCAGATGAATATGCGCTGGTTTGATTGTCCAATCGAAGAAGTTGAAACTAAATCACTAGTTAAAGACATTTCAAGAGCTATATGGGCTTGTTTTCTTCCATCAGACAAAGCTTCAGAATTGGCTAATGGTATCATTGGTCTGCAGTCAATAGACTTAGATAGGTTAGCATATAGACTGGATCATCCCACCATATATGTTTTGGATAATGCGGAATTTCTCTCTCCAAATACTACAAAATCACTTTCCACGTTCTTGAGCAAACTCAAGTCTTTGTCAGTCCTGTCTCATATAGGACTTGTGTTTGTGAGTAACAAAAGCCGAAAGTACTTATGCCCAACAATCTCTAACGAATTTTCTGCACCACGTTGGACTCGAGCAGAACTAAAAGCCCTGCTATCTGACAAATTGCCAGCACACAAGCATTATCAAAACGATAAGTACTTGGAGATTCTTGAGACCATGAGTTCAGGGCATCCCCTTGTAGCATTGGCTTTGGCAAGAAGATTCTCATCCATAAAGCAGTTAGTTCTTTCCTCTTTTGAAGGTCCATCTCTGGCAGATGAAGATTTGACAGCAGAAGTAAAGAATCTTCTTTTTGATGATATTTTGAGAGGAGATAGGGATGCTTTGAGTTACGTCCTGAGGCTGTCGCCCCTTGTCTTTAGAGCTAATGATAGGACCATTCACGCCATCGCGAAAAAGATTAAGCCGGTAATAGCAAAGCCGTTTGCTTTAGTGTTGGATAGACTTTCTGGAACTGTCCTAGAGGGAGACAAAAGACAGGGTTACGGCGTGTCTTTTGTTTACAAGGAAGTTGCCAAAAAACAACTTGGCCTGCAGGAGCAGCAAGAAATTTACGATACAGTGAGTATCGAGCTGCTAGCCCCTGAAGATGGTGCTCTCAACGCTATTGATGTAACCAACGGCGTATTATACGCACTTCTAGCCAAACAATTGGAAAGAGCTTTTCATTGGACAATTATACTGCTGCAATCGACAGTTCGCAGAACCCTTCCAAAGATCCAAATACAGAATGTTATTAATCGCCTTGAGATAGTTGTCTTTGTCAAACCGCCATATGATCCAAAGTTATTGTCTATGTATTATCTGGTATTGCTCAGTATGGCCACAGCTTATATTTATATCAAAGAACACAAGAAGGCAGTGGATGTACTTAGCAAAATCAAGGCTCCTCCTACCGGATACAAAGATAAGACGATTGAAGGTCAATCAATACTCCTAAATGAGGTGGCAAAAATAAGCAAAATGACCTTGGTTGCTCCAGAAGATCCAGTAGAATCTCTAAAGATTCTATCTGACATAAATCTTGACACAATAAAGAGATTCTTGCCCATTGATAAACTTTCCATAAGTGATTTGCTTAAAGACCTGGTTTCGCAAGTACCCATCAAAGATATCCCTAGAGACATTCTAGAAAGCATTCTCAATTCTGTGAACATAAGTGATGGAATAGTAGTTGCTAATTTCTTGGCAATTGCCTTGCATCTCGGATTAAGGGCTGAACGTGAGAAAATAAACCTTGAAGAAGTGATCGCTCTTTTGCCCTCACGGGAGCCTATTGCAGAAATATTGAATACTGCTCTCAAGGCACAGTACTATGTGGGAAAGGAAGAACCGAAATCAATTGAATTGACACGCCAGGCCATAACATCATGTCGGAAAAACCAATTATGGTCGAAACCTGTTAGGAATATTCTTCTACAGCTTCAGAGCGACGTTTATTATAAATTAAGCGACGATAAGAATGCCCAGAATTCTTATCTAGAATACCTAGAAGACCTCGGAGATGATACAGAAACCTTTGATTATGCTTGGGCTAATTATAGGCTAGGTTTACTCTCGAAGGACCCAGCCAAAGCAGAGAGATATTTTAGAGAATCAAGCCCCATTTTCGACCTGCTCGGCTACAAAAACTTGTGCGCTCGAAGTGAGGGAGAACGTGCGGCGGCGCTGGTTCAGCTAGATGGCAGTTCGGGATTTGTGAGAATAGCCGAATGGATGTGCCGACGATATTATTTACGGAACGAATCTGATTTCGGGCCAGCTGTTGTTGTGATAATGGGACAACTTACAAGACTCTTATGTAGTTTAGAAAACGAACCGATTCCAGGCAGAGCTGGCAAAATCTATCCAAAGTTCGAAAGGGGTTTTTATACAAGGGTTTTAGATATTGCTAAACCTCAGACTGGAGGAACAGTAGTGTTCGATTCCCTCGCTAGAAGTTATGCTTTATTAGGGAATAGAGATCGAAAAGTAAAGTGTTTACGTACGGCCTTGTCATTCGAAGCTAAGACTCGATTGGGAAAAAATTGCGTACCTTTGGCAATACGCGACTTATTGGATGAGATAATTCCCGCCGGCGACAAAAAGGAAATTGAAAAATTAATAATTCGAGGTATTTTCATAGATGTACATCAAATAAATCTGTCTCGGACGCAGAATCCTAAGGATTTTGTATCTTATTGTATTTTCTCTAAGTTGGACAACGTGATTACTGAGATGAATGATTTACTAAAACTAATGTTTATCAACGTATTAGACGAGGTGCAAAAAACACTAGTAGGTTCTAATCATGAAGATGCAGACTGGTGGCTGGCGGAAATATGTCTAAGGAGAGCTAGGATAGGCGAAGCTTATTATCGCATGAAGAATCCAAAGTATTACTTATGGAAGAAAACCTATGACTGCGGTATTGAAGCTAGCAACAAAGAAGTAATTGTCCAGGCAGCGCACTATCTAGGATTCGTTTACCGCGAGTACTCTTCATCAATAAGAAGCCTGGCAGATATACAATTTAGTATGCTTAAATCGATTCCCGTACACGAAGAGAGTTTTGCAAGAATAGAAGATCTTGGCCAAAATCTTTTTCAACTGTGGAGACGGACCGAATTTCGACGATTGTCAACATCTGATTTGAGTGCTAAACAGGCATTGCTAGATGGCGCAAGAATCATTGACGATTCCGGAGTGTCTGCCAATGATGCAGGACCGATTATGATATTGCTTCTTGCGAGTATCTATGGATTCAAGGGGGATGCTACAGATTGGGCAGTGGATAGAGTTAAAAGGATGAATATTGAGTCCGAAATTCCGAAAGACTTAAGGGAGAAAATGAGTCTATATATATGACGATTCATAAAATACTTGAATCTTTTTTCTAATAAGTATATTTAATATTTTCAAGCAATATTCGCCCTAGTTTCATATCGTGAAGCAGGGACGCTAAATGAAATGCCGACGCCCGCTTTAGACTAGCGATTAAGAGATGAATTGAGATGAAAAACTGTCGCTAGAACAAGAGAGATTGATTGGGGACTACTTCCGTAGATTCATAAAATCCTTGGGTTTCAAAGTGATCCGTCCTGTCTTCTTAACCTTATTTCTGGCATCTTCTTTTTTCATTTCTCCTCTTTTTACCGCCATTGCGATTCTATATAGTTCGACAGTTGAAAGTACACCAACCACTCCATCCTCGTCTTTTAGTAATTCGGGGGCATCTTTATATATCTCTGTTCTCCGAAAAGGATGCCTAGAAGTATCATAGTTAACTATCAACAAACCTTTTGGATGACCCGTTCCTTTGGCCTTTACTAAATGCTTTAGTAAATCAGAATAGAAATGCTCGGGAGGGTTTTCTCTTCTTGTTCCTCTTACTTCTACCAACGCGTTCCAATCCTTCTCGGAGATTATCAAATCTTCTCTTTTTTTACCCCTCTTGATTTGAAGATCCCGATCCACTACACTAAATCCCAAAAACTCTAAGACCTTTTTTACATTTGTTTTAAGTCGTTCACCCCCCTCAAAGTGTTCATCATCCGCCAGCAAGATTTGTATCAGGAACTTAAGTTTTCTTGCAATTTTCCCTTTTTCTTTCTCTTTTTGTTTTCTAAAGTCTTTCACCCTCCTTTCCTCTTGCCTTATTTCCTCCTCAATAGCCTTAACCTCGTCTGGTATGAATTCGTCGCTTTCGAGCCAGTCTAGTTTTGTAATTCCAGGGAACAGGCGAGGCCTAACATCTATCAACGAATCCAGTATATCTAATACTACCTCTGTGTTTCGCTCAAATTGAGGCAGGACTAAATACTTAGGGTATAGTTTTCCTCCTTCCATTCCGGTCTCACAAAAACCCACCCAGTCGTTCCGTGTATTCACTATCAAAGGAGTCTTGGGACTGTTAGACCGGAAACTTGTTTTGTCTACATATTGTGTTACTTTTGATATTCTACTCCTATATTTCGCAATTAATAAGTGTATCTCTTTGATCCCTGATTCCCCAGGGCTCACAAGAGACAGACTTGTATCTCTAACATCCGCATCTACTAACTTAACGAACGGCAGGCCGCCCGATGACAAATCATTTTCTCTCTCTTTTTCTGAGCCAATAAACGATAGACCAAATCCAGTCTCTACTGTCTGTTCTAATTCCCAGAAATCCTTGTCATCCTTATTACGGTCATAGAGTCGGGGAAATGTACCTCTCCTTACCAATGGAGCATCTGAAGTATAGATTATTATATCGTATTCATAGGGAGGGCTCTCAAAATAATACTCCCAAATTACACCCCTTTGAGTTGTTGTTGGGCGTGCGACTAGACCCAATTCTACATTGTAACCTCTCTCGACAAGGGTCCTTTGGTCATCTGTCGAGAAGTTTATGAGTAAGATTTTAGGATGCTTTTGTGGTAGGAAATAGGTCGTCATACACTTATCTCCATTTATGAGTTTTTCAAGTCGTCCTTTTTCTATTTGTTACCTAACAAGAAGATTCTATCTATCCAATTTTATCGGATTTAGAGCGGATGTCAACGTCCTACTTCTTTTGACAGGATAAATTTTGTGACTATAAGTAGTACGAATTGATCTAAATTCACATAAATTGGTGGGACTGGTCCAATCAGGCGGATTCGGTTTCCGGAACCTACAGTCTCCACATTTTCCCATTATCTGTCTCGGTCTGAGCATACCACGAAGAAAAGATGAAGGAAATACTAGGTATCGCTTGTGTTCTTTGTTGACCCCAACTAAGAAACGAGTAGAATACACAAAAGTAGGTTAATAATGAAACTGAGAAGAATCATCAACAATGAATACTTCTACGTTCCATTCCTCGCGTTCATCGTCCTGCTATTCCTGTACGTGTTCTTCACCAAGATTCCAGACATTGTGTGGGGGGCAATTGTTGCTGGCCTTATTGGATTCTTGACCTATTGGGGCCAGAGACTCGCGGAAACCAGTAGGACGCGGTACGATGCCTTGGTGCGCTTAGAGCAGCAACTGAACTTAGCACTGGCCGGACTATCTAGTAATAATAAGAAGATGAGTGATGCGACCAAGACTGAGGCAATATACTTGCTATTGCCTCACAGGGTAGAGATAGAACAGCGGGATATTCAGGAGATTGGCCGAGCAGAACTGAAAAACATGTTGTTTTCTCTCTCCGTAGCCTTTCGGGCCGTATAACGAGGATCTTGAAGGCACAATCCGAGCCTTCGAAAGAGACCAACTGGTGCTGACCGATGCGGCGGAGCCCATTCGGTCAGAGCACGGACTGAAAATGCTCCAAGAAGCTAGGAAGCGGTACCAGAGCCGCCTCAAGAAGATCCAGCAATATGGTGATGGACTCGCTGGAGATGTGAAAGGCGCACTCGTCAGGGTGAGATTTTTTCTACATAAGGACAGGTCTAGGATTCTCCAGCACCTTACAATGAAGTACTACGACAAACAGGACTACGAAAACTGGCTCAAGGTTGATAGCGAAAGACTTGAAAAAGAGATGTCCGAAGAAAAAGCGAAAGGAAGAATCGAGAAAGCTTCGGACTGAACCATCTTTCCTACCCGTAGGCTCCGCTTCTCCACTCCCAGCCGGCAATCCCAGGAAATGTCCTAGCTCATACACGCTTGCATGTGTGCGTGGTCAATTGTGGCGAGGTGGATCATAACAATACCAGCTAGTTTCTTAACTCTTCCTATGTTGACGTGGTAGTTGGTTCCGAGCTCGGCAAGGCCCTTCAGGAATTCCTTCTCTTCTTTCGTGTAATCCTTCCACGGTCTGTTGTCTTTGGTGTCCATATAGGTGTCTATAATTGGTACAAAAAGGGCTGAATTTAGACTAACAGGTATGAATACAAAAACGGCTGGAATGTTGACAGGACTTCAACTTTCTACGTCTATCGCTCTTCTGAGCGTTTACCAAATTCGCATCCTCTAGGCGATTAGAGACACTGGAGTGAGCATAAACAAACCCCAAACAGACTGTTAAGTACTCCAGCCGTCCCTTCACTTTAGCTTGCCCAGACCTTCACGAATTTTCTCCAGCTCATACGCGTAGCCCACTCCTACGTTTGCTGACCTCCTTATTTCAACTGATATCTTGGCCATTTGTGTTTGGCTAACTTTGAAAAAATCTATAGGATCGATGCCGAACATCTGCACCCTCCCACCCTTAGATGCTCGCTCAAGAACTCTAATGTTCTCCCTGAAACTCTCCAATAATTTATCAAACTGTCTTGTCAAACCAGTCATCTTGCGGGTAACAATACCAATTACTTCCGTTGTTTTTGGGTCAATTAAAGGCCCACCAGAGTTGCCCTGGTTTACACTTACATGAAGTTGCAAGTATTTTACGCCTCTTTTTGCGAAACGAGATGAAAGAACTCCAGCATGTATTGAAAGGTTAGATTGATCAAATTGAAATCCAAACAAAGCAACCGACTGTCCGATAGCAAACTTATCTTCACTGCTCAGACAAAGGGAGGGGACGTCACTAAATTCCGGAATATTAAAATCCAGAATGGCATAATCCCAGCTATCTTCTGACATGCCGTCAAGAAGTCTAGCTTGGAAATCGGCTAAGCTCATCTTCTTAGAGGCAAGGTCTGTATATCCGTCCTCTTTTACAAACCGAAGTAAGACATCCGTTGCCTGGGGCGCTTGAATCACATGGTTGTTGGTGACCAGTTTATCACCCACTTTAAAGCCGCTACCAGACGCAATTCGCTCATCATCACTGTAGAAAACGATGGAGCATACAGACTTATAAACTTTTTTCCAGAGATCGCGATACATAGTAGCTTCCTCCTCCATCATTAACCTTAACAAACAAGACTCACCAGTCAACCCCTCACCTACAAAATCCCAAACCCACACCACACTTCCACCAATTTGCCAAGCTAGTCAAAAAAGGCGGTCGGAAAGCTAACCAAGCAACCCTCAAAACACGCCTTATTTCTCCCACTACATCTCCAAAAAAATTGACAAATCCACCAAAATTTCTATGCTAACAGTTGTCTCGCATCAAAAAATTAACAGGAGGCCCCAATTCAAGTTAAATAAGTAAGCCCTTGCATCAACCAAACCCACAGCCAGCACCCCAACTCCTTCAAACGGCAGCCAAAGAAACTCCCCAACAGACCACCCCACACATCAAAACTGTCCAAAACCCACACTACACCACATTTCCCCCACTTTGTCAACCTAACCAGTTGAGCGAAATTCCCTCAAGACGTTGACAGCTCTTTCTCAAACGTGATATGCTCGAGATGTTAATCACTAACTAGCCAATGTATGCCAAAGAGAACACTACTCACCACACTCCTAATCATAATAACTGGAGGGATAGCAGGCGCCAGCGTTTATATCGGAAAACAACTGACTCAACCCAAAAACGGGGGAGAAGAGACAACACCGGAACCCTCTGTTAAGCCGCAAGAAACTGTCTCAGAAATTACTTCCGCTGAGATTGATACTTCTGATTGGAAGACCTACAGGAACGATAAATATGAGTTTCAGATAACTTTTCCTGAGAGATGGAAAGACTATAAAGTCAGCGAAGGGGGTACAGTGGTAGCATTTAAACTTAAACATATAAGAGATGGGGAATATCACACTATTTTTACTATTGGGATATATTCAAAGAACAAATGGGAACAACTTCAATCTGAAGAAGGACCAAGTGTAGGAACCTATTTAGGCGAAAAAGGGGAATATATCCTTGATTACTCTACGGGTCACGATGATGAAGGCTATATAGGATTCCCTGAAGTCGTTCCTGGTGAAATTTATCATGGTCCATTTTACGACGTAGAAACAAAAATCATACCTACATTTAAGTTCATAAATATGGATGGAGGAGAACAATAACGAGAAGGAAGAAAATTAGCAGGAGTGTTGGCATTGCATCAATATGTGTACTGGTGAGACTATTACTTCTCATTACTATTCCAATACAGAGTGTTAGTGCTTCACCAGAAGACACTACTCCACCATCAGCAGTAACTGACCTCACTGTAAGTGAATCTGGGCGTAACTACGTAGTTCTAACCTGGACAGCCCCAGGCGATGATGGCAACATTGGTACCGCTTCGAAGTATGATATTAGATACTCAACTTCACCTATAGCCGAAGGTAATTGGGATGATGCTATCCAATGCGAAGGAGAACCTATCCCAAAACCACCAGGAAGTAGTGAAACTTTCAAAATTACAGGTTTAGCCAGAGGTACCACTTATTATTTTGCTCTAAAGACCGCGGATGAAGTGCCAAACTGGTCACCTCTCTCTAGAGTTGTCAGTGGGGGTTATGGAGCCGTTGTTGGTGAGTACAATGGAGTAACAGCATATTCCAATGGAGACAACAACTACTACAGTTGGGATTATAATACGGTGGATAGCTACAATTCTGGAATGAAATGGCAGTGTGTTGAATATGTAAACCGCTATTACTATCTTATTTACGGATCGCAGATTAGAATACCCGGAACAAACGCTATCGATTATTATGATACAGCATCGGAAAGGGGACTAGTTGCCTATTCAAATGGGGGAACTACACCTCCTCAGCTTGGTGATATTCTTTGTTCCGGAGGAGGTTCGTATGGACACGTAGCAATTGTAAGAGGGGTCACAAGTAATAGCGTTCACGTTATTCATCAAAATTGGACCAATACTAAAGACGATAATGACAAAAGCGTTGGTATGGCAGTTTCTGATGGACACTATACACTCGATGGGTTTAGCAGTAGCTACCCAGTGCAAGGTTGGCTCCGCAGATCCCCTGAAGCCACCATCCAAGACCAATCAATTTATCCTAACACTGCGTCACCGGGAGACATTTTGACCTTTGTCTACAACATTAATAACCCCACCTCAAATGCTATTTCCAATGTAAGACTTGGGGCTAGGATTAGAAAATCTGAACCCCCCGGCTCTTGGATTGATGATCCTAGCCGGGATAAAGTTGTAACTTTGCAACCCGGGGCGCATGATTATTCCCGGGATTTTCAAATTCCAGACTCAGTAGACATAGGACTATATGATGGCCAATGGGTAATACTTCATCGCGATACAGGTCTTTGGATAGACAGCAAGGAAATGAGCCAAATCCTTCAAGTTACAACAGCTCCACCTTCCGGAAGAGTAGCAGTAGATGTTGACACCAAATACTGGGAAGACGGACTCTATCAGCTTCGAATCACTGCTCAGGCCACTCCGGGCGATGTATCCTCCATTACTATTTCCGGGCCTCATATAGACACAGCAACGGTTCAAACAGGCGGCGGGGATCCACACCATCTCTACGACGACGGTAAACACCATGATGGTGCGGCTAATGATGGTGAATGGTGGGTTCTATTAAACATAAAAGAGGTCCCTGTAATAGGCGAGACTGTAACCTTTCATATAAAATATAATGATAGTTCTTCGGAAATAATATCGAAAACCATTGACGGATTGGTTACAGAAACAGCTACATTACTCTCGCCTCCCGATGGTTCTACTGTAAACACCCTCACGCCAACTTTTGAATGGCGCAATCCCTCAATATCCGGGCTGACTTACTCTGTCCAGATCGACGACACAGACCATAACAGAATATATGAGGTTTACGATTTGCCCGATAGTACTACATCACACACCATTGATAGACCGCTAAATTCTGGAGTCACCTACTACTGGCTTATCAGTGCTTCAGATTCTAATGGCAACGAAGCTCTTACTCTTTGGGATACCCTTAGAGTGTCTTCACTGGCAGGCCTAGGATATGATAAAGTAACCCAAGTCACAGATACCATTAACCAAGGAGCAGAGGCTATATTTAATTATATAATCTCTCAAACCAAGGACCTCATATTTGCTCTTGGCTGGGAGGGAAGTACCTTAAAACTTTCAGTTTATAAACCGGATGGCAGCTTGTATCGTGAAGAAGAAAATAGCACCTCACCTATAACCATAAGTGCCCCTAAGGCTGAAACTGGCGAGTGGAGATATAAGATCACCGGTATCGATGTACCCTATGATGATTATCCTTTTGTGGCGGAAATTGGTGAGAGACCTCCAGTTGCTTCTGACCTGCAAAACCTAATAGTCTATCCTAATCCATGTCGATTAACTGATGGCAATCCTACCATTACCTTTAAGGGACTGACCGTTGACGCTACCATTAGAATCGTCGGCATTGATGGACAGTTAGTAAACCAGACTGAATTAATTGGACAGGTCAATTGGACTTGGAATCTTAGGAATCAAACTGATGAAGGTCTATCCAGAGGCATCTATATCTACCTCATTACCAACACCGCTGGAGAAAAGAAAGTTGGTAAAATAGCCATTATGAAGTAAGGGTTTTCTCAGAATATCCGAGGGGAGATTTTTAATGAGAAAAATATTAGCAAATCCGATAATAATCAGTACTTTACTCCTAATCCTCACTGCTAGTTGCTATGCAAATAGTCCTGGAACCACCGCCGGTAGTTTCTTAAAGATCGCAGTAAGAGCAAGAGCCAGTGCCATGGGCGAAGCCTTCACAGCTGTAGCCTCAGATGGAACCTGTCTCTATTGGAATCCAGCTGGCCTAACTCAGCTAAAGACAAAACAGATCTCGGCAACTTACAACAGCTGGTTTGAAAAGATAAGACAGGGATACCTAAGTCTGACTTTTCCTTCATCAAGAGGAACAATGGGATTGGGTGCAAACTATGTAGACATGGGGAAACTGGAAGGTAGAGACCTAGAAGGTAACCCCACAGGAGATTTTACAGCCCTCAGATAGTCATCTCTTTCTTGGTTATGCAAAGAAGCTCAAAAAATCTTCCTGGGGTCTCACAGTAGGCTGGCTGCAGGACAGGATAAAAAATGACACAAGAAGTGCTTTTCTGGGAAATATTGGTCTACTTTATCCACTCCGCAAACGGCTTACTTTGGGAGCAGTAGCTCAGAATGTCGGCAGTCAGTTAGGAAATGACCCTCTGCCTCTAACCTTGAAAATAGGGATAGCTTTGAGCCGAGGAACTCTAATCTTAGCCGCTGATGTGGCTAAACCTAAAAATAATGACCTATACTGGTGCATTGGCGCTGAATGGTGGACACGAGAAAAGCTAGTCCTACGAGCTGGCTACAAGACTAACCAGGATGTCGGTGAGGGATGGTCAGCTGGCTTAGGCTTCAAATTGAGGAAGAGCCATTTAGATTATGCCTACGTCCCCTATGGTGATTTGGGTAATGCCCATAGGATCTCTTTGGGAATAAAGTTTTGATAAATTGCCTACTCTATTTGTCGTCTTCTGTGTAATACGGCGACATTGACCTTTCCCTAAACTCCCTATAGACTGCACCAAGGAGTGAAGCCATACATACACAGTTTAGCTCAACGGTTCCGATAATAACTAGTTATGTTGCCCGAAATCTCCCCCTTGTGAGGGCAGTATCTGAAGAATGACTTAGGGAGGAAAAGATGGCTGTTGGAGAAGCTACAGCGCTCTTAGCGGTGTGGGGAGCCGTTTTGTCAAGTGTGGCAATTATTTGGAACATTCTTAGGGATACGAAGGACAAGGGGAAACTAAAGCTAGATGCGATGATTGGTAAATTTTATCCGGACCACACTGACAAGGAGTATTTAGTGGTGACTATGACGAACGTGGGACGCCGTCCGCTCCTCGTGAAAGGGTGGGGAGGAAAGGAAAAAGGAGTTCCGGGAGGAAAGAAGCAGTATGATTACATTATCCCGGTAGGATTGCCGCGAATGCTCAAGGAAGGTGAGTATCATGTAGAGGTTACTCCAGACCTGGGAATTCTCTCTTCCGAATTGGAGTATATCTGTGCTTGGGATTCGGCCGGAAAGGAATGGAAGGTTAGCCAGAAAAAGCTGGAGGAGCTAGTGGACAGTGCGAAAAAGAGACGGGCAGAGCGAGACGCAAAAAAGAAAAAGAATACTAGCTCATGAGTGCTGCTATATGCTTTGCTTTACTAGTGCTTTCCGCGGAATGCTGGAGGACACACCCACAGGGCGGCTTATCTTGGCGACCGTTCTCAAGGTGGGCGCCATCTCCGATGCCCCTAGCTGGACTCTTGATGAGATGGCAGTCTGTATGAGCAAGAGCCAGAAGTGGGTCAAGGAAGTCGTGGGGGTATAGCACGGCACACGCTACGGTAGTGAGGAGGCAACAATGACAGGTGGAATGCCAATCTGTGCACATTGCAAGAACTTCATTGCTGGGGAGAAGGAATTTAACAAGTGTAGGGCATTCCTAAGTCTTCCAGGGATCCCCTAGGTGATAATATCCGGCAAGAATAGCTATAAGGAACCCCTGCCGAACCAGGAAAACGACATAGTTTTTGAACCTAGAGCTGGAAAATCAACTTGAAGGAAGTGATTTTATATGCCCTATATTCCGAGGGAGAAGTACTTCTCGAAGGACCCTTTGAAAAGGCAAAAACCACTGGACAACCTTCAGAGGGGAAGGAAGGGCAGGACTAAGCCAAAAAAGGCTGCCCGGAAAGTCTCTCCCTGGAGCTGGGGCTACCAGGAAGATATTATCAGATTTGCCGGAGAGCAGTTCTCTATTCCAGAGACCAGAAAGGCAATTGCCCTCGAGGACTGGCAAAAGGAGAGGATACTGAAACCCCCGTTTTATACGGATCCTCGACCCTCCCTTGCCCTGCTCTCCACTCCTAAGAAGAACGGGAAAAGCGCAACTGCAGGGCGATAGAGGCCCCCAGGGGCTGGAGGATTGTCGAGAAAGGGAAGCGGTTCAAGATAGACCTGGCAGTAGCTATCGCTATGGCGTGCTTCGCCGCTGGTCATGGCGAGGCTGAGAGCGGCGCGGAACCGGTTGTGTTGCTGCCCAACGAAGCGGATTCGCCCTACAGTTTCCGGCAATTCTCCGCTGTGTGAAAGGAGGAATGCAAAAATGAATCCTGTTTCAAACGTGAAGGCTGAAACTTTCGTATGGGTGGAAGGCCAGAAGCTCTGGTACAGTCTCCGGCACCGAAACACGACATTGGACCAGGTCCTTGAGCAGGTGTACTTCATTGGTGCTGCAGGAGTAGGAAAACCAGGCGTGGCGGCACCGGAGATTCAACCGATGCTCGTGCTTTTCTACCACGGGGACATTGAGACTTGATGATTAGGCAGGTCATCGAGATTCTGTTGGGCAGATTCAAGGGCTACGAGGCTACGATGGCTTACTCTGGTCTTGAGGCTTTGGAGAAGGTGCGGAAGAGCCCTTTTGACTGCGTCGTCTCTGACATCAAGATGTCCAAGTTGGATGGAGTTGAACTTTGCCAGGCTATCAAGAAAATTCAACCAAAGCTCCCCGTGGTGCTCATAACTGCTTACGGGACCGATAAGGTGGCAAGAAAGGCAGAGCAAGCAGGTGCCAAGACTATACCGGGCATGCCTTTCGATATTAAGCTGCTGCTCAAACTCCTATCTGATCTGCACAAGACGCAAGGCTTTATTGTGACCTAGCTTCCTGTTGATAAAACAGGGATAGTAGATCCCGGGTATCTTGAAATAGCCATCACGGG
>SDBT01008462.1_pt1 | contig 16805 bp, 19 predicted proteins | sample 2277101 | NCBI WGS metagenome assembly SDBT01 (sample SAMN10404973, study PRJNA504765) | marine sediment metagenome | isolation source: marine sediment core GS10_PC15, 103 cmbsf | place: Arctic Ocean: Southern Knipovich Ridge | collected 2010
TACGAATCAGCTGCTCTACCTTTGAGCTACGTCGGCCTGGTGCCGAGGGGCAGAATCGAACTGCCGACACCTGGATTTTCAGTCCAGTGCTCTACCGACTGAGCTACCTCGGCATTGTGTCCCAAAATGTCTATCTGGTCAAGGTCTTGCTGATGAGACGTTTCCGACAATTTCCTTCTTTTAAGCTTTGGTGTCCAAATAGTGTCCATCAGCCTGCAAAAAAGTTCCACCGCTCCCTTCTTATGAGCGGGAGAAAGATGAATATAGCGTCGAGTCATTCTATAGTCTCGATGCCCAAGTATTTCCTGTATTGTCTCTGAACCCACTCCTGCCATAGCGAGGTGAGAGGCCAGGTTATGCCTTAAATCATGGAACCAAAGGTCTTCAATTCCTGCCTTTTTCTTGGCTGTCTCAAAAGACCTTCTTACATTCTTATACGGCTTTCCGTACTTATCAAAGAAAACGTAAGCACTCTTAGGATGTCTCGGAATCTCAGTGAGAGTATCCGCCAGCCATTGATTAATATCAACATCTCTGGGCCTACCACTCTTACTATTACGAATATATATTTTTCCATTAATTAAGTCAATATCTGACCACTTCAAATTCAGAATCTCGCTTTTTCTCATGCCTGTATTTAGAGCGGTTATGACAATTGGTCTTAGGTGTTCAGCACAAGCATCCAACAAAGCCTTGACCTCTTCTTTCTCCAAGTAACGGGTCCTGGTATTATCCTCACGGAAAAGTTTCACCTTTGAGACAGGGTTCTCTCTAACCTTACCCCACTCAATCGCCTTGTTGAACATGTGTTTGAGGCAAGCCAGTTCTCTATTGACCGTCGCTGGCGACATCTTTTCTAATCTTTGAGCCTTGTATTTTTCGACATCCAGGGATGTAATCTCGTCAAGATGTTTTGTTCTGAAAAAACTAGATAAGTGCCTGAGACTAATCTCATCTCTCCAAAAGGATTTCTTATTTGGTTTGGAGTAGGTCTCAATATATGATTTTGCCATTTCCTCAAATCCAATCTTCGGACGCTTCTCAATATCCAGGAACTTGCCCTCAGCTATTTGAACTTTCCTTTTCTGAAGGACAATAAGAGCTTGTTTTCTATTGGGACCTATCTTCTCTCTCTTACGTCTTCCATTTACGTAATAATCAATGTACCAGTTATCATTTTTCTTGAATATAGCCATACCGTACTCCCTATTATGCTTCTATATAGCATAAAACAACCAGTTTGTCAAGTTTTTCTCATCTAACCTCAATAGAATTTCTTCTCTTCAACACTACTTTCCTTGATCCACTCATCTATTCTTTGAAGGTCAAATTTAGTTAATCTTCCACACTTAACATAAGGTATTCTCTTTTGGCTAACCCAGCTGTAAATAGTACTTATGCTTAAGCCAATATATTGTGATAATTCCCTTATATCAATTAATCTCTTATTCATAATTTTATCATATTTCTTTCATTTTTTACCAATAATTGTCATTTTTTGTATCATTATGGTTAATTTTTGTTAATTTTAGAAGACAATTATATTATCGCTTACTTCATACTCTAAACCTGTCCCTCTTATTCCTATTCCATAGACCTATTTATGAGGTAACTCAGTTTACTTTCGATGGTAACTGAGTTTATGTTATGAATTCAAAGCTTGCTTATATCATTATCAGAACATTGCATCTCAGGCTTAGGAATAGGAATGATTCTCTGCACTTCACTTGCTATGCCGTACCAGAGATGCTGTTTGCCCTTTTGGAATTTTATGAGCCCTGATTGTTCCAATTTCTTGAGGGATTCAATTGTCCAGGGAGCGCTTATCCCTGTCAACTCAGCTAACTCCCTCCTGGACACATACAGGCGTGAGCCAGCTCTGTATCCCCTTTTGCCTTCAAGTTCCCTAATGGCTAGATAGACAACTACCAAGGCAGGCTTCAATTTCGTTGGCCATCTGAAGCGCCAAAAATCTCTTTCCTTGCATCGCTTGTCGCTCTTCTTAGGTATTCTCTCGTACCACCAACATTCAGCCCGATTCTCATAAAGACACAGTCCTTCCAGTTCAAATGTAGGACAGCCATAACTATATTTACCGGTCGATGCACTCTTAACGACATCCCGTGTCTTGGAGTATGCAACCCCTAGCTCAAACAAGACACTCTCCACTTTTTCTTTCGTCTTACCAACTCTAAATAGCTCACAGGCTATGATAAAAGGGTTAATCCCGCTCTTGCTTTGCTCACAATCCCTCATAAGCTGGCAAATGCAAGGCTTCATATCTAAGGGAAGCCTAAGTTCTCCTCTAATCTCCTCAAAATTCTGCAGTATTTCTAGCTCTTGCATAAGGTAATGCCTACCTTAGCCCTAAGGTCTAAGAATTAGTTTCTCTGATAATCATTAACAAACAATTCTGTTCTTAGCTGTTTGTCTATTGAACATTTATTATTCTTGACAGTCATTCCTCACTCTCCCTTCTCACAAAATTAAGAGTTTTCTGACTGAAGTTGTATCGAATTTTTGATTTCCGATACTTTTGATTTTCATGATTTTTGCCCTCTGAAGATGAGCCACCAGAGCTACTTCCAAAATTGGCATGTTGCTTTTTTTTCTTGAAGTAAGGTATTTGGGCTTGCTCAGATTCTTTTTGCGACACTTTCCACTTGGTTACTGTTGAAGCATTGACTCCAAGCTCTTTTGCGATATCCTTCCTTTTCCATCCTAAATTGAGCATTCGATAGCCTTCCAGTTTCTTTGTCTTGGGCCAGGATATACCCAGTTTTCTCTGGATTCTGATTAGAGAATTCTCTCGTTTTCTCATTCCATTGAATCTCTTAATAAGCTTTCTTTCTTGTTCCGTTTTATCCTTAATAACCTTCCAGTCGTCAATACCGGCACTGACCAATTTCAGGAATCCCTCAGGGCTGTAGTAATGAACTCCATCTTTAACTTTTGGCGCTTCACCCGTAATATAACAGTCGGCACAGGTCACCTTATTGACTCCAGGGCTAACCTGGTATTTCTCACCACACACCAAACAAGCTAATTCTTTCATTTTCTTCCCTTGTTGTTTTCTTTTCTTTCTTCTTTTTCGTTCTCCCATTCTGACAATAGAGAGAATAATCCTGTTATGTTTTCTGTTATCTCTCTGGTATCTTCATGTGATAGAATGATGGAACTAAATGGCTGCCATACTAGACCTGTTTTTTCCAGGAATCTTTTCGATAATTCACTCATATCTATTCCAATTACTCCCGACAGTATTTGCTTATTTCAATACTCAGACCCTTAAACCTGATGTTCCAGATCCTCTTTCCGAAAGGGCCAAATGAAATGTTTGGTCTGTTTTTCCTTACCGTCTTGATCCCAAATACTAATAGCTGGAAATCTTACCCGATACCCATCCACTTTGTCCTTGGCCGACACGATTCCAACTACCACTCCTTTTTCTCCATGAAGGTCGTAGCCAATACATCTATCGTAGTTATAGGACTGCCAACTGTTTCTTACCTTTACAGCATCTCCCTTTTCCATTTATATTCACTCCTATAATATCCTAGGTATATCTTTTATTCCTTGTATGATTTCTGTTATGGTTTCTTTATATAATTCTTTTGAATGGCTGGACATATTGTTATCTCTCTTTAGTTATCTTTAATTTTCACTTGCCTATCATAAGTACATGGTGAAAATTCACGCAAAGAAAGATTGTTTTGGCTGAAATAGTGATAAATAGGTTAGATTATTGGTGGAGATAGATGGACGGCTCTTCGGTGAATTCACCAGAGCCTTCATCTGATTCTGGAAAGAGATGAAACCTGGTTTTGTATTTTCTTGCCTGTTTATAGGGCAGAAAGGGATCTTTATCTATTTGGAAATAGTGTTTCAACGTGTCCGATAGAAGCTGCTTTCTCTTTTTGTTTCTTATGGCCATCCCCGTCATGTCTCTCCATGACATTTCTCCGTAGGACACGGCGAGCTCCTGCAAGAATTTCCACTGAACATTTGGTGATAAGGTTTTCTTATTCTCGAATCCCATTCTTATGTAGTCAGTTCTTCCCCGGAAACCGGGCGCAGTAATTCTTACAACATAACCATCAACAAACTCAATGGTGATATCTTCCCACTTGGTGCCAGGGGGAAGTTTTGGAGGATATATCTCCTTAGTGCTAGGTAAAGGTGCTACGAAACGTCCCATAATATCAATATTGACCCTTTTTGCTGATTCAAGGAATTGAGTAAACCGCTTCACTAAGTCGTGTTTGTCTGGAGAAACATAAAGGCAGACCTTGAATTTGCTCTTAACATCTTTCAACCTTTCTGAGAAACTATGCCTAAATTCTTCTTCTTTACTCATGGCGAACCAATCGTCGAGGACTTTGTCTATCTCGTCTATTTTTGGAGATGAAACCATTTGGTAGTAGGATTTAGGTATTTTGTTGCCAAGAAGTGGCATTATTTTTGTTTTTGTGATATGCGCTTTGCCCGTGGTAAGCTCCTTATCCACGAAGAAGATAAGATCCATAATATCTTTGAAACCTCCGGCTCCTATTTTCCTTGGAAGTTTTATCGGATCTAATAATCCGGAACCTAGATTACTCCGTACCACTCTTAAGAAATACATATTCAAATACTTTCTATCCAGCGAATCTAGGAACCTGAATTCCTGCTGAGATAGGCTCCTAGATATAGTATTCGCACATTCCTTCCAGAAATCCGTGTGTTTATCTTCGTGCACGGCCCTCTTTCTAATACGCTGGAAGACAATTTCAAGTATTTTTAGCTTTGTATTTAATAGCTTTGGCCTTTTTTCTCCTAATTGCTGGTTTTCCCCCTCTGTACAAATGTAGAAAGACGGATCTTTCTCATATGAGAACATCTTCTCAGGGTCAAAGTAGGTCAGAGGTTCTCGCTTCTTGTCTGCATAAAGGATCCAGAAGGAGATGAAACCCTTCCTTATTTCTTCCTCTGGATTATTAGACCCCCTGGTCACTCGGTCAATAAACTGTTTGTCCTTTTTTGAAGGTACGTTTGCCGTAGGATAAAGATTTGCAAGCTTATCATGGAGGTAGGGGCTATCATCAAACCTCGTCTTGGGGCGTCCTGTGTTAAGAATCGAAGCCTTATTCTTGATAAGGTGGCCCATGAATTTTTTGATGAGATGCGCTAGTTCTTGGCGAGTATGGAAAAGGGTTTGACCAGAAAACAAATATTCTGCGGATGCCTCCTTCGCCATCAACTCTTCCCGGACACTGTTCTCAAACAACTCTAACGCTTTTTCCGCAGGAAGAAACCGAAGCGCTTGTTCTAATGAAGGGGTAAAACTCGTATCTTTATAAAAGAGATACCTGTCAAATTCGAGTGGGCCCAATCTTACACGCACACGTATTTTGCATTTTTCCAAAATCCTCCTGACTCGTTCTACATCAGTTATGTTATGCTGCATTGCAATGATAGCAGCTTTCTTTCCGAGTAGTTCTTTTTCTGTTTCGCTCATAAGGACACTTGTTCTTGAGTCACTTCTCTCGTATTATTTAGACTGCCGTGGCTTCTTTTTCAAATCCTTTTGGCTTGATCGTCGTTCTTTTAGTGAATCGGGAATACGGGACAGGCGCAACGTGACGTTTGCAAAAGAGGCCAGTACTATCACGATCAAAAAGAAACCCGCAAAAATCTCAATCATAGCGAAGGCCTTGGCGAAATCATTGCCCGGTGATATATCACCATAGCCGACAGTCGAAATAGTGATCATGGTGAAATAAGCATGCTGAAGAAAACTATTGACCTCTTTCCCACTCCTGTCTACAAGTTCATATATGTTCAGAATATGGAGATTCCAAGCTATACTTGAGAGTCCAAATACGAGTATTAAGAATGTAGCAAGAAACCCCACAATGAAGTCTTTCTGAAGAGAAACAATGCGGCCTTCCTTTGATTGTTTGGTTGCCTCACGCATTGCACCCAGGACTGGTTTCAGAGTAGCGAACTGATCCATGATATTCTTGGCATTTTGCCCTCCTTCATGCAATTCCTGGATGATATCTGGCACAGTAACTTCTCCGACCTTCTTCCAAATGGACTTTCGAGAACCGCCATCTACAAGCAAGCGAAAGATGCCAGCGATTCCTTTCTTCTGTTTCTCACTAAGCAATTGCTTCGCCAGCAAAAGGCGAATAATTCCCCCAAGAAGTCGATCAAAGGGATTCGGGTTCAAAATCCATGAGAGAAGCTGACCTACGCATATCAATACGCATACAGAAAGAATTAGTACGAATACGATAATGGAGATGAATCCACCAAAGGCACCGGCTAACAGGGAAAAAATAAGAGCCAAAAAGAAGATAAGCCAGGTTTTCCAGACTAGCCATAAATAAGCATACTTGACGTCCGGAATTCTTATGAACCAGCTATTACTCTCTTCGTCTGCACGAAAACGCCCAACCCAGAAGACGGAAATACAGATAACCGTGAAGCCGACCAACAAGCATACATCTATCAGATATTTCACTTTTCACCCCTTCCACTAACACAATCACCAAAAACTACGTTCTTATTCCATCCTCGCTGCAACTATTTCCCCTTTCCAACGTTTTCCTTGATCTATTGCAGCTTTAGGAGAGTGTTTGGTTTTTTGTGAAACGGACCATTACTCCCTTAACCCAGAGTTTTTGAAACTAGAGACATCCTGTCCCTGAACCTAATATACCCAACATTTTCCCATATATATTTTCCCTATCAAATTCCTTCAAATTATATCCAATACAGGGTTATATCTAATTCATTAATATGTGAAAAAATATACATTACTCCACCTAATTATCAAAGTTCTTCAAACAATAAGCATCCTATCTATCAACCTAACAAATACTAACATTTTCGTACATTATTTTCTGCATAATATTCGCTGTAGACTACTCCAATGCAATGTTCTATCATCATTATAATATTATCTAAATAGGACATATAAATCGTATACTTCTATACTAAATCATACATTTTTATCTTAGATTTTCTTATCATGAACTGATAGAACTGGCATAGATACAGTGTTACAATGATAATTATAGCTTACTGAGTTCCTTTCAAAGTAATTACATAAATTATTCTGTAATGAGCATTAATACAGGCTTCTATGTTGTTCAAAGGCCGTTTTTCGCCAGAGCAAGGATCCAGTTGCTTCCGTAATCACCTTGTACCGAAGGTCTACTTGCAGTTGGAAGGTAACTACTGCGGTACTGTTGACTGCGCAACATAAGTGTTAACCTTCATCTCTACCGTATGCGAGTAGGCAGACTGCGTATCGACTATTTAAATCGTACTTCTAGCCCATACTCCTCGGACAAGGCATTGAGCTGATCGATGACTTCCTGGTGTTTTGCAGCGTATTTGAATATTGCGGACATATGGCCTTCCTCTAGAATCGTGGCAACATAGTCGCCAAGGAGTCGAATGTAGGCCTCGTGCACTTCCAAAACTTCGGAAGTCTTTGGGGAAATCCTCTTCATTTCGACGAGTAAATCATCGTATACATCAGCCACTTCTGAATCAGATACTGCAGCGGAATCAGACATCTTCTCGATACGCTCAAAGTATTTGCAACGCTCCCACGCTTTGGTCACCTTTGTAATGTATTCGGATAGGTCAACCTTCACACTATTTGCGTCGTCGGTTTGCTCCAAGACAGCTCTCTCAGAAGTCGTTCTTCTAAAAACAGAGCTACCCAAGAGACTAAAGCTGCCCCAGGCCAACAGGACTACGAGGCCAAAATTGAAAATCTGAACAGTTACGAATCTGCCAACATAACCTGGAAGAGCTAATTTCTTCCGCTCTGAGAAACGTGAAAGATTAAACAAAAGCATTCTCAGAGCATTCAATAACCATACAACTGTAAAAATCCCAAGGAGAATACCGCCGATTAACTTCATTCAAATTCTCCACAAGTCTGATTGTTGGTAAGGTTGTCGATGCGATAATATCTAGATCCCGATGACTGGGAAAGCACTTTGCCCAAAAGCAATGTTGTCTGAAGATTACTCTATCCCATAACTGGCTTCATACAATTAGCTTGATATAGACACTCCAGTTTTACCCAGATTATATAGGCTATCTTGTCTTAAGGAAGCGCCTATATGAGGCTATATGAGTGTCTTTTTCTCTTGTGGCTGAGCATAAAACTCTAACCTAGCCCAGTTTGTCTGTTTATTAAACATTCTTGGTTCGCTTTTTCTCTTTTCTCTTCGAAACTGCTGCAAATATAGCAGGAAGAAAGAACAACCCACCAAACACAATCATATTCTTATGGACAGTGTAAGCCCCTACAAGAATGAGAAACACCATTGTCAAAAACAATAGAATTGCGGATGCTGTTTTGTGTTTGAATGCAAGGCTTGATCCGATTATGCCCAATATAGAAAGAAAAAGACCCAACATCCCTGAGGTCATCAGGCTCTCTGCCGTGGCAGTTTCACCTACCATTTCTCCAAGAGTTGACCCACCTATCGCAAAGAACGATGCTCCTAGGACGATTAAAGACAGTAGCAAGCCTAATATGAAACTTACTATTCTCATTCTTTTTTCTACTTACCCCCCTCAAGTTTTCAAAATATGTTGTATAGTGTGACTAGGGTTCTATTAGTTGTGCTATGGTGATTCGGTCACTACTCCCCCTCCCCAGGGTCAACCTACCTCACTATAAGCCTTATCTATCTTATTAATGAGCTTCTTAAATTCAATCCAGTTATTACCAAAAGGCTGTGCTTTCCCAAAATGGCATTTTGTATCCCTTTATTCATCAACAATACAGTGTCCCATTTTTTCCCCTGCGTGTGTTAGCCTATCGGGTGGGACACTATGCCCTGAAACGCTTATATTCCTAAATAGATAGAACCCACATCAATAAAGATAGAGCTAACATTATTATGTAATCTGTTTTAAAACAAGCTTTTATCGTATTCAAAGACCTTTATTTACATTAGGGTTTATTCAACATCTACTGACCCCTGTATCCAGAGGCGACCGCAAGAAGAGTTAAGGGCGGTATTCTTTGGAAATAAGAAATTTCATTCTACGCCAAGTTCTTTATCTATTTCTTTCAGTTGTTCAAAAGACAACTCTGGAAAGAACTCCTGTCTTGAGGATCGAATATATACGGTAGAAATGCCTATTATCTCTACAGGAACTGGGTTTCTGCGACTATTCTCTACATATACATATTCTACGGAGTCAGCTTCTGCTCTTTGAGGAATAAGGCTTGGCTTAATCAGTATTCCCAATAGTAATACAGCAATAACGGTTAATATGAACTTGGTGTACCAATCAATATTCTTTATAGTGCTACTCCTTTGCTCTTTGACTAAAGATAACTTGTGTAGTAATCCATCCCATGATGATGATTATCAGAAACAGAGACAATACAAGAACCACGAGTACTAGAAATGCAAGAAAAATATTCTCGGACATTACGAGATACCTATTAACCACCAAAACTGAGAACCTTATGGGAAGAGAACAAAGAAGAAGTCTCCAATAAATACTCCATCCGATGAAGGAGGAAATCGTAAAACCATACTTTTGCTGGGCAATAGATTTTCCAGCCCAGTTAAACAAGAAAATAATAATAGGGATTTGAATAATATATACAAAACCAACAAGAGATAGTTCAATAAAATATAAAACCACCATGAGGATTTCAAAGAGTAATAAGCATCTCCAAAACATCATCCATCCTATTTTTAGATTGGATGGCAATAGGCTTTCCTTAGATGGCAGAATCGTTTTTCCACATTTTCGGCAAACTTCATCTTCGTCTCTATTTGAAGCACCACAATAAGGACAATACATCATCCCCTCCCCTTGACCTTTGCTCTTGACTCCTTCGTTCTGTTCAATATAGAACCTTGCCACAAACAATTTCTATCCAGCACCTGGCCGAAGACTCACCTCTGGCAAATCTAGGTGACTGAGCATTAACAACAGGACTATTTTCTCTTTTTGATCAGATCAGAGACCCTCCCCAATAATTCCGCCATAAGGCCTACTATTGTTCCTAATATTGCACCTTTCACAACAATATATCCATCAAATCCTCTTCCCTTGAAAGTAAAGAAGAGAGCAACTATAAACCCTATGACAATTCCTACTGTTAATCCGCCCCAAACCGCATTTCGTCTTCTCCAAAAGACTATCAGTAGAATAACGGATATTATTCCGAGGATTATCCAGATCATCTTAACCTTTGTTGCTCAAGAATCTCTCTATCCCATAACTGGATTAGAAATATCGATCCCACTGGGAAGTCGTTCCTCGTTCCTCACTTCTCCCGATATGGCTTTAGGGCCTTTAAGAGTTCAGGGCGGACTATACATCCAAGTCTAATAGCCATATCACAGTGCTCAATAGCCAGACCATATTCTCCTTTATAATAGTAGCCTGCCCCAAGGTTGTTATGTGCGTCAGCTAGGCTAGGATCTATTTCGACAGTTCTCTTGAACGCCCCTATCGCCTCATCGATCATACTTCTTCTGACGTAGGCTAGACCAAGGTTGTAATGCGCCTCAGCCAAGTTAGGGTTGATCTGTATCGCTTTCTGGTATTCAACAATTTCCTCGTTATACATCTCTTGCTTACCATAGGCTAGACCAAGGTTGTAATGCGCCTCAGCGTAATTAGGATTGATCTTGAGAGCTTTTTTGAACGCACTTATTGCCTCATCGTACATCTCTTTGTCAATATAGGCTGCACCGATGTTATAGTGAGACACGCTATTATATGGATTGATCTCTAGTGCTTTATTGAGCTCAATGATAGCCTCATCGTACATTCCTTTGTTAAGATAAACTGCCCCAAGGTTGTTGGGTGCGTCAGCAAATCTAGGATTAATCTCCATGGCTTTTTGATACTCAGCGATTTCCTTGTCATGCATCCCTTTTTCCCTATAAGCTGAACCAAGGTTGCCATGCGCCTCAGCCGAGTTAGGATCAATTTCTAGAGCCTTTTTGCACGCAGCGATAACCTCATCGTACATTCCTTTTCTGCCATGAGCGGAAGCAAGGTTAACATACATCGTAACAGAGTCAGGGTCCATCTCTATGGATTTCTGGTACTCACTGATAGCCTCATTAAGCATTCCTTTTCCAATATAGGCTGAACCAAGGTTGCCATGCGCCTTAGCGTGGTTGGGATCGATCTCGAGGGCTTTCTTGAACGCACCTATCGCCTTATCGAGCATCCCTCTTTTAGCGTAGGATGTTCCAAGGTTATAATGAGTTACAGCATCATTAGGATCGCTCCCGAACATCCCTCTTATGAGGTCACCCAACGCCCCCGTCACTGTCCTTGTCCTACGCCTTTTTTTCATAACTAACTCCCCTCTCCCAGGGACTCTTCTCAATCCCCTTTGTCTGACTTGGTTTCTTATTTTGAGGTACGATGCCTAACTTGATTGTTTCCTTCCTTAAAACCACTTCATCCCACAATTAGCATGATAAATTAACATTATTATCTAATTACCTCTAATGCACGCTTCTATCTTCGTCATAATATAACCAGCACTAATAGATGATTATAGTAATAGCTTATGTAATTAGCATTAATGAAGCATTTTATTATTATTGTAATAGGATTATTGTTAATAGTGAATTATGGTGATGGCTTCTATACCATCAAAAGTTAATTCTAATTAAAGGTATATTCTAGGTTCATTCATTCTCTTTTTGCTTCAGCGTAGAAATATATTATTACCGCTATAGGTAAGTATGCGAGCAACGCCAGACCAGTTCTACCCAATTTATGAAGCTGAGTACTGACAATCGGCTGACAAATTATGGCAAGAAGAAAGAGAAGGGATTTCACCATTATCACCCCTTCGTTTAATATCTCTCTATCCCGTAACTAGATTGATAAAAAGGCTCTCATTTTACCCCGGCCTATACATCTTTCCTTAAGAAAGTGCCCCATGAGCCTCTATGTGCGTCTTTTTCGTTGTGTACCTTCTTTAATATCTCTCACCCCGGTAAGGAATACGCCAATTACAATAACGATCAGAATAAACCCCAGTAATGGTTGCAATAGCGTAAGCCCCTGGCCAAATGGGGATATAGGTCTCATATCACCGTAGCCCAGTGTTGTGATTGTTACCGTAGAGAAATAAAGTGCTTCTAGTGGTCTCGTGATGGCTCCATTAGAGTTGGAATATCCTATTGAGCAGGTTGCTAGATAAAAAATAGCAAAACCTATAATAATCTCACAGTAATTGAACATGAGTAATAATAGGGACCGATTGAGAGAACGAAGACCCCAACGAGGTTGATATCTGTCGACGAAAACAATACAAAGTCGATAATTTAGCCCGTCAATGATCCGATATACAACGACCACAAACAGAAAGGCGGTTGACGAGAAGGGATGCCAAAGAAGCCAAAGCAACACAAAAAACCAAGCGAGCACATAGAATTCTGAGATTTCAGACCGTATTTTGTAGTCACTAAGAAAGCCGCTGATGTGCACCAATGAGAGGCTACGGATAAATATAAGCACAGTCATGAATGCTTTCTCGAGAATCGAAAGTGATATCTTCTTGTAACGCTTTGGAAACTTTTCTGACCAGATGTCACTGATTAATTGATATTCTTTTAGCCAATTTGACTTTCCCCTCTTCAGTGTTATTCTAACCCACTTAAGCATCAACTTAAATCACCTCCATACGATTTACCTGAGTTTCACCCAGCTCGTTCATATCGCAATTGGTCCAGATGCACTCCCCAATGGACGATATCTCCAAGTCTGTCCACTGACTAACTAAGAGACACGTCCAATTTGCCTCCCCTATTCCGTCCTTTCTTGTCGTCAATAAGCATAAACCCGCAATTTACCCCGATTCTTCGAAATTTGTTATATGGTAAAAGTCTGATATATCTATTTGTCTATTTACCTTGAGCTCACTGCCCCCCAGGGGTAACCTACCTCATCATAAGCCTTATCTATCTTATCAATGAGTTTCTTAAACTCAATCCAGTTATTATCAAAGAATTGAGGTCTTGTTTCCTTGAGCTTCATCTTTCTTATTTCCGTTTTCCCTACCTCCCCGCAATGAACACATCGAAATATCATACCCTTTCCTTCATACGGGCATCCCAGCTACCTACGACTCACAGTTCTCCTCTTCCTTTCCTTCTTCCAATTCTCGCTTCGCACAATCGACCACTTGTCGAGCCTTTGCACTTGCTCTTATCTCTTCTCGGTCCCTTGTTCCTCTTTGCGGCAGCATGGAAACGAATCTTGCCAGAAGGAATATCGCCATAAAAATTCCTATCAGAGTCTGGACGGAGACGATAGCACGCCCAATCTCATTGATTGGTTCTATGTCACCGTAGCCTAGAGTCGTCATTGTCACTATGCTAAAATAGAGAGACCCACCTAGAGAACGAGTTATGAAAGGTTTGGAAAAGAAGTAGTGCAACAGCCGATAGAAGGACGCGAACCAGAAAAGCACTTCAATATAGTTATGAAATAAGAGGACCACGCTCCTGCGAAAGCCCTGCAACCCCTCAAGCGACAAGAAAATGTTGATATGATAAACCATAATCTCAAAAATGCGGTATGCTGCGTAAACTAGAATTATGGTCGTAATATACCTCTGTGTCGAAAGATAGGAGAACAGAAACAGGTACGCTATTGAGAAGAAGAAATTTCCCAATGTCCACTTTTCTGAAAAACTAGCATCTCCTTCCCCGCCATGGACAAAATAACCCACTGTGGCGAACACGCTCATGCTACCCAGACTTCCAAATATCTGTCTCCATGCATTAACAATGAATCCACTTTCATCTTTACTCATAATAAACTCCCTTTACGCTGTTTCGGCTCTGGCTAGTAGTTCGACGGTCGACTCAAATCCTCCCCCTCCTATTCCTTAGTTTGTTGGCCAGGTCAAGATAGAAGACGTCAAGAAACTGGAGGAATAGCCCCACACCTAACAGAATAGCAGGTAACAGCCACCACCAAGGACCCACCCGCCAGATATGCCGTGCAACAAAGTTCATTAAAATCAGAAAGCCCACGAGAGAGACATACACCAATGCAGTATGCTTTAGGCGGTCCCGCTTATCATTGATTTCTTTCAACTCATCACGCTTATCCACTATGCTGAGCTCCACTTTCTTATTATTCTCCTCATCCACTATTATGAATCTGAATTTCTTGTTTTCTACCACGAAAGCAACAAGTTCCTGAGTATCGGACAACTTAATTCTTCCTATTTCTTTCCGTTCCGTCTGTTTTGCTTTACTCATTATATTTCCCTCCTAACGTGTTCATAAATTAGTGGCTCAGAGGCTAATGGAAGCTTAGGAATGAGACCAAAACCTGTAATCCTCATTAGAGCGCACGAGTCTCTTATTTTGGCTAATTTAGCGTCTAATTATTATTCCTACTTTCTTCACCACGAAAAGATACGCTATATTAACTCAAAGATAATCTATTGTATTATCATAAATAGAGGCATTAAATTCTATTATTGATTTAAGTTCGGTATTATTAGATTGATGGGAAATTAAGGTTATGTATTTTAGTTTGGAAGGAATTAAGGTCTTATATTGACCGTTCATACGCTACTCCATTGTAGCATACTGACAATATGGGAAAACCTTTATGATATTGTATAGATAATATAAATAGAGAGTTTGTCAAATTTGAGGATCTTGCTATGATGGTAACAGTTCCAAAAACCAGATTGGCAAGTGCTGAGATTTGGATTAGATTAGCTTCAGAACATACAGTTGAAGAATATCCAAATAAGTGATGAGTTCGTTGCAGCTCTGTTGTTCTGGAAGTTGACCAAAAGAGGCTTACTGTAAGGTAGGAATTTCAATAGGATCGAAACAAGCATCATGGCCCTCAGGATGATTTGAAAGAAGTAGAAAAGGACAAGAGGAGAGACGCTTTTAGGTGAACCAGGAAAGTAGTTTTAAACAAGAAGCAACCAGTCAATACGGTAATGTCAGCCGGCGCTTATCTACAGATATTACGTCTTTTTCCAAAATTTGGAACATGACAATAGTAGCTAGCGGCAAGTATGGTAGTGACCATCGGGCTACCAACTTGTTTAAATACGTTTATTCTCTAAGTGCTAGCTTGGAGCAAATATTACATTCCTTACAATGCCTACATAAGTTTTCCACTGTGGAAGCCAGCAATATTTTCGAGTTCTATGTTTCATTCTATCTTTATGACTTCCTTGTAAGAGTTAAGACTGTAACTGACCTTCTTGCTCTGACGGTCAACTTTGTCTTTAAGCTCGGCCTCCGCAGGAAGACCTGTTCGCTTGAAAAAGGCCCACTCTGTAGCAGGTTAACTGAAGCCTCTAAGAGTCAAGATTGCACCAATAATGAGATGCAACAACTGAGTTCAAGATTGGATAAAGCCCGCAGTAGCTGGTTGATATCATTTACGGAGCTGAGAGATCTTGTCATTCACCGGGCTGCAATCAGGTTCATATTAATGGGCGTTCCTGATGTGGGAGAAAGCCGTATCCACATTGCCACAGGTGAAATACTCAATGCCCTCCATGTAGCTGACGAACGACAGATTCTGAGCAAGTTTCTGGCACAAGTAACACCAACCAGTATGTCCAAATATCAAACTATAGACCCGGTCGAACTTTGCGAGCAATTATGGAAACGGCTAGGTCGATTGGTAGAACTCGTAATGAATAAATGTCAGCCTAAAATCAGTGCTTTGATTGCTCAAGAGACTCATTAAGGTTTCGTCGAGCGAAATACTTATGGTTCAATCGCACAATCGCTCGGACCCTTCACGATCTTGTAGGAGACGATTTTCCAACTAAGAGATCCTACGGCGAGCGATTCTAGGTAAGTCCGAGAATGCGTTTCAAACAGATAATCCCCATACCCATCCTCCAAAACCAGATTGACAAGCGCTGAGATTTGTTACCCGTTAGACCGTCCAGCTAATTATACCTCCGAGTTTCGAAAATATATTATATAGTGTGTGTGAGGTTATATTAGTTATGTCGTCGCCCGAGTGGCACTGCTCCCCCCTGTACTTCCCATCCTCTGATGGCGGGGGCCTCCTATTAATTCTCTCCAATTTAGTGTTTTGTTCAACAGGTGCACATTCTAAAACATTGATTAAACCAAGTATATCCCGTATTTGTCTTTTGTTTCCGTATTCTTAATGAATGTCCAAAAATCCCTTCTATGCCTAGCTTTAACCGTGTTAAATGCTCCTTTTCTACTATAAGTAATAGAATGTATTCTCTTTATATAGCAATAGTAAAGAGATTGAGCTATTCTAAGTAGATAAACTATTTTCCTAAGACCACTATATTAGGCAGTTGTTCTTAATTTATCAGCAGTCTTTTGATATATAATTATCTATAATTCCCTAAGAATATGATTTAGAGTCAATTCCAGGAAAATGCCAATTTGCCCCAAAATATATCGGTGAGCTAATAAGTAATAGAGTAGGGGCAGGGGGGTGCTTCCGCCCCCTCATACCTCAAGAACAATGTAGCTGAGGTATGATGTTCTTGGTGTCCATATAGTGTCTATTAGAGGGGCAAAATGAGGCAAGTTCAGGCAAATTGGTGGGGAAGTAAGTATGGTGAAAATCTTACTGGGAGCCGTTTTTCAGCTCTGGAGGTAGCTTTCGGAAAAGCACTACTTTGGATTTTCAGTCCAGTGCTCTACCGACTGAGCTACCTCGGCCCTAAATAGTGAATAGATTTGGCGGGGCCGACGAGACTCGAACTCGCGACCTCCTGATCGACAGTCAGGCATTCTAACCAA
>SDBT01008464.1_pt1 | contig 16804 bp, 14 predicted proteins | sample 2277101 | NCBI WGS metagenome assembly SDBT01 (sample SAMN10404973, study PRJNA504765) | marine sediment metagenome | isolation source: marine sediment core GS10_PC15, 103 cmbsf | place: Arctic Ocean: Southern Knipovich Ridge | collected 2010
CGCGGCTGCCAGCCCGTTTGGAAACAAGCCAGCGGCATGTTCTACGGAAAGCCGCCCAGAAATTGAGCCAAAGTCTTGAATTCACTGCTCCGGTGATGGTATTAAGAATTAAGTTGTCAGTGCTCTAGTGCTCTGAATATAAGGTCGCGCTATTGTGTGACTATATTCACCAGACAGGTCGCGTCCATTGCATTCAATATTCCTTGATGGTCGCCCAGGTTGCGGCCAGTTTACCCGCTGGTTCCACAGCAAATCCACTTGGTCCCGCATCTGGCACTTCATCGCCAGTTATAACCACGTTATCAAGCCGCGCATTTGTCTTCTTCCAAACTCCACCTATTCCGGGTCTACCAGTATCAAAGTCACCGTTATTATATTCCAGAGCAAGCTGCCCATCCACGTAAAAGCTGAACTTTGAGCCAGATGCTGCCAGTTTCAGGTGATACCATTTATTGAGATCCCAGTTCCAGGGCTGGACGGCGCTCTTATCAATGTCGTAAAATTGGTTATCGCCCTCAACATATAAAGCCACAACACACTTGAATTCGAGTATAGAACCAAAGACGAATATATACATCCCCTTCTCACTTCTGCGAGCAAAAATCGCTGCTCCTTCTGTACCCTCAAGATCAAGCTCGTGTTCAGTTATCTTAATATCAACTTCGATCTCATAGTCCTTCCAGGTTGTCTGTCCTATGCTCATTCCAGTTGGGGCCAGAGAAGATTCATATACCAATTCCCCGTTTTCTATATGCAGTTTCCCGGTAGCCCAGCCCTGGGGAGTTTCTTGTGTCCATCCCCGCATGTCGCCATCCTCAAAGTCATCCTTGAGAGTGCCTGCCCAGGCTGGCAATGCACATATTGCCAAACATAAAGTTACAGCAATCCTCAAACGCATATCGATCCTCCTTTCCTCACGATTCTATCAATTAACGTGACTCAGGAACTTCCTTTGCCGAAACGAATTCCAGTCCTGGTACTGGATTGCCTTCACTGTCTGTAATACGGAAGAAGAAGCAGTATGAGTTACTTGATACCGTTGCGACAAGAAGCCTGTTGAGTCCAGCAGCAAGGGAGACGTTATCCAGTTCCTTGTCAAGTATGGGTGGTCTTACTGCGTTTACCTGTACCACAGGTGCGAGATTTTCGTTCAACCAGACCCTCATCAACGAGGAACCAGTGTGTATCTGTACGTCCGTCGCCGCTGGAACTCTCACATATATGCAATGATAGACGATAGCTGGCGTCGGGAAGTTAAACCCAACCCATTTTCCGTAATATTTTCTGTTAAACACTTCCCATACGTTTATCAGCCCATCCAGAGGTCGTTCATCTTCCCATATCTCCCATTTAATCTGCTGACCTTGAAAGCCCACGTGCGTTGCGGTCAGGTCAGTGAACAATTCAGCAAAAGGCGGTGTTACAGGAAATAGCTGTATCATTGATGTCTCTATAGGCCCAAGTACCATCCAGTCGCTCTCGCGAGGCGCGCCGATTTCAGCTAACATCGCCTCCATTTTTGTGTCGTCGTTCATCGCTTGATGGACTTCTGCAAGCAAGAATTTTGTATGAATACGGAAGGGCTGATGTAAATCAGGAATACTCAGCATATCCTCGCACCAGCGCAAAAGCCGCTCAGGTGAGATTTTCCCTTCGCGCATGGACACTGCTAGATGTATCCACGGGAGAATATACTGCCCCGGAACTCCGAACAACGAGCCTTCAAGGGCTGCCTCAAGCATTTGCTGCTCTGTGAAGGATCTTGGGTCCGGCCAGCGCTGGATTAGCTTCTTCAGCCATTCCAGCGATTGCTCAGTATCACCCTTGAGTTCATAGAGCCTGCTGAGAACGTAACGCTCCTCCCGCCATTTCGCCTCTGTGTTTAGTTCGATAGCCTTTAGCTCCATGGCGATGGCCTCATCCAGATACTGTTCTATACCCACACAGTAGATTGCTGCCTGATGCAGCAGTAGCGCATCCGCCGGATATGCCTGGGTCTTTATCTGAGCGACTCTGAACCATTGTTCATGATGCTGCACTGCTTCCGCACGTTTTCCTTCCTGCATGGAGGCAAAGGCCGATATCTGATAGAGTAACGGTTCGTCCCAGACACCGCCAGGCGCGAGAGTTATGGGAGTTGGCCAACTGAGTGAAAAGGAAAGTATATGTTTTGCATCGTATAGGTTCCAAATATCAGATAATTCCCTGAGCGCAATCTGCTCTGAATCCCAAAAATAATCCAGAGATCGGATAGCCAGTTGCTCCATGGGCGATGCCTTTGGCATCCATTTCTTTGCCTCTGCAATAGCTGCCGTTGCCTGCTGGAACTGACCTGTCATTGAATAAACATAGCACTTTTCCGCGTATGCCAGCGCCAGCGTCGGATCCAGGGCAAGTGCCTTATCATAATACTCCAGTGCGCCGAAGAAATTATAATTCTCAAACTCTTGATGGCCTTTGCGGAACTCCTCGTATGCTTTCCATGAGTTCGTCGTCAGCGAAACGTATCCTGCATCTGTGAACTGCTGGAGCAAGCGTGCGGGGAAGTTGTCCAGAAGATAATACACGCTGTCGCCCTGAATCTGAATTTCCTGACGCTTCCTGCTGCCCTCTCTGCGATGATATACCTGTGCTTCCAGTGACCATTGATCTCCCTGTTTGGTGTAGCTACCTGTGATTAAGCCATCTGCATTAACGAGTTCCGCTGCTTGTAATCCCTGTTCCAGTAGAGATTTATCAGGCTGCTCCGCTGCCGCACGCATCAAAAGCGCGTCCCGGAGAGGTTTGGTTACCAAACGCACCTGAACAAGGCCAGTCTGACGGGACAATCCGAAGTCAATTGCGTCGTTAAACATAGCGAGTAATGGGTTTTCAATACCAGTTTTGTCCTCAAAATCCAGCAGGAGCAGCGTGTAGTTCTCCTGCGCCCCTTGTGCATAAGAGGAAATGCTCAAGAGCAACAATATACCAATAAGCACCATGCGTTTCATAGTCTCTACCTCCCATGTTCTAAAGATCATTTTCTATGAATTCAGGATACATGTCAGAATGAATATCAATTTTGGGATATGTATTTCACGATCACCAATGCGATGTCGTCTTCCTGTGGAACTTCGCCGCGGAAGTGGCTTACCTCGTCCAGTATAGCGTCGCGGATTTGCTGGGCGGTGCCCTTTGCATGTCGGCGAAGCGCATCCTGCAATCGCTCCTCGCCATACATCTCGTCTTCGGGATTAGCAGCCTCCAGTATGCCGTCGGAATAGAAAACCAGCACGTCACCAGGCTCCAGTGAAACCTGATGATTCGGATAAAGCTTTATAACGAATGTTCCCAGAGCCGGAGCGGCGCCAATGGATGGAAACACATCCTCTACCGCACCAGTTCGCTCCATATAATGAAGGGGAGACCAGTGTCCGGCGCTGGCAGTATCAACCAAACCATTGCGGGGATCTATCACCGTATAGCAAAGCGTCATCAACTGCTTTCCGGATGACCGAACCACCTGATCCACGGCGGCTAGAACTACCTTCGTCGACGGGTCAATGCTCACCTGGTTGCGCAGGCATCCCTGCACCGCTGCTGCCAGCAAACCTGAGGGAACGCCATGTCCGGCTACATCACCTATGACAACAGCAAGACGGCCATCATCCAGCAGAAGATAATCATAGTAGTCGCCGCCAACTTCTGAGCAAGTCAGACAGATGCCTGCCACATCCAATCCCTTAACCTCCGGTTCGGATTGCGGCAACAGCCTTCGCTGAATATCACTGGCGATCTCCAGTTCATGCCCCATGCGCTGGCGTTCCAGCACATTCTCCTGCAACTCAGCCACCATCTGATTAAAGTCCCGCGTCAAAGCGCCGATCTCATCCCTGGATATGCGCTCCAATCGCACTTCCAGATCCCCTCCGGCCACACGGGACATACCGGCGGTCAAATCGCGGATGGGGCGGGTCAGTCGCCGTGCGAAGAATATGGAGCCAATCATCGCCAGAAAAGTCAATCCAAGCGCCCATCCAAACGCCTGGAATTGCCTCTGACGCCGCCGCTGATCTATGCCAGCCGTGGAATATCCGAAAAAGAGTTCTCTGTTCTGCGGGAGGTTGACAGACACGTATTCCACCGTAGGATCACTCTTCTGCTTAACAAATCGGTCGATCAAATCGCGATCTTCAGTGCCTTTAACTGATCCGGGAAACAACATCCGGTTAAGCACTGCAACGCCCTCAGGATAGACAGCAGCAAATAAGATATCCTCATCCCGCTCTTGTAGTTTCTTTAGAAAGATGTATTGAAGCGACTCCGACTCAGTTCTTAACTCGCTGGAAAACAACTGAGTGGCCATAACGTTCCCAATCGACCGCAGCCGGTGCTGAATCTCCTCCACCTCTGCCTGAGCCAATGAGCGGATATGGATCAGACTCAAGGGTATTAGAACGACAAGTACAGCCACTATGGTCAACAGCGAAATCTTGTATCTCAGAGCCATAGACTATTTTACCTTCATTACGATCAGAGTGATGTCATCAAACTGCTTGCCGTCACCTACATACCGGGTCACTTCGTCAGATATCGCGTTCAGGAGCGCATCCGCTGATAATGATGCGTTTGCCATGATTACCGCCTCCAGGCGTTCCTGACCAAAGCACTCCTCTAGATCGGCAGATTCTGGCGTAGTTCCGGCGTCAGTAACGCCATCCGAGTAGATAATCAGAGCATCATTAGACTGTAGCTTAATCGTATCCTGATAGTAGATGCTCTCCTCGAAAATCCCGACAGGGTGACCGTCTGTATCCAGGAACTGAAGCTTTCCATCGCGCCATAGTATAGCCGGTGGGTGTCCAGCATTGCTATAGGTCAGGACGCGTTCCCGGATGTCCATCTGACCATAAAACATGGTTGCATAGCGCGATGCTTCGGTGTGTCGAAACATGAACCGATTGAGGATGGAAAGAACCGCCGGGATGGGGTAATAGCTCCCCACACACATCCGGGTTGTCGATTGCAGCATAACGGCAATCATAGCCGCAGACATGCCTTTCCCAGCAATGTCCGCCAGCGATATTCCTATCTCATGCGGATTCAGTGGGATGAAATCGTAAAGATCGCCGCAAACACCGCGAGCAGGAATACTGCGCGCAGCTAGATCGATCCCCTCCATCTGGGGCGCTTCGCTTGGTAGGAGATGCTGCTGCACTTCATGCGCCATGTTCAAATCCTGCTCCAGTCTGTTCTGCTCCTCCCAGCCGGCGATCATATCATCCACCATGTGCCGCACTGCCTCAGACTCTCCCAACAACAGCTCTTCATTGGATGGATCGAGTACCTCATTAACCACTGGTGCAGGCGCGTAGCGCTGGAATATATTGCGGATGCGTGTTTCCTTTGTGAACGCCTGATGGAGCGCTTCAATTAACGAGACATTGCTCAATACATTCTGGATGCTGATTGCGATGGTGGACAGCAATCCCAGATCATCTTCTGTAAAAGCCATTTCAGAGAGCTTCTCTCCCAGCGCAATGCCGCCCCAGGTATGCTCATCAACCTGTAGAGGCAGCCACACCCGGAACCGGTACTTTTTCAGCAGCTTTGCCAGTGGAGAATTGGTGTCATTTTGAACAACACACTCCGCACGGATGTATGGTTCCTTCAGGTGTGTCTCCAAATCCTTTGACCAACGTGTCACAGTTGTCTTGTGTATGCCCCGATGTACAAATTCTACCGGCTTGGTCTCATCATTCCTGTAGAGCGTGATCAATCCGCTCCTCAACCCAAATACACCGCGAATATAGAGAAGCGATTCCTCTATCACTTCACGAACCGTTTTCAGGGTGCTTATCCCTTCATTCAGTTCGTGAAGTGTATCCAAATGGTATACACGGCGCGCCAACGCGTCCTCAGTGAGTTCCGCAGCGCTTTCTTCCTTTTCCTCCGAACTCATACTTTGCCCACCTCTTCCGCAGAATCAACGATGGTAGTGTATTTTGTCAATCCGACAAGCTCAAAGATTTTCCGAAAATGCTTGGAAACCCCTGTAATGTAAACTTTGCGATCGCTTTCCTGACTTTCGATTACCAGATTGATTACTATGGCGATGCCGGCGCTGTTAATTCGGCTTTTACCATCGAATTTGAGCAAAATATTGCTAGAATTGTAATCACAGGATTCTCGATACGCAGCATCCATATCCTTTTCTGCTGATGCCGTCAGATCACCCAGAACCTCGATGGTTGCAAGACCCTTATCTTCATGAACTTTGATTTTGCATTCTCGACGCATCATTCCCCCCTCCATTCGTAGGAGCTTACCTAAAAACTATCGGTCATAGAGACATATTGCCATTTATCCCTATATCACACCCAAAATTTCCTTCCCGCAACAATGTCTATATCATCATATTACTCTGGAAGCCCGACTAATGTCCCGAACCCAATAGTCCAAAACCTGGAGATTATTTCTAAAACTTGCTTCAACCTGCCCCAATTGTTTAGCTTTCTATCTAAGGAGTTGGCTCAACGCGGGATGACCGCCAGTGACGCACCGCAAGAAAAATGAGAATCAACAGCACCCCGCCCCCTGCAATGCTCGCTATCAGAAGGAAAATACCAGTCCGATAAAAAGCCGGAGAGTAGATAACAATCGACACAGAGGCAGATTTGGAGTACCTCAGATCACGGTCTATCGCTCTCACCGCAAAGGTGTAAGTGCCTGTATTTCTAAAGGTTATCTCAAAAGAGGTCGCCTTCGTAGGCTCGCACCAGTATGAGTCTATTCCTCTGAGGCGATACTGATACTGCCGTTTCTCCGGGACAGTTTTGAAGTCGATAGCGCTATACTTTATAGTGATTTGTGTGCCCACGAGAAAATCCGATATCGCCGCCATATTTGTGTGAGTGCGTTTCGCCTCCTGCACAGAAACGATTCGGACACCCGGCTGCGCGGCACTTCGATGATAGCGCGTAATACCTCCATCTATCCCAAACCATAGATCCCCGTCCGGGCCTTGCTGAATCGAGGAAACATTATTACCCGCCAGCCCATCCCGTGTATCCAATGATGTCCATGCAGTTCCATCATACCCGGAAACACCTCCGCCTGCTGTTCCAAACCACATAACGCCATCCAGATCGCGATGAATAGCAGAGACAGTGTTCTTAGCTAATCCATCCTCAGTTGTGAAGTTGACAGTTTCCTTCCCGTCATACCGAAGGACGCCGCCGTCAACTAATCCAAACCACATAACGCCATCCGGATCACGATAGACAGCTTTGACCTGGCTATTTGCCAATTCTCCCTTAGTGGTGAAGTCAGGCAATTTCTCTCCATCATACCGGGAGATGTCGCCATTGGATGCTGTCCAGGCGTCTGCTCCGAACCATATAACACCATCCGTGTCGCTATGAATAGCCCAGACCGAGTTATTAGCTAGTCCATCTTCTGTATTGAAGTTGATAAACTCCCTACTATCGTACCGGGAAACGCCGCCGTCTGTACCAAACCATATAGCACCATCCGTGTCGCTATGGATAGCCCGAACCGAGTTATTAGCCAACCCATTTTCTATGCTGAAGTTGACAAACTTCTTACCATCATACCGGGAGACACCGCCATCAGTTCCAAACCATATAACACCATCTGTGTCGCGATGAATACTCCTGACGGAGTTGCCTGCCAGTCCATTTTTTGCGGTGAGGTTGACGAACTCCTTACCATCATATCGGGAGACACCGCCGTCTGTCCCAAACCACATGATACCATCCGGGTCGCTATGGATAGCCCAAACCGAGTTATGCGATAATCCATCTTTCATGGTGAAGCTGACAAACGTCCGCTCATCATAGCGGGAGACGCCTTTACTTGTCCCAAGCCATATCACACCATCCGGATCACCATAAAGTGCAATGATCGAGTCATCCACCAATCCATCTTTTGTAGTGAAATTGACGAATCCCTCTCCATCATACCGGGATACACCTCCGTCTGTCCCGAACCACGTGACACCGTCCGGGTTACGATAGATATTCCTCCTGACAGAGTTACCCGCCAGTCCATCTTTCTCAGTGATATTGACAAACTCATTACCATCATACCGGAAAATGCCGCGACCAAATGTCCCAAACCACATGATACCATCTGGATCTTGATAGATGGCATTAACGCGAGTATTCGCCAATTTATATTTCTCGGTGGAGTTGAAGAATAACCCATCTCCATCGAGCCGGGAGACGCCGTTTAATGTCCCAAACCACATGACACCATCCGGATCACAGTAAATATCTTTAACGGAGGAACTCCCCAATCCATCTTGCTCATCCCAGTTGACGAACTCTTTCCCGTCGTAGCGGGAGATTCCGCCCATCAAGCCACCAAACCACATAGCGCCATTTGGGTCACGATAGATGTTTTTGACAAAGCTAACCATCAATCCATCTCTCATGGTGAGATTGGTGAACTTCCTACCATCGTATTGGGAAACGCCGCCTAATGTACCGAACCACATGATACCATCCGGATCATGATATATGTCGCCAATCCAGTTATCCATCAACCCGTCGTTTGCGGTAAGATGGACAAATTCCTTACCATCATGCCGGGAAGCGCCACTTTCTGTCCCAAACCACATGATACCATCCGGGGCACGATGGATAACCCGCACAGTGTTATCCGCTAATCCGCCATGCGGGTAACTATAGTTTTTCCACGTTCCCTTTTTGAATGGAGCAAAGCGGAAATCAATGCTCTTGATGATCCTTCCACGTTGGACCTGTAAGGAAGTTGCATCCGCTATTTCTACTGTCCCATCCGCTCCGCTTTTATAGTATATGTATCCATCCAGAGCATAGCACCGCACCCTATAGGGTCCCGGCCTTAAGTTAGTGATCTGGTATTTGCCATTTTCGTCACTCAACGCCGAGATTGGACGCCCTACCGGCTTGCCTCCAGAGGTCATAACCGCCTGAACAACGACAGCCATATGCGGAGTTTCGTTGTCAAGCATAAGCAGCGTTCCCTCGATATTGACGGCTTCTTTCAGTGTGAGATTAAGCTTTTGACTTTGGCCTTCGACCAGGCGAATGCCCGTCCTCAGATCGCCGTATCTGTCCTTGCCCGCGTAGAGGTCATATTGTCCGCTAGCGGGAAAAATGCCCATGCGGTAACTCCCGGAGTCATCTGTTTGTGTCCACGCCACATTTTTTTCATCCTGCTTAAGCCTGACGTCGACTTCAGGTACAGGCTGACCTGCCTCGTCAGCAATTACTCCTGAAAGCACTGCATGATTGGGCGGCGATGCGTCCACACGCATTGCAAAACCCCACGCCTCTGCTCCCTGAGACACTTTAACCAGGCACCGGTTCTCGCCCGATTTCAGATCCGCTCGACACATATCCTGATCAAGATGGATGCCGCGGGGAATTTCGTGGCGGTGAACTCGCCTGCCGTTTATCCATACAGAGATGCCATCGTCACTTCCGAGATAGATTCGGGCGCCCTCTGCGCCACCACTTTGCAGTATGCAGAAGGCATAGGCCGTGGCATTGTCGTTATACCCAACAGCATCGTGGAAATTGATAATGTCTGCTTTGGATTTGTAATGCTTCCACGTCAGAGTTGTTCCATCCTGTGTAATGATAGTATCGCCCGGTTTCGGCTGCACTTTTGCCTCGCCCCCAACATGAGCGAGGAAATCCATATCCAGATCATTAGGGGAAAACGGCCCAAGCACAAGCCATTCAGTAATGTATTTATCACCTGGAGTGACAGTTGGGGCAGTATTCTGCGCCTCTACATGCTTGCTCTCCTGTGACCAAACAGCAGTGCATATACAGAGAGATACTACCATGAAAATGGCGTTCCATCTTTTCATAGTCGTCTCCAATAAAGAAACTTAAGGTGTGAAGCCAGTGATCAACAGTCAACTCCAAATTCGCTTCTGGACGGGTAATTGCTGCTGACTGCTAATCTCTAATTCTTCAGATTGATCACCATTCGAGTCACGTTACCGGTCTTAGGATTCCAGTCGAATTCCACCTCATCCATTAGTTTCTGGATGAGAAACAATCCCCAGCCTCTTGCGGTCTGCTTTCTAGCCATCTTTGCGTCAATGTCGGGCTTCTGTATCTCACCATGCAGCCCGCTGCCCCGATCGTGAATATCCACTTGCAGCTTGGAGTCATCAGCGATGAGTTCCACCAGCACTTTAACGTCGTCATCCTCTCTATTGCCATGCTCGATAGCGTTCATGCACGCTTCCTCAACAGCAGTTTTGAGGTCTTCAATGCGATCTTCAGAAAACCCCATGAGCTTGGCAACCGCGGCAGCCGCCTCCATGGCCACCTGCTCAAGTCCCGGTCTGCTGGGAACCGCAAGCTCAATCACTTCGCGGTACTTGGCTTCCATAGACGTCTCCTCCTCTAAAGTATACTAGCATATATAGACTAGAGGTCACCTCGATTGAACAATTGACTGTGTAGTCTGCCCCATATTCCTGTATTTCTGATACCTTTTTTCCAGTAATTCGTCTGTATCCATAGCTGTCAGCATATCCAGGCTGCGCTTCAGAGCGCGCCCGACTCTATAGATGGCAAGATCAGGGTCTGTGTGTGCTCCACCTAACGGCTCCTGGATAATCTCATCTATTATTCCCAATTCCAACAGATCATCCGCTGTCAGTTTCAGTGCCTTCGCTGCATCTGGTACATGCTCATCTCCCCATCGGAGTATCTGGCTACAGGTTTCCGGCATGCATACGGAGTATATGGCATTATCCAGCATAAGGATTCTGTCAGCCACGCCGATGCCCAGCGCGCCACCGCTGCCGCCTTCGCCAATGACGATACATACGATGGGTGTCTCCAGTGCGGACATCTCCGCCAGATTCTCAGCGATGGCTAGCGCCTGACCGCGCGCCTCTGCCTCAACACCAGGATGCGCTCCTTGGGTATCCACGAATGTGACCACAGGCTTATTGAACTTCTCCGCGAGTTTCATCAAGCGCAACGCCTTCCTGTATCCCTCAGGGTGCATGAGTCCAAAGTTCCGCGCCAGCCGCTCTTTAGTATCCCTGCCTTTCTCCTGCCCCAAAAACACCAGATCATATCCCCGAAACGCTGCCAATCCACTGATTAGCGCTGGATCGTCTCCGAATATACGATCGCCGAATAATTCCACTTTGTTCGTCATGAGCGAGCTAATATAATCCGAAGACTGGGGACGGTGAGCTTGTTTGATAATTAGAATCTTTTGCCAGGGTGTTAGCATGGAATACGCTTGCTTCTTTTCTCTTAGAAATCGCTTCTCAAGAGCCTCAATCTCTGCTGACAGATCGGTGTTTAGAGAGGATGCCAATTCCTTTAACTCGGCTATCTTTTCCTCAAATTCCCAGATGGGCTTTTCGAATTCCAACCCAATTGTATCCATATATGTTCACCTAATATATTCACCTAAGAAAAGAAGTCCAGCAGATCTGCCAGGGCAGTTTTCATGTCTTTTCTCTGCACGATCATGTCGACCATGCCGCGCTCAACCATGAATTCTGCCCTCTGAAATCCCTCTGGCAGCTCCTGTTTGATACTGGCTCTGCCGCGCTCGCCTGTGAATCCTATGCGTGTACCCGGTTCAGCGATTATTATATTGCCCAGCCCTGCAAAGCTGGCCATCACACCTGCGAAAGATTGAAATGATAAGACGTTTACATATAGTAGCCCCGCTTTTCTCAGTTTCATGCACGCAGCGCTGGTTTTAGCCATCTGCATAAGCGAGAGCATACCTTCCTGCATCCTCGCTCCACCGCCAGAGCTGGAGAAGATCACTACAGGCAATCTCTTTTCTATGGCGCTCTCGGCACACCTGACAATTTTTTCGCCCAGCACTGATCCCATACTCCCCATCCTGAACCTGTAATCAGTGATACTGATAGTAGTTGGGAACCCGTCTATAAATCCTTCGCCAGCCACTGCCGATTCTTTTAGTCCTGTTGCTGCTTTGTCTTTAGCTAATTTCTCACGATACCCCGGAAAGTTCAGCGGATCGCTGGATTCCATATCAGCATCATATTCCACGAACGTCCCAGCATCTATGATTAGCTCGATGCGCTCCTGCACTCCCATAGGATAATGATAATTGCATTCAGGGCAGACCTTATGTGTCCGTACCAATTCTTCTTTGCTGGTCTCTACTCCACATACAGGACATCCGCTTTTCTTGACACTTGTTCCCATAATAAACATCACCTGTCTGTAGTTCCTCTATTCGTATACTTCTGTTTGTCTGCATCAGCAGAAATATCCTAACTAGCGTCCATAGACGAGATTTCTCAATCCTACCAACAGGCATAAGCAAGTTTTAGAAATGTTTTTGCATTTTGTCCGGGAGGGCGAAGCTCCCGCTGAACCGTTGACAGCAAACGGTTCTCCGGGAGACTTACCCGTCCACACGCTAACTAAAACTTGCGTATTCCCCATAGATTCAGATATTCTAATAGATTATATTACGAATCCCGTGACAAGTCAACAAAATTCAGATTTCAGCAGACCCTTTAATTTTCCGCATTTGCAAAAGGACGCTGTTGACGGAGATCAATGCGCCTATATAGAGATTATCACAGTCACAGAAACCAACTGGCATGTAGGACTTGTGCATAGCGATCTGACCTCGTTTGAGGGCGAAAAACAGGGCCGCGAGGGAGACCCTCCTCCCCGAATCAGTGTCGAGGCAAAGGGCAAACTGGCAACTACATGGGCGTCAGTTAAATCATCAAATTGAAATTCGCCAGCAATGCTCAGTGTTTGAGAAAAGCGAGTATATTTTTATTGAAACCATGTCTTCGTTTTCAGACATATTTTCACCAGCATGAGCATTACCGGGACTTCGATCAATACACCAACCACAGTGGCTAAAGCCGCGCCTGAACCTAATCCAAAAAGCATGGTGGCCGTTGCTATGGCTACCTCAAAATGGTTGGACGCGCCTATCAAAGCTGATGGCGCGGCGTCTTCATATCTGAACTTGAGAAGCTTCGCCAGTCCGTAGGTGATCCAGAAGATGAGGTTAGTCTGGATGAACAGCGGAATAGCGATGAGTAATATGGATTGCGGCTGTTTCAGGATCACTTCACCTTTCAGCGCGAATAGAACCACAAGCGTTACCAGAAGCGCCACGATGGATACGACCGTCAATCTACTCACAAACTTCTCCTGAAACCAGTCTATGCCTTTCCGCTTGATTATCTGTTTTCTGGAGAAGTAGCCAGATACCAATGGGAGCGCAACGTAGATGCTCACAGACAAGAGGATGGTCTGCCAGGGAATGGGCATATTGTTGATCCCAAGAAGGAAGCCACCAAGAAGCGCGTATAAGACAAGCATGGTCAATGAGTTGATAGCGACCATAACCAGCGTGTGACCATCGTTACCCCTGGCTAAGTAACTCCACATCAGCACCATTGCAGTGCAGGGAGCGATCCCCAGCAGAATAGCTCCGGAGATATAGGAGCGATATAGAGGTACCTCTCCGGCATATTTTATTCCTTCATCAATCCCCGGTATCCATCTCTTGAACACGAACGCCAGGAAGAAAGTCGCTATTCCTACCATGGTGAAGGGCTTTATAACCCAGTTAGCGAAGAGCGTAAGTAAAACCGGCTTGGGTGTCCTTCCCGCCCTGACAACTTCGGCGAAATCTATCTTTACCATGATAGGATACATCATGAAGAACAGACAGATAGCCACCGGTATTGACACTTGCGCTACGGACATCCTGTCCAGTATCAGGGCCATATCCGGGAATAATTTTCCCAGTATGATGCCAACCGCTATACATAGAAATATCCATAAAGTGAGGTATTTCTCAAATATGCTTAACTTCCTGCCTGCGAATTCCTCAACCTCTGCTGAATGTTTATCTGCTTGATTCGCTGGTCCCATCGTTGCCTATTTCACACTCCTGTCGATATTCTGCTTGCCTGCGCTCCCAGAATAACCTGTCTATTATGCCAGGCGTTTGACCAGTTGCGCGACTCTCGCACCGCGTCTTCTACATTCCCCGCTGCTGCGATCATCGGGTTTGCCCACAGCCACAGGGCCGTAGTGATCTCCTTTTGGGTCGCCCTGCACGATCATGCCGTGTATCATCAAGGCTCTCAGCATGTCCATTACGGTAGTTTCGCTGCCGCCGCCCATTCCACCAGCCGAGGAAAACGCCGCTCCTACCTTACCGTCCAGCTTGCCATGATACCTGACACTGTCGTCCAGCAGTTTCTTTATCTCCGCCGCCATAGTGCCATAATAAGTCGGCGAACCTAATATTACTCCATCCACAGTCAGGAGGTCGTCTACCGTAGTATCTGCTACCTTCTTGCACTCAACTTCCACGCCTTCCGATTCCACACCTTCGGCGACGAGCTTTGCCATAGCTTCGGTGTTCCCCGATCTTGAGTAGTAAACTACTAATATTTTAGCCATCTGCCTGCACCTCCATTTATAGATCACCTGTATCTATTCATCCACAAAGAGAACCAAACATGGCTATAATACACTGTGTGTTTGTAGATGTCAAGTTTTTCCCACCGAATAAACAAGCAAAAAACTCAAGTAACTCCGCCAATGCTCCGATATATTATAAGAGAGAGATAGCGGCAAGTGATGGTGAATTTAAGAGAACAGATTTGCATGGCAAGAATAATATGCTGGAGGGTGGTAAGCAAATGAGAAAGCGTATCGTGGCTTTGATTTTATCATCTATTTACTGTGGTCTGGGACAGATATATAGGCGCAGAATAGTGAAGGGCATTAACTTCGCTGTAATATACTCCCTGCTGATCGCATCTTACTTGCTCTCCACGTCTTTCCTTCGTGGTTTAAATCTCCTGGCTATACTGCTCATGTGGATTATGGGTATGACGGATTCGTATATGGATCGCGGACTCCATAGGCGGGAAAAACGCTCGCGCTGGCAAAAGTGGCAGGCCATCATGCCCTTTTCTGTGATTTTGTGCGCCATAATGACGCTCCTGGTGCCACGCATACTGGCTCCACCTGTAGCAAATGAGCGCCAGGTGGATGGTATCCGGAATACGACAGCTTCGCTGGAGAATGAGTCTACCACAATCAAAAACAGTGCGGAAGTATTTTCAGAAGCCGATCCTGAAGTGATCGTTGAGGCAAATCCAGTAATTCCACAAAAAGAGAATGTCGCTATAGTGGATTATAACATAAGCCCCACTACTGCAAAGCCAGGAGCGACATTGACCATCGAATACATCGTTAACGCCCTCAAAGATACGGCCTTAGGGCTTGGCTTTTCCATTCAGAGAGCCAATACTCATAAATGGCTAAACGATCCGGTCAATGACAAAGTGGTTAACGTCAGTACAGGAAGCGGCAAATATTACAGGAATTTCGTGATACCCGACACACTGAGATCAGGGGAATATAACGTAGTCTGTGGCTTGTGGAATACTGATTACACTGTCAAATTATATTCCAGACAATCTGACAGTGCTCTGAATATAGTAGCATCACCCACCGCTGGAGATAGAGATTATAGTTCGGACATCTTCTCTGTCCAGATGGCAACTTTCAGGAAGGCGGAAAATGCGGAGAAACTCTATAATAAACTCTTATCGAAAGGCTATCCAGCCCGGATAGAGTATCCCATATCACCAGGAAAAGGCTTCCATGTTGTCCTGGTGGGTGAGTCTTACAATAGACAAAGCGCTGTGAAAGCGGCAAAGGAATTGCGGGAGCGCGAAGGGTTTTCGGATTTGGTAATCCGTCATCATTCCAGTGAAGGGGTGAAGCTTATTTCAGATGCGCTCTCCGGAAGATGATGGGCTTATAGGCTTAAAACTAAACGTTTGAGCCACCCCTATTGGTGGGTATCTTATGGGAGCCATTAGCCACAGATTAACACAGATTTTCACTAATAATCTTCTGTGTCAATCTGTGCTAATCCGTGGCTTATATACCGCAGATCTATTACCCGATCATTTATTCAATGTCTATAAGTCATGCCGCCGCCGGGTGTTAGAAGAAGCTGCTGGAGGCCTAACTCTAGTCGGGGTCCGATGTTGGAATTCTCAGAACTTACATCATACCTCGATATGTATAAGGGAATCCAACAGGTCGCATCGCTATCACCGCCATCATGTGCGCAAAAGCTCATGAGGCTGCCATTGCTCCGAATCTCAGCTCAACAATCGTTAAAAATTGTCTTTACTTTCCTGGTATAATCTGTTATAGTTTAACAGGTGTTGTTAGAATTGCACAACAATATTAGGCGAGGGTACATGGGGAAAGGACAGGTGTGAAAATGACGGAGGAGGCGCTAACTTTTGGTGAGTTTTTCAAACAGAAGAGGATGGAGCTACGAAAGACTTTGCGGGAGTTCTGTCGCGAGCATGAATTAGATCCCGGCAATATTAGCAAGCTGGAGAGAGGGAGAGTGAAGCCGCCTCAGAGCAAGGGAAGGCTTCTGGAATACGCCAAATATTTGCAGCTAAATGATGATGAGCGGCAAACGTTCCAAGATTTGGCCGCTATCGGCGCTAACAGAATACCGGAGGATTTAACGGAGGCGGAGATTGCAAGGAGGCTGCCGCTATTTTTCAGAACAATAAGAGGTAAGGACTTCTCGGAAGAAAAATTGAGAGAATTGGCTAAAAAGATTGCTGAATCATGAACTCTAAGCAAGTTTAATAAAAAGTTTTCAAGTTTTTCTCTCTTGGGTACGGGGCAGGAATGTCCCGTCTATCGGTAACAATTAAAGTCCCCACTGACCGATAGTCGGGGTTTTCCAACCCCGACCG
>SDBT01008465.1_pt1 | contig 16803 bp, 22 predicted proteins | sample 2277101 | NCBI WGS metagenome assembly SDBT01 (sample SAMN10404973, study PRJNA504765) | marine sediment metagenome | isolation source: marine sediment core GS10_PC15, 103 cmbsf | place: Arctic Ocean: Southern Knipovich Ridge | collected 2010
ACATGAGATTTCCTAAGATAATTCCTACGTCTTTTAATGAAGTATTACCTAATAAATCGCTTCTGGGCGTCCTGAAGATATACATAATACCTAATGGAAATAACACAATAGGAAAGAAAATTAAGAGCTGTGTAATAATAAATGAAATTAGTGATATTATTATTGAAATTATTGAGGCAATCCAAATAATAAGTTGGGATCTTTTTGGAGATAACCGTGCTAAAGAATCTCCATCAATCATTTCATGAAGCATTTGCCCTGAAAATGCTACAGAAGCAACAGAAGATAAGATTAACCATTCAAATAATGGTATTTCAGGCAAAAAATTCATAAAAATATCACCAGCATTTATTTTAATCATAAACCATGGGAAAAAAATATGTGAAATACCTAAAACAATTTGATTTAAAATAACAAGTGATTTATTCAGACAATAAAAAATCACCATTATTACAATTATGATTAAATAAAATACTAATAAAGGATTTTCTGATAGACTTTTCAAAAAACATGCAGTTCCTAAAATAAAGCTCGCAATTGAAATTATCAAAATCTCCTTACGATGAAAACCTGCCACTCTTTCAAGTGTTTCTTTCTCATTCGGATCTTTCATATCGATTGCATCATTAAGTGTATTTCCTGTGATAGCATAAAATCCAAAACCAGCTAATATCCAAATCTGATCAATGATATCATAATTATTCATGTAAATAGCTAATAAGCAAGGTACAAGGACGGAAAAAAGATATTCAACCCTCAGAAGTTTAAAACCCTTACTCATATAAATAGTTCACGGACTATATGATTTTTCATATTAATTTTAAATATTTTAAAAATAATTTAAGATTTTCTTGATACTTAAAAATTGAATTATCAAAATTAAAAATAATAACTTTATCTTACGTTTTGAATAAACCATTTCTTCTTATTTTGTGCTTATTCTTATTTTAATGATTGGAAGGTATTTTGAAAATATCTATATTCTATTTAGTCTAACATAAATATTTATTGATTTCTATACTTAATTTCAATAAGAAAAGAAAAATTTATAAGATTTTTTTTAAAAGTTTAAATCTATTAATAATAAATAAAAAGCAATGTTTGATTCTGAAGAATATAATAGATGGATGAATGAAGCTGAAAATACATTCAAGTCAGCAATTGTGGATAAGGAAAATGAATTTTATAACTGGAGTTGTTTTAAGTGCCATCAAGCTGCTGAATTCGCGTTAAAAGGTTTGTTATATGGTGTAGGATTGACTCCTTTTGGACATTCATTAACCAAAATGACAAATGATTTAAAAAAGCAAAAAATAAAAATTACTTTGATATTAACTGCTTGTAAAAAACTTGATTTACACTATATTCCTTCTCGATATCCTAATGCTCATCCTACAGGGTCGCCATTTGAGTATCATGATGAGAATATTGCTGAAGAAGCTATAAAAAATGCTAAAAAAATAATGGATTTTGTTAAAGGTATTAAAAAATGAAGAAGAACTTAAAATTCATTAACAAGGGTATTAAGAAATTTTGTAAGAAGGTTATTAAAGAAATACAACCGAAATGTATAATACTTTATGGATCTTTAGCTAGAGGTGATTTTAATGAGCGAAGTGATATTGATATCATAGTGATATCTTCGAAACTTCCTAAAAATTATTATAAAAGAGCAGAATTGCTTTATAATATGGTTGAGACTTTAAATCCTATTGAACCTCTTGGTTTTACTCCTGATGAATATCTTAATATGATAAAAAATAGACATTGTACAAGTTTATTCGCAATGATAGAAGGTAAAGCCTTGTATGGAAGGAAATATTTTTTATTTTTAAAGAGAATTCATAAAAAAATTATTAATCAATATAAAATAACCAAGGGAGATTCTGCTTGGATTCCTGAATTAATGAAGTAATTTAAGTTTATTTTCTCCACAATACTATATAAAGAGAAATCTACCTCATACTCTGTATAAATTTAACTTTTCTAACTCTTATCAGCTGATTTATCTTTAATTTTTTATAATATTTTGGTAATTCTAAGTCATATATTAAAAGAATCTTTTTCCCATCTTTTAAGCTCTAATTATTACTAAAAATAATGATTAATGTTTCTAAAATAATAACTAAGTATTAAGAGAATTATTTTAATATTCAAAACAAAACAGACAAGAAAACGAAACTTTTTCTTGATATTTAAATTGGAATATTCTATATATGAAAAACTATATTCTTTTAGTAGATTGTAAAGATGAGACAGGGCTTATTCATAAAATTACAGGTATACTATATAATCAAGGTTTAAATATTCTCAATAATAATGAATTTGTTGAAGCTGAAGATAGCCATTTTTTTATGCGCTCAGAATTCACGGACTCTGTTAATAAAGATACAATAATAACTCAATTAAAAGAAGTATTACCCCCCGATGCAAATATTAAACTTATCAAACAACGAAAAAAGAAAATTGTAGTGTTTGCTACAAAAGAGCATCATTCTCTCGGTGATCTATTAATTAAGAATGAATTTCGTGAAATAAATGCTGAGATTCTTGCTGTCATCAGTAACCACTCTAATTTGGAATCATTAGTCAATAAATTTAAGATTCCTTTTTATTATATTACCCATGAAAATAAAAATAGAGAAGAACATGAAGAACAAATTTTAGATTTACTCGAAAAATATAAACCTGATTTCCTTGTGCTAGCGAAATACATGAGAATTCTAACTCCTAAATTTGTATCAATTTTCAAAAATAGGATTATTAATATACATCATTCGTTCTTACCAGCTTTTACGGGTGCAAATCCATATGAACAAGCCTTCAAACGAGGAGTAAAAATAATTGGAGCTACGTCTCACTATGTTAATGAAACTTTAGATGAGGGACCGATAATTGTTCAAGAAGTTATTCAAGTTGACCATAAATATAATGTCCAAGATATGAAAAAAGCGGGAAGAGAAGCAGAAATAAACACTCTTTCGAAAGCATTAAAACTAGTTTTCGAAGATAAAGTATTTATTAGTAATAATAAAACTATTATCTTCAGTTAAAACGCTATTTGGTTAACTTATTAATATTAGATGTCTGGAAGATTAAGTGTATTATTTAGATTTCTTTAAGAACAATTGCCTCATCGGGTAAAAACGATTTTAAAATATTTTTTATTTGCCTATCATCTTCTATTGGAATACCTCTTATCATAAATTGAGAATTTTTTCGAGGATCTACTTTCCAATTAAATTCACTAAGAAGATATCGTTTTATTTCGATGAAGTTTTCCTCTGGTTCTATAAAAAAATCCTCTAATAGCTTTTCAATATCTTTAACATTTACCATTTTTTTTCAGTTTGTGATGATATTTACATGAATATTAAAATTGTAGTTTTAAGCAGAATTCAATTTAAATTTAGAATTTAAAACTTATAAATCTTTGATTATTAGATCTTAAAAAAACATATTAATTGATAATCCAATTAATACAACTGCGACAAAAAATTGTAAATAGATTTTTGGCATCTTATCAGAAATCTTAACACCTATTATCGTCCCGGATACAGCACCAATTCCTACCAATATACCGATTAAATAATCGATTTGGCCAAGAAAACTGTTGTAAATCGTGTTAAAAATAGCCGTAAAAAATATTATCGATGTCGATATTGCAGTTGAGAAATGAATCGGGAATCCTAATAGAATGTTTAAGGTAGGTGTGTTTATTATCCCACCACCGATACCCAAAAAGTTAGCTAAAAAACCAGCTAAAATAAATAATGGAATACCTTTACCAATTTTATGATTTTTCACATGCTCCCTAAAAAAATAGTGCGGTTCTTCATTTGATGAATTTTTTGAATCATTTTTTGTTTTATATGCCTTATAAATCATATTTAATCCACTTATGAGCAAAACAGAAGCGAAAATAACTTTTATTAGCATAAGAGTTATTTCAATAAAAAGAAAAATTAAAATACTTATTATACTGCCAAGAATGGAAAAGCTAGCATAAATTAACGTTAATTTAAGATTAGTTCTTCTGTCTTTTAAATAAAAAAAAAAACCTACACCAGAAGAAATCATAATTATAAATGTAGATGTATCAGCAGCGATATTAAAGGGAACCAGAAATAAAAACATCAAAAACCCAACAAAGAAAACGCCACCTCCTATCCCAGCAATGCTACTTATAGTTCCAACTATCAAACCAACTACAAATAAGATAGTAACAGCAGTGATATCCATATTATGAAAAATCTCGTAAACAATTATTATTTTACTAGAAATAGAAAAACAAAATTGAATAATAATAAATTATTAAAAAAAAATTATAATAATAGGTAAATTTTTTAAATTAAGACTAAATTATCTTTTGGATATGTCCGATTCTAACGCAGATAAATTATTACTTGAATTAGTAGCATGTGTCCGTTGTAAGAATCCTTTTATGATGAAAAAAGGAGAAAAACTAAAAAAACAAGGGAATCACGAAGAAATAGTTTGCGAAAACTGTATTAAATTAGAGGAAAGAAAGAGACAATTAGAATTGGGCGTTTTAAATAATGTAATAGAATCGCATAAAGAAATTGAAGCTTCTATAATGGAAGTAAAGGAGAAAATTCAAATACCTAAATCTCAATTCAATAAACAAGAGTTTCTTGAGAGGATTAAAAAAAAATCCCTATCTCTTACAAAATCTATTGAACTCTTACAAAAAATTGATGAGTCTAATGATAAAAAGTTTATAGATGAATATAAAAAACTTTTCGAGAAAATGAAACAAGAAAACGATTAATTTGATTTCTATAATTTTATTATTTTTTCTTGAAAACGAATGCAACATTCATGATTTTCTTTAAAGAATGATGTTTAGCGTCAAGTTTCATAAATTTAGACAAAAAACTAACTATTATATTCCATAATTTACGGAATGCAACATTGGTTTCATATTTATATCTCAATTTTAAAATGTTTTCCTCGATTTTTTCTGGGTTTGTAGATTGAATATCAGCAATTTTCATTAATCGCCCATATACTCCGAATATTTTAATATTTTTGAAATTATACTTCTCAAAAAGAGAAATTATCTGTGATATCTCATATCTTCTGTAATGCCCAATTAATCTATCTTGATTAGTATAATATTTCATTCTATGAGGAACAGTGATAACAGCATGCCCGTTTTTCTTTAAAACTCTGTTAATTTCTGCAACAGCAATTTCATCATTCTTAATATGTTCTAAAACATCAAGGGCGCTTAAAAAATCAAAAGTTTCATCACGATATGGTAAATTTATGATATCTCCACATAAAGGATGCCATTTTTTTTCATCAATATATTGTCTTAAGGGAAGATTTGCTATATCATAAAAGGACTTATGTGCTATGTTATCTAAGAAGCAGAGAAGGGAATTTCCAGAAGACCCGAGGTCAATACCATTCTTAAAATTCCTTTTTGAATCAATGTTTGCCCTCAAGAGATCAAATTTACATCTTATTCCAGGAGATATTAAATACTCTGTTAACGTTCTAAAAGAGAAATTCTTATGCCTATCATAAAAGCCCTTTAACATCAGAATTGTCAATTATTAATTGATTTTTTGCTATAATGAATGTATATTTCAAATTAATATTGATTATTGTTATTCGACGTTTGTTAAAGAAAAGAATATGCTTATTTTATGTGTGAAAGATGACATTATCGAACTAGTGATAAAAACTCTAGAAAAAAGCGGCTTTAGTATAATTATTAATACTAATATTTCCTACTATTAAGTATGAATATTGGAAAAATGAGTAAGAAAGGTCAAATTGTAATTCCTAAAGCCATTAGAGAGAGATTCGAGATTAAACCTGGTGACGCTGTGATTTTCAAGATTCAAGGTAATAAAATTATATTAGAAAAAATACAAGAAAAAATGTCAGAGATCTTAAAAAACAGCAAACCAGTTGAGAAGAGCCTTGAATTCCAAAGAAAGTTAAGAGATGAGTGGGAATGAGAGTAAGTCTTGATACAAATGTCTTTCTATCGGTGAAAAACAAAGAGGATGGTTATGAATATTGTGAAAAAATAATTAATTTTATTGAAGATAAACAAATTGATGGAATACTATCTACTATCGTTCTTATCGAAGTTCTCGTTGGTTTTTATCAGAATTCCGAAAATGATGAAGCCAATCGCTTTTTAAGCAGTGCAATGTTAAACTATGATATTATTCCAGTTAACCTCGATATAGCACAGAAGGCTGCTCAAATACGGGCTCAGCATAATATAAAACTTCCTGATGCTATTATTTCAGCATCAGTAATTAACTCTAAGTCAGAATTTTTTATCACAAATAATAAAACTCTTTTAAAAAAACTTAATATCAAAAAAATAACCCCTAAAGATTTTGTAAAGAAATATTTTGAGGGTGATAAGGATAACGAATCGTAAGCATATTGTATTTGTGTCATTCATCCTTAAAACATTCTTGTACCTTAGTTTTTTAACCTTACAATTATTTATAAAAATTTATAAATTTCTAGAAAATTCAAAACTTAGCGAATTTTTTTCCACCTTAGCTTTAAGAAAACTAATGAATTAGTAGTAGTATTATTGGGATTTTCATTTTTGCTAAAATGAAAATATCTTTTGTAATTAATTTTTTTACTAAGTTTAAAATAAAAGGAATATTAAAATTTAACGTTACTAAGTTTTATAAAAAAAAAGTGTGTTATTAAAAATGATACAACTTAGTGTATTTTTGGAAGATCAAGCAGGGGAACTCGCCAATTTTATAAAACTTCTGATGGAAAATAAAATTTTTATAAGAGCTTTAACTGTAGCAAAAACAAGTGAGTATGGTCTATTACTAATATTAGTAGATAAAACAGAAAAATGTATTGATCTCTTAGAAGAAAACAACTATATGTATTCGATTTCCGATGTAATTGCTGTGAAGATGAATAATAATCCTAACGCATTATATGAAATTCCAAAAACATTAGGAGATAATAAAATTAATATTGATTATTGTTATTCGACGTTAGTTAAAGAAAAGACTATGCTTATTTTACGTGTGAAAGATAGCATTATCGAACTAGCGATAAAAACTTTGGAACACAGAGGTTTCAATATAATTGCATAATTAATAATTAGTTTTTATTGGATTATTTAAATAAAAAAATTAGTCTCTAAATATTAATAACTCAGAGAGTAAGGATTTTATACAACAATCTTTTCTCATTGATTCATGGGTTCTTCAAAAAAACAAAATATAAATTTAATAATATTATGAAATTTATTTTTTTATTTTTTGTAAAACTTCTTTTTAAATTCAAAAATTATGCAAAAATTATAATAAAATTAATAAAGCAAATTTAATGAGTTAATCAAATAATCTGCATACGTAATAAATAAAAAAAAGAAATCTTACTTACGAAATCTACTATAAAATCTATAAAAACTCATATTCTTCTTGAATGGTTTCTCGGGTCTTCTGAAAAAGCATTGAATACAGCAAATAGAAAGTAATGAATCGTTCCAGAGATCTTCTGCTCTATCTTTTTGCATAGAAGGATTGTCATTACAAAATTCTACAAAAGAAATTGACTTCCCGCAATCAAAACATTTTCTTATTTCGTTCATGTACTTATAACCGATTTCATAATTTAAAAGTTAAAGAGAGATTCAAATTTCAAGAATATTCCAGATTATCTATTAGGGACTACGATGACATATTTAGCAACAGCTTTAAATTGAAGTTTTTAGATATTTTTCATTTTTTATCTTAATAAAACCACCACTCTCTTTAATATTTATAATTTTGGAGCAGATGTTTATCTATTCTATTTTACATACATATAAATTTGGACTGGAGCCCCTTGATTTTTATATGAAATCTCTTAATGAATTTAGGAATTATGAAGATATGGTAGATAAACGTTTGGTTGAAATTGCCTCTCTCTCATATAATTTTAACAAAATACCCCCAATAATTGGTATTATAATAGCTAATAAATTTGGGAACACTTTAATGGTTTTTGAATATGAAGATCGGATTAAAAATAATTACGGTCCAATAAAATCATATTTATCAAAAAACGATAAGAATTTTTTAGATATTGATTTAATCTCGATGTATTTTAGTTCTTTTAGAGCATTTGCAGGGCAAACCAATATTCAAAATTTATCGAACCTGGAAATTCATGGATCTAATATAAAAGTTCAGATATATTTTCTCTTTGATAATTACATGATAATTTTATTTCTTAATTCCAAAATAGATTTAAACCTAAAAAATAAAGCGCAAATTGTACAGTATTTTGAAGATATGTTAAGTAAGCATGAATTTGAGTTTAAACATTTCAATGCTTCACATTCGAGAAAGGTTATCAGAATCCTAGAGGCTAAAGGAACAGCATGGTTAAAGAATTTAAATAAAAAATATAAACAGTTCTTTGAAAACGAATTTTTTAAAAAGCACGAAATTATTGATATCGTAATGAACCAAATGTTCCCTATCATTCAAAAGGAATTGGGTGAATACTTAATAGGAATTCCTGAAGATATCTTACTTAATATATCTAAAGAAATAAGAAATAAAATCCAAGATAAAATGTGTGAATTTAATATAGATTTAAGTTAAAAAATAAAAAATAGTATAATTTTTCTTATAAAAATTTTCCAGCATTGTAGGCCTGTGCAAGCTTGTCACCTACTTTCCAATTTTGATAGAAGATTAAACAAGATAAAAAGGATATATAATTATTTATTATAATTACTGAAGTGAAATTTTCTTGTTATTAGTAAAGTTAAGACACATGTGAAATGAACGTGAATTCAACATCTAGAGAGAAGAGAAAACAAGAGTTTATCGCCTACATATTATTAATCGTGACAATGGTTATTTGGGGAAGTACTTGGCCATTAGGGCGATGGTTAGTATCTGAAGAAGTTGGAGGAGAAACAATCCCTCCATTAATGATCGTAACAATCCGATATTTTTTTGCAGTAATCGGTTTTTTTCTCATTCTTAAATACAAAGAAGGGACTTTAAATTGGAAATTTGCAAAATCACAATTGAAATTTTTAACCATAATGGGGTTATTTTCTGTAACATTTTATCAAATAGGTTATCTTTTCGGTGAATATTTCACTGCTGCGAGTGATGCAAGCATAATGGTTGCAACAATGGCGGTTTGGGTCGTAATCCTTTCCAGCGTTTTCTTAAAAACAGAATTATTTACCTGGAAAAAAGGGGTTGGATCTCTTTTAGCATTTACTGCCGTATTTATTGTTGTGGGGTTTTCTCCGAATATAAATGTCTCGAATCGAATTCTTGGTGATTTATTAATAATGGTTGCCGCACTTGCTTATGCTGTGTATACTGTAGTTTCCCGTTATTTCTTGAATAAAACTCAAAACAATCCTAAATATAGTCAACCGAGTTCTTTATGGATAATGACTTGGGTTTCTTTTTTTGGTTTTTTAATTACAACTCCTATAGCATTACTCATTAGCCCAGAATTTATTAATCCATTAGAATATTTTACAATTCCAACCCGTATTTGGTGGGGAATTGCTTATTTAGCATTTATATCTACAATAGGTGCATATACATTCTATTTAGAAGGAGTTAAACGTTTAAGTGCTAGCAGAGCTGCTATCTTCCAGACGTTGGTACCTTTATTTGGGGTTATTTTCTCTGCTTTATTTTTACAAGAAATATTCGATATTATTGTCTATCCGTTTGCCTTATTATTAATAATAGCGGGAATAACTCTTGTAAATCACAATTCATCTAATGAATGAACTTCTTTACTTTCAAATAATCAAATAATTCTCTGGATCTTAACCAAATTACCTTTTTTGAATTTCTTAAATGTTGATAGTGTTTGACATTTCCTGACCAAATCGGACAGTTTAGAAACAAAGAAGTGGATACAAACGCGATATCACTTTTATGAGATATAATCACTGCTGCCTGTTTCTGAAAATTTTCGTATTTTTCTTGAGGAATTTCAATAATTTCAAAATTTGAAATAATTTCTTCTATTTCCTCCTCCTTATATCCTAATTTTTCAGTTAGAGTTCTTTTTACTTCCTCCCAAAATACTTCGGGAGCAAAAATTTGAATATTTTCGTTTTCAATAGAAGTGTTAAGGATCTTTCTTTCAAGTCCCTTTTCATTATATATTGCTGAGAAAAAAATGTTTGAATCAATAACTAAAGATATCATTATCTTTTTCTACAGTAACCCTCTTTCCCTTAAAATATCTTCTCTAATTTCTTCACCAGATTTAATTATTTCCTCCAATGTTAAGCCTTTTTCCTCTAATCGTTTTTTAAAATCCTTTGAAAATCTATTTATATAATCCTTTTTTGCTTGAACGATTAAAGTTTTAATTAATTCATCCATAGACTTTGCATCATACATTTCTAAAAGTTTCTTTAACTCTTTTTTTGTTCTTTCTTTAATTGAGATGGTTGTGAAGGTCATTTTTTTAGGTAATTTATATGATTTAATTATTTTATTAATCTATTAATCTATTAATTAATTAATATAACATTGAATTAAATACTTATGTATTCCTTTTCTGGAAGTTAAAAAAAAAATACTATTATTTTTCTTTTAATGTTTTTCCAGCATTGTAGGCCTGTGCCACTTTGTCCCCTACTTTTAGTTCAGGGATTTTATAGAACGGAAAAAAATAATTTGTGCGTAAAAAAAGTTATTTTCCATATTTTTTTAATAAAACCAATGAGATTAGGCTAATTATCCCGAAAACAATAAATAAATTATATCCTGAAATATAATTATTCGAATTAAGCCTATAACTACAGCCCTGATGATTTTCCAATATTTTGAACCCCGTGTAAAATATTTCGAATTAGCTTCTGCGATTTCTACAAAATTTGGTGCTTCCAGCTACTATGTCCTAATGGACTATTTTTATTCAAGATCCCCAAGGAATCCGTTTTAAAATTTATCGTAATGAGGGAATTGCAGGTCCTAATAATGTTACGAAATACAAATTTGGCACACAGATATCATGGTATTATACAATTACAATAATAATAAATTGTCAGGTAGATTGGGTAAATATTGCCTATGTCATTGTTGATTCTGGTCATATTAGTGATGAAATTAAGCAAGTAGATCCAGAAAATCCGACAAATAGCTCAGTTGATGAGATAGCAAACAACATTCGTATGTATATTCCTCAAGGATGGGCAATTGGGGTGTTTGTGTTTTTTGGGGCCATGATTGGGATTCCTATAATGGTTGTCGTGTATAGAAAAAAGAGAAACGCTACTGGTTTATAAAATTTTAAGACTTTTTTTTTTTTTTTTTTGCTTTAATAATATCTGTGTAGTATTTATATTCAAAAAAAGAAATTGTAGTATTTGTATTCAAAAGAGGAAAAATACGAAAAATATTAATTTTTATATCTTTTTTGCGAAGAAAAAGCTCAATCCTCAACATTTGGATGATATTAATTATTATTACGGCAAACTTACGAGAAAAGGTTATATAAATGATAATTTTAGGAATACTTTTATTGATACTTCAAATAGGAGATATCATCACAACAAATATGGGAAGAAAAAATGGATGTGAAGAAGGAAATCCATTTATGAAAAAATTAGTAAAAACCGATTTTCCATATTTTATTGTCTTAAAAATAGGAATAGGTTTTTTTTTTATATATTTATTATCTTTCAATCTCATTATCTTAAATTTTATCGTTTTAATAAATGATATTATGTTATTTTTTATCCTAATAGAAAATATATCTAATATTTATACTCAAAAAAGGATAAATACTAACAACATAGCTTTAGCGATATTATTTGGTAAGGAAAATCCAGAACTAATTTATTCTAAGAAAGAATAAATAGATACGATGACTCTTTTCTTTTTTTTGAATTGATAAATTTTATAAATCTCAATTAGGCATGTTAAGTTGAAGAGTCTCCTCTTTTATTTGATTTAATAATATTAATTAATTTGAGACGAAAATTAATCCTGATATCGTTTTTTGCAAAGAAAAAGCTTAATCATGAATATTAGAATACTAATTTGATTTAAGCAAAATATTACTTTTCAAATAAAAATTCTTATTGACTGAAATTTTTCTGATTTTTTTTTTATCATTGGTTTTACGCAAAGAAAATATTTAAAAAACCTAACACTATTTGAGAATTCACAGAAAAAGTATATCTAATTAAAAAGGATATACAAGAAAAAACGGTAAAAAATGGCTAGGCCTACAAAAACAAATAGGGGATAGGTTAGACTCTCTCATAGGGTACTTAGATCACCCAAAAATGCAAGAAACTCCAAAATTAGTTGAATAAATAGAATCAAATTAAAAAAGAGAAATAGAAATGATAACTCATATACCAAGGAATTGTATGAAAATAAGATATCCGAAGTGTTGGATGACATTAGATATAACTATGGCAATCTTACGAGAAAGGCTATATCTATGGGATAATAGTAATCTCTAACGGATTTGTTACCAATTCGAGTATAAATACAACAAAGAATTTTCGAAGAGGAAATTAGACAAATGATAATTTTTGGAATACTTTTATTGTTACTTCAAATAGGAGATATCATCACAACAACTATAGGAAGAAAAAATGGATGTGAAGAAGGAAATCCATTAATGAAAAAATTAGTAAAAACTGATTTCACATATTTTATTGTTTTAAAAATAGGAATAGGTTGTTTATTTATATATTTACTATCTTTCAATCTCATTATCTTAAATTTTATCGTTTTAATAAATGATATTCTGTTATTTATTGTCCTAATAAAAAATATATGTAATATTTATACTCAAAAAAGGATAAATACGTACAACATAGCTTTATCGATAATAGGGAATAAATCCGATTTATTACCTGAAATTGGTCAGACTATAGATAGGAGTGAAGTAGAAGAATATGCAAAAAAAGAAGGCTGTTTATATATTGAAACATCCGCCAAAACCGGAGATAATGTTGAAAAAGCCTTTCTAGAACTTGCACATCGCATGACAAAGAAAATGGGAAAGCTTATTAGCAAAAGTCAAGAAAAATTATAAAATACACAAATAAAAACAAGTATTAAATGTATTCTTTAAATTCTCTAAGAAACTTTAACTTGTGCAATGAGTTGTAAAAGAGCGGAAGTGAGAAATACGGCCGATTTATGAGCAAAATATTCAACAAGGACGATATCTTACGAATCTTATAGAACAGGAACAAAAAATCCCCAATTAAAAAATCAATAAAATATTGCATAAAATGTGGACATCCTAATAAAACTGACAGCATTTTTTGCGAAGAATGTAGAACTAAACTTCCATTTTAAAGAAGTATATAGACAACTTAATGAAAAATTAGGATAAAAAAAATAAAAAAACTATTTAGATTTTAACTTTCACTAATTTCCGTGCATTACTTTGCCATTCGAGGATTGTTTTAGAAGAAGCCCCGCTCACTTTTGCTGAGAGTGTATCTGGATTTGCTGTCAATAAATCAACAATAGTGTTGATACCTTGTATTTCTAAATTCTCTACAGTTCCTTTTCCAATACCCTTTACTCTAGTTAAAGGAATCTGGTCTTCACTTTTTCCCTCTTTTTGAGTAATTGAATTATCATCATCTTCATATAATTCCTCAACTTTAAAATCTACAACAGGGTCTTTCAATATCGGTCTTGGATGAGGAATCTCCATCTTCTCTGTGTCGGCAACACCAGCTCCAGTGATAAAGAATTCACATTCTTCTGGTGGTAAATCGGGAGCATCAACTATTATACCTCTACGTTTTAACGAGTTATTTGACGAGAATCCTTTTGTCTTAAACATAACACGAAAGTGGCAGCCATGGGCTACAATTTGGAAGTGAATTATTAATCATATACTCACTATTTCCTCCAATCGCATCATTAGACGAAAACATTCCCATCATCTTAGTTGTTACTTGATTTGTAAGTAGTACGGCACAATTGTAAGTCTCAGCCACTCGTGATAATCCATGAATCATATTATTGAGAAGTGCCTGTCGTGGGGCAAGTTTACCAATTCCTACAAATTCTGCTCGGAGTAAAGCCATCAAACTGTCGATAACAATTAACAGCACTCCACGCGCTTTACAGAGGGCTTCTGCCTTTTGAATCATCTGCGATTGATGATCAGATGAATAAATCCGGGCATGAAAAATTCTCGAAAGTACATCATCAGGTTTTAATCCGAAACGTCTCGCTATGCGTTTTATTTTTTCTTTTGAGAATGTATTTTCAGTATCAACATATGCAACAGAGCCGTTTAACCCTCCCTTTTTTGGGGTTAATTGGATTGTAACGGATAGTGTGTGAGCTAATGCCGTTTTTCCTGATTTGAAAGGTCCATATACTTCAGTAAGCTTCCCTGTTTGGAATCCTCCTCCTAAAATGCGGTCGAGTTCTGAAGAGCCGGTCGTAAAATATTCCACATTATCATTGATTTTTGCCGCAGTAGTAAAATCTGTCATCCCTAAAGCAGTTCTAGCGTTCCAAATTAATTTCTTAGCTGTTTTTCCTCCAAGCCCATCGATTTCAGAAACTATATTCTGAGGACTCATAGCTAATGCTTCTGCTGTACTTATTCCGTTTTCCTGTAATAATTTTATTTGGCGGGCATTTATACCTTTTATTTGATTTAGATCAGCCATACTTTTTTTTTATCATCTCCTTTCTATAACTTTATTACACTCCTTTAACACTAAAGTTATTTAAATAAAAAATGAAAGTAAAGGAAGAGAATTAAAAAAAAGAAGTAGAATCAAAAGAAAAGCTAAAATTCGAAAAAACACTTATAAAAAAATATAAGGTGAATCAACAGCAATTCTGTTTCTCTTTTTTAATATGAAAGATTGACGTAGTAAAATTGTTTAAATATAAAAAGTCTGAATAGAATTAACTCTCAACTTCCTTGTTATTCTTCTAAGAGTATTTCTAAACCATTAATAAATTCTTGAGGAGTTACTCCATGTAATAAAGCACGATACTTCATTTTAATGTTCAGCTCATCTACCGGTACCGATTTACTATCTAAATTAAATTCTATTATGAGTTCCTTCAATGTACTATATAAAGAAAAGTTAGAATTTTTCAATTTACCGAAATATCCTCCATAGGCTATAAACATATTAGCCATTAATTCCAGATCGTCTTTCGGGATGTTATCATGACATTTAGAATAGACAATCGCAAAGCGTAACCCTTCTTTAAAGATTTTTGCGTTTTTCTTAATAGTTGAACAACAGATTCTACATATAACTGTTTGACTTGTATTTACAATCATACTGTATAGTTACAGTATAGACTTATAAAGAAAAATTTAGTCTATAACAAATGTATTCCTCTTTGTCTATAGTGTAAGAAAGACTCTTCTTTGAATGGTCATAGGAAATTTCTATTTTCTTTATTTTTGAATTTATTTTGTTGTTACATAATAATTCATCTACATATCCTAATTTATTCATAGTTTTAGAACTAATTTATAAATTACCGTATAATATGATTAAATTCAGGCTATATCGAAATTCGAAATTCGAAATTGAAAAAGATTTTAACTTTATGAATAATAATAGTAATTATTAAATCAACAATAAATAAGAGGATTATAATGTCTGAAGAAGATCTAAAAAAGATGTTAGAATTTACTGATGAAGAAATGAAGATTTTAATGGAAAATCCAAAAAACATTCAAATTCTTAAGAAAGCTCCTGATTTAATGAACAAAACAATTATTGTGGAAGTAGTTAAGTCACATGGTTGTGCTGTTCAGCATAGAGTTGGAGATAAGCTTTATTTTACGGGCGATGGAAATTTACTCACAAAACTTTGCCCTAACAGAGTTTGTTTGCCAGCTTTGAATGCTGCTGGAAGATTAGTAAGCAATGCAGTTACCTTAATGTATGCAGATCAAGATCCAAATAAAATGATGTTTAAAATAGCAGGATGTTCAGATGTAGGATTAGAATGTGGTGGATGGGGAAATATCGCTATGGAAATTAGAGTAGAAGACCGTAATTCTTAATGTGTCTGTAATTTTTATTTTTTTTTTTTCTAATAATTCTTTATGGTTAGACCATCCTTTTTCTTACTCCAATTTTTTTTAAAATTTTTTCTCTATATTTTTTCTTTATATATTTTTGATTGAAATTACTGTAAAAACATTAGAAAATATTTTGAGATGATGAAAATTTATGGCAGGGCTAGATAGAATGTATGATGCTCGTGGTTTTATTCAGCAGTACATCGAACATCAGATAAGGGAGCTTTTAGAAGACCCGATGAATGAATATCAAGATCCAAACTGGGTTCAAGCAGCTCTTCTTTTTGATCAAGTCGTAACTCCTATTGAGGGATATACATTGGAAGAACTGTATGCTTTAGCGAATGATATTGTGAAAGTAGCAGAAAAAAATAATAACAGGGTGATTTATCAACGTATTCCTGGGATTTATAATGAAAAAATCATAGATGTGAATTCTACTGATATGAATAGGAATAGTCAGTCGGAATATAGACGGATTATAGAATATGATGTAAATATCGAGAAAATTAAGAAATGGATGAGAGATAAGAATAAAATTGCATCTGAAATTGAAAATTTATAGAAAGCCAATAACTAATAATTACAATAATTGCCAAAAATATTAATAATTCTTCTATCATGAAAAAAAATAGAGCTGTTTATATATAAAGGAAAAAGTGTCGACAAGAAGTTTTATGTCCGAATATAGGACTTGAGAACAATATTGTATGAAGGTGGTTTTCA
>SDBT01008466.1_pt1 | contig 16801 bp, 14 predicted proteins | sample 2277101 | NCBI WGS metagenome assembly SDBT01 (sample SAMN10404973, study PRJNA504765) | marine sediment metagenome | isolation source: marine sediment core GS10_PC15, 103 cmbsf | place: Arctic Ocean: Southern Knipovich Ridge | collected 2010
CCATTTAACTACTCAACTAATCAACCATTTAACCAATACGCTACGTGCTATCAGCTAATCGTTTAGCCATTATCCCTATGCTCTATGCTCTATGCCCTATGCCCTCTGCCCTCTACCCTCTGCCCTCTACCCTCTGCTTGCCCCGCTTGCCCTGCTTGCCCCGTAGCTCCGGCAGATGGTACTGGGGTAGGTCCGGAAGATCGTACATGGGTAGGTATGAACTATCGTACTGGGGTTAAATCCGCGTAATCTGCGCCTGCCCCGTAGCTCCGGGAGATGGTACTGGGGTAATCTGTGGATTAAAACATTGTCGTGGAGAACCGATGGAAATCAATATTTCTGATTTAACCTGAGAATTCTCTGTTTACCCAAGAGGAGGAAAAAACGAAAAAACAGTTGAGGCCTATGCCGAGGCACTAATGATAGGGGCACAGTTTCCGCCAATCAAGATTCAAAGGGTTTTTAATTACCCTGGTGACAATGAAACAACAGAAGCCACTTTAATTTTAGATGGCATCCACCGCTTTTTTGCATTTAAGGAGCATGGAATCAAAAAGATACCGGCGGTTGAATGGAAGGACAAACCCCTTGATTACGAAAAAAACAAAACAGCCCTTCTCCTTGAATCGGCAGAATGTAACATCAGCCATGGAGACCGATTAAGCTCAAGCGATAAGAAGCGGATCGCGCGTGATATTGCATCAACAGACCTGTAAAATAAGTGGACTGAATCCGCTTTGACAGACAAACTCGGGGTCCCTCGCCAAACCGTCAACAACTGGATATCCGATATCCGTGTACGGCAGAAAGCAAGCCGGAATACAATTATCCTACGATTGGGCCGCCTCGGATGGTCTCAGGGTAAGATTTCAGAAACAGTAGGTCTGAGCCAGAACCGCGTATCGGAAATTATCGGAAATGCCGATTTCGGCAATATCGATACTTTGCTCTCCCAGGGCCACGACATGGAATACATCGCCAGACATTACAACATGGATATGGCCCTTGCCTGGTCCTTGCGGTTGGAAGGAATGACGGATCAGGAGAGATTTGAAGCCCTGGGGTGGGGGCTTCGCACATGGGATCAGTGGAACATCAATGAATGTGACGATCGGTTAGGCGACAACTGGCCGGGGAGGATACCGACCCAGATGGTCGGCCATACGCTGTTTTATTTCTCAAAACCCGGTGATACAGTCTTTGATCCGATGGCCGGCGGGGGCGTTGTCCCTGATGTGTCCCTTGTCTTCGGGCGAAAATGCAGATCGTTTGATCTTGCAGCCGGGGACAATCGACCGGAGATCGAATATCATTTGTGGGACCCCTCAAATGGACAATGGCCCATGGAAAAGACGCCGGATCTGGTCTTTTTCGATCCGCCCTATTTTTCGAAGAAAGCCGATAGCTACGGTGCCGGGAGTATATCCGGTCTGGCCAAAGAGGCGTACCTCGAATTCTTAGAAAGCTTCTTCGGCCTATTGCATCACCATACCAAGAAGACCACGCGACTTGCTTTTATCAATGCGGATTGGCGGGATTTTCAAAATAAGCCAGCCCTGTCTGAGCCATCGGATGACACGATTCTTATCGACGATTATCTGAATCCGTTGAAAGCATCTGTATGGAAGCGCACACATATCATACAGGTTCCGCTGTTTTCGGAACGGTTCCAGGCACATGTCGTATCGGCCATGCAAAAGAAGCGAATTCTCGGCGTAACCAGCCGATACCTGATCATGGCAAAAAAGGCCTGATCCGAAGAACGTAACAATTGAGGAATTGGGGGATTAGGGAATTGCCATCTGTCGCCTGTCATCTGATCTTTGTCCTCTGTACTCTCTGCGAGCTCTGTGAGAGAATAAATCATTTTGCCAATGGAATCCTGATGATCCTGTTAGTCCTGCAGTGTCGGACGTAGCTTTAGCGAAGACTGATCAGGCAAAATAGTGGAATAGTGGCAACGCCCCCTATCACTATCACGTAAATTACTATCGTCCATTATCCCAGGAAACCCTTCTATGAACAAAAAAACAATCCATTTAATTGCCGCGGCCCGGCCGAATTTTATGAAAATCGCGCCTCTCTTCCATGCATTAAAGAAGGAGCCCTGGGCAGATCCGCAAATCGTCCACACGGGGCAGCATTACGACATCAACATGTCTGATTCATTCTTTCAGGATCTTCAGCTTGCGACGCCGCACATTCATCTTGGTGTGGGAAGCGGGACCCACGCGGAGCAAACCGGACGGGTCATGATGGCCTATGAAAAATGTCTTATGGCAAATAGGCCGGACCTTGTGATTGTTGTGGGTGATGTAAATTCTACAGTTGCCGCCACCCTTGCTTCAGTTAAGCTTGGTATAAAGGTCGCCCACCTGGAGGCGGGCCTTCGATCTTTCGATCGCACAATGCCCGAGGAGATCAACCGAGTGGTGACAGATGCATTGGCCGACATCCTCTGGACCCCTTCGCCTGATGGAGATGAGAATTTATTACGGGAAGTGATTTCACAGGAATAGATTGTTCGAGTGGGCAACATCATGATCGATTCCCTTGAGATGCTCAGAAAAACGATTGAGGAACATGACGTTTACAGGGAATATGGATTGAAAAAGGGAGCGTATGGCGTCGTAACGCTTCATCGCCCTGCCAATGTGGATAACCCGAAAAAATTGAAACAGATCTGTGAATCACTCAGCCGTATTTCCGAGAAATTCAAATTGATATTTCCGATTCATCCACGAACAAGAAAGAATCTGGAACAAAACGCGATGATGCTCATGCTGAAAAATGCGAAAAACATCCCCCTTCTCGAACCGCTGGGCTATATCCGTTTCATGAATCTGGTATTTAACTGTCGCCTTGTCATTACGGATTCTGGAGGCATTCAGGAAGAGACGACCTATCTGGGGATCCCTTGTTTGACCTTGAGAGGCAACACTGAAAGACCAATTACTATCACACAGGGCACAAATCGACTCTGCAATGTAAACAACCTCGTGGAGAACGTAAACGACATAATTGATGGGCATTGCTCTAAGCGGAAAGTCCCCGAACTCTGGGATGGACACACCGCTGAACGAGTGGTGCAGTTAATAAAGGTGTTCTTTGAGGAAATTAGTTTAAAGGAGTGTCCAATAATATGATTTCAAAGATAATGAAGAAATTAAGCGACAAGTATCAAGGATATGTGTGGCGATTTTTCCCTCTGTTCGAAAAAATTGGGCTCCATGTTTTGCCTGTGCATTATTATAGCCCCATTCCTGATACAAGAATATTGCGTAGCCAAATGGGAATGTTTGAAGAACCATTTGCAATGCACGGGGTGAAACTGAATGAAGATGTGCAGAAAAAGACTTTAGAAAAAGTGGTTGCGCGATATGAAGAGGAATATATCAATGTTGGGGGGGGGGAGTTTGGCACACGCGAGGAATTGATGAGATCCTTCGCTCCGATAAATGCGCTGGCGTTATATTCGTTCATCAGGAATTTCAAACCCAATAAAATGATAGAAGTAGGTGCTGGCATGTCCACTAAGATATCGTCGGCCGCTTTTATGAAAAACCGAGATGAAGGCACGCTTGGAAATTTTATAACAATTGAACCATACCCTTCGAAGGATTTGCTAAAAGGATATGATGGATTAAACTCAATTATAAGACAAAAAGTGCAAAAAGTTTCAATAAGCGAATTTAAGGCATTAAAAGAGAATGATATTTTGTTTATCGATTCAAGTCATACCGTTAAAATCTTTGGCGATGTCAATTATCTGTATCTGGATGTAATACCACAGCTTAATCCTGGTGTTATTATACATATCCATGACATCTTTTTTCCACTTGATTATCTGCCGCATCATTTTTTTAATAAGGGAACCAAGCAAATCTGGCAGGAGCAATACCTATTGCAGGCTTTTTTGATGTTCAACAAGGATTTTGAAATATTATTGAGTCTCAGCTATATGCACTACAAGTATCTAAATAATCTCAAATCCTTATTTCCATGGTATCAGGAAGGGAGATGGCCGAGCAGTTTTTGGATGAGAAGGAAGGCCGCGTCAGTAGATATTTAAGAAAAACAAGCAAGAAGGGGAAACTCATGCTTCAAGCGCTAATTAAAAAGGGGAAAGTCTTCGCAGAAGACGTTCCCAAACCAAATGTCTCTCCGGGATCTGTTCTTATAAAGGTTATATATTCCTGCATTTCAGCGGGTACTGAGGTTGCCGGTATGCAGGCAGCCAAAGAAACGTCTCTTATCCGCAAGGCCATGCAGCAGCCGGACAAGGTTGAGAAGGCATGGAATATGCTGAAATCCGATGGCTTATCCAAGACGTTTGCTAAAATCAAAAGCATTTCAACCAGCGGCAACAAAGGACAGGAAACAGCAAAGCCGACAGGCTATTCCTTGTCCGGCATTGTGCTGGCGGTGGGCGAGGGTGTTACAGATATAAAATCGGGGGATCGCGTTGCAGCGGCGGGCGCCGGAATAGCAAATCACGCTCAATTTGTGGACGTGCCGCGCAATCTTGTAATACCTATGCCGGATGGTCTGGATTACAAATCCGCGTCCACCGTGACTCTTGGAAGCATTGCCATGCAGGGAGTAAGGCGCGCGAATATACAGCTTGGTGAGCTTGTGGTTGTATATGGCACAGGCATTCTGGGACTAATCGCTGTGCAGCTTGTCAGGGCCGCGGGCGGGCGTTGTATCGCGGTTGATCTTGATCCACGCCGCCTTGAGCTTGCGGGCAAATTCGGAGCGGAATTGACGATTGATCCATCGACTGAATCAGATCCGGTTAAGGCGGTTTTTCATACGACAGATGGACACGGCGCGGATACTGTTATTTTCACTGCGGCAACCGACAAGGCATCCGTTCTTTCGCAGGCCCTTGCCATGACACGCAGAAAAGGCCGGCTGGTAATGATCGGCGTTTACGGCAAAGAGGTGCGCAGAGAAGATCTATACCAAAAGGAAATCGATTTTCTTATATCCACATCATACGGGCCGGGACGTTATGATGAGAATTATGAACAAAAAGGGCTTGACTATCCCTATGCCTATGTCAGATGGACTGAAAACCGCAATATGACGGAATACCTGAGACTCATTGCAGCTGGCACAGTTGGTATAGCCTCCATGATCGAAGGGGTTTATCCCATAGCAGATGTAGCAGATGCCTTTGAAATCCTGAAGCAGTCCCACCGTCCCCTTCTTTTATTGCTTGATTATGGAGAGCCTGCGGATGACGTAGTATCTTTCGATTACAAACCCGGAACTTTCGAGATTAGAAAAGTGAAGGGGATTGATGCGGGAAAAAGAATCAGGGTAGGCATTATCGGCGCGGGGAATTTTGCCACCGGTATGCATCTTCCCAATCTTCAAAAATTATCAGACAAATACGAGATAAGAGCAATATGCAGTCGCACCGGGCACAAAGCAAAGGCAATCGCCGAGCAGTTCGGAGCTGCATACGCCACCACGGATTACAAAGAAATCTTGTCTGACTCCGAGATAGACTTAACCATGATCTGCACCCGGCATAATCTCCACGGAAAGCTGGTCTTAGAAAGCCTCCAGGCGGGTAAACACACCTTTGTCGAAAAACCCCTCTGCACCAAGCAAGAAGAACTAGATACCATCAAGGATTTCTTTCACTCAAAACTCAAAACTCAAAACTCAAAATTGCCTTTACTAATGGTCGGTTTCAACCGCCGTTTTTCACCCTTTGCAAAAGAAATAAAGAAACAGATTCAAAATCGCACAAATCCGATGATGATTTCATATCGTATGAATGTTGGATATATTCCTCTTGATAGTTGGGTACATGAAGACGGTGGCAGAATTATCGGCGAAGCATGTCATATAATAGATCTTTTTAACTATTTTACAGAAGCGGAAATTAGATCAGTTTCCATTGATAAAATCGAACCTGATACTAAAACAATCTCACCAAATGATAATGTATCTCTAACCATCAAATATTTGGATGGTTCTGTAGCTAATCTTGTTTATACTGCCTTAGGAAATGCGAAATATCCAAAAGAGCATTTAGAACTCTATTGCGATAGTAACATCTATAAAATACATGACTATCTTGAGCTGGAAATATTTGGAGATAAAGTAGATAAAATAGTTCTTAAACAGCAGGACAAAGGACACTTTCAAGAATTGATTGCACTTTATGAAACTTTATCTGGGGAACAAGAGAATTTGCCGATAAATTTAGAAGATTTGTTACAGACAACGGCTGCTACCTTTATCCTATGAATAGAATTCTAATATTTGGCGTGATCCCTCCTCCATACGGTGGTATATCCATTCATGTAAAAAGATTTGTTGAGTATATTAATAGAACGCATATTAATTTTATATTTTATAAATCTAACATAAATGAGGTTAATAAATATGCTCAAATCTCTTTCAAGAAATTTCTACTAAAAAACGTAAATTTTCAAAAATGTATTATCCACCTGCATGGATTTCAAAGTGCAACTAATTGTTGTTTACTATTGATGCTATCATGGTTCTTTAATAAAAAAGTAATAATAACAATACATAACGATAGATTCAATAGTGACTTTAGTAAGCTTAATGTTATACAAAAAATTGTTGTAATAATATTTTATAATAACATTTGTCAGTTAATAGCAGTAAATTCTAAAACAGACTTTTTGTTTATTAATGAAAATAAAATTACCGTCATCCCCGCCTTTATCCCCCCCACACCAGATGAAACTGACATTAATCAATTGCCGAGGATTTTCCATCAAATTAGAAATAAGCACAAATTTTTAATCACTGCTAATGCATTCAGGATTTCTTTTTATAATAACCAGGATTTATATGGAATTGACCTGTCAATTGAATTGATAAAAAGATTAATACAAAATGCCTGTAAAGATGCTGGTTTCATATATGTGATTCCAGATATTGGCGAGCATGAATATTTTGAAAAAATGAAAAAACTTATTTATGATTACCAATTAAAAGATCATTTCCATTTTTACACACAACCCGTCGCTTATCCTGCTGTGATAAATATGTGCGACCTGTTTATCCGTCCTACAAATACTGATGGTTATGGAGTATCAATTGCAGAAGCAATTTCATTAAAAAAACCTGCTATTGCCAGCGATGTATGTAAACGACCCGAAGGGACAGTATTATTTAAAAGCAGGAATATTGATAATTTGTATGAAAAGGCAATGGATGTGATTAATAACTATGAGAAACATAAGACATTAATTGAGGATATTGAATTTGAGGATAATGCGGAGAGAATTTTGGAAGTATATAATAAGGTTTTGAATGAAAAATAGTAAAAATTAAATTAGATATGTTAGGCAAAAACAAAATTAATAAAAAGCAATGTTCTATTTGTGATTCATTTAAAACACAAATGGAAAGAACTGTGCAAAGCCCGTTCATAGATAAAAAATATACTTTATATTTTTGTAAAGATTGTGATTCTTATTTTTTTGATAAGAATGAATATGATTTTGATCTTAAAGAATTGTATAATGATGAAAATAGGACTTGGAATAATAAATTTACATATTCTAAATACTGGTCAAGACAAGTAAAAAGAATAAATAAGCTATTAGCAGATAAAAACAGAAGACTTAATATACTTGATGTTGGGTGCAGAACTGGTGATTTCCTATTACATTGGGGTAAGGAAATAAATGATTTATATGGTGTAGAACTAAACAAACACAATGCGTATATTTCAAAGAAAAGAGGAATTAATGTTTATAATGATTTTATTGAAAATATAGATTTTGAGATTAAATTTGATGTAATTACTTGTTATGCATTATTAGAACATATTGCTAATCCTAAAATAGTATTAGAGAAAATAACAGGAATTCTTAAAACAGATGGAATTATTGTTATTATGATTCCTGCTATAGAATCTCAACTAAGGAAAAAATTAGATAAAAAAACTATTCACTGGCACATGTATTCGCCGCCAGAGCATTTGTCATATTATTCTAGATATTTTATTGATAATTATATGAAAAAACACAACATAAATTTAGTGAATCGGTATTATACTTCAGGAGGCTTGAATGGAATATATTCGAAACGATCTAATGCTTATAAATTATTAAAAAATGCTAATTATAATACATTACATAAATATTTTATTGAAAGAACTGGTAACATTTTATCAAAAAATGTAACAACTAAAATAATTAACAAGGTTAAATTTTATAAAAGACAACTTGTTGAAGAATATACTCCACTAAATAAAATACCATATTATGATCATATGTACTCATACTACCGCAGGGAACAATCATAAATCTCTATGAAACGTCTTTTTAAACATTTTTCTATCTATGGCTTTGGTGGCATATTAGCCAAATCCATAACGTTTTTATTACTTCCCTTATATACAAGATTATTAACGCCCGGAGATTATGGGATACTTTCATTAGTAAGTATTGTAGGAGCTGTAATAGGAATCCTTTATGGGTTTATGATATCGTCAGGATTTATACGAAATTACTATGATACTTCAGATGTAAAGCAAAGGAGCATATTATTTTCTTCTGCCTTATGGTTCACTTTTTGTAATGCTCTTATTTTTGCCTTAATAGGTATTTCATTTTCAGAGAAGATTGCATCGTTAATTTTTAAGTTTCCCGATGGTGGTTTATACATAACGTTAATAATTATATCAACAATGCTTCATTCATGCAGCCCCGTTTTCTATGGACTTTTAATGGTAAGAGAGCAATCAAAAAAATATGTTACAGTAAATATAATTACCCTTATTACAACGTTATGCTCAACAATTATTCTTTTAGTTGTTTTTAAATGGTCAGTCAAAGCCGTGCTCACTGGGCAGATAATCGGAGGAGCTGTTGAAATTATTATTCTTACATTGTTAATGTCGAAAAATATTAATTTTTTAGTTTCTTGGGGTGCTTTAACGGATATGTTGAAATTTTCAACACCTCTTGTTCCTCTTCAATTAGCCTACCTTGTCTTAACCTTATCAGATCGATTTTTCATCCAAGAATATAAAAATGTAAGCGACGTAGGCTTGTATTCTTTAGGATATAAGCTTGCTGCATTAATACCTCTTTTTGCAATTCAGCCTTTAAAAGCGTGGGGGCCTTATATATTTTCACTGATTCATGAGCCGAATAAATGCAAATCAACTATTGCGGATTTTTCAAGATACTATTTATCAGCAATTTTATTTATAGCGCTATTGATCTCTATTTTTTCGAGAGAAGTATTAATGATAATGGCAAAAAGTGACTATTGGTCTGCCTGGAAAGTTGTATACCTACTTTGTATTAGTAGTGTATTTTTTGGCATGATGAATGTTGTTTCTTATGGATTCCATATAGTAAAAAAAACATTGATAACAAGTTTCTTTTTTATTATTGGTGCTGCTGTAAATCTATTATTTAATTACCTCTTAATACCAAAATATGGAATGATTGGCGCTTCTGTTGCAACATCTTTATCCTTCCTGTGTGTTTTAATTGGTTATTTTATTTTTTTAGAAAAAGTTTATCCTATACCATTTAAATATTTAAAATTTATTTTTGCTTTTATTCTTTCAGGGGTTGTTTACTATATATCAACATTTATACAATTTGGAATTATTCAATCTATTGCACTCAAATTATTAGTTGTTTTGTTATTTCCGACGATATTAATTTTAAGTGGCTATTTTAGCAGAAATGAAACCGATAAGGCTAAGAATATACTCATGAACCGACTGTTTTCATTAGCATAAATAAAGGGGTCGACTTCTTGCTTTGATAGAGTTGCGGGGTTTCTTGGGAATTGATTGGGAGGTTTTGTTGATAATTGGGCCAGACATTATTGGCGAGATGGACGTATTTGCATAGTAATTTTGAAGGCAAAAGTAAGCCGAAGGATGAGGGTTAATTTTCTTGCGGCATTTCTTTTAATCGCTCTTGTCCGACCTTCTGTATCAGGTAAAAATCATGGGATTCGGACTACGACAAAAAGGCAACTATGCCCTTGCATGTGTCGAGGACATTCTGTTCAGATTGCATCTGATCGGCACACATAATGCACCAAAAATATTGCCGGTTTCGAAAAAGGAAAACTGGTTAGTCACCTTGGACGAACTCTCAGATATTATCAACGATACTTTGGAGATTTGTTACGGGGAAGCTGACTTGGTCATGCAGCACCGGTTTGATATACTTGGGTCAGGTTTGCGACATTGGGGTGATCCTATTTCCTGGAATCTGGACATCAAAAGTGGACGAAAGTGGCCGATTCACTTTTATAAAAGAATTAAGCTCAGCGGGTTGACATGTATTAATGGGAGCGATGTTAAGATACCCTGGGAGCTTTCACGGTTTCAGCATTTAATGCCACTCATTAAGGCTTATTTTCTCAAAAGGGATGGTAAATATGGTAAGGAAGTTGTCGATCAAATTTCCGATTGGATTACGACAAATCCCTTTTGCTACGGGGTTAACTGGACCTGTGCCATGGAGGTGGCCATTCGGGCCTGTAACTGGATCTGGGCTTGGTGGGCGGTCCGCGAAGCTGCCGCCTGGACGGATGAATTCAACAAAAAGTTTTTGAAAAGCATTTGGCAGCACGGCTGGTACATTGAGCACAACCTTGAAGACAAGGGCGGCCTGCGGACGAATCATTACCTGTCTGATATAGTGGGACTGCTGTTTATCGGAATTATGTTTCCGCAATTTAAAGACGCAAAGAGGTGGAAGGAATTCGGAGTTAATGAACTTATCCGCTGTATGGATGAGATGGTTTATCCTGATGGAGTAAGCTTTGAAAACTCAACCGCTTATCACCGGCTTGTGCTGGAGCTATTTGTCTATTCGGCGCTACTCTGCCGGAAGAATAACATTAACCTCCCCGACCCCTTTTGGGAACGTCTGGAGAAAATGTTTGAATTTATCATGTACTGCATGCGCCCGGATGGCCGAATGCCTATGATTGGCGACTCTGACGACGGGCGGTTTTTTATCCTCACTGATTACTATGATTGGGATCGATGGGATTTTCGGTATCTTTTATCCGTCGGAGCGGTGTTATTTAAGCGCGCAGATTTCAAAACTGTGGCTGGAAAATGCCATGAAGAAGTCGTTTGGCTCTTTGGTGAAGAGGGGGTAGAAAAGTCGAAAACTCTGTAACCCATCCATCACTTCCGTCAAAAGCCTTTCCCGAAGGTGGCATATACATAATGCGTTCAGAGCGCATTTATTTACTTGCCGTGTGCCACCAAATAGGCGTCAATGGTGTCGGGCCTCACAAGCACAATGACTGGCTCAGTTTTGAGCTTTGCGTGGACGGGAAACCCGTCATCATTGATCCTGGTACTTATTGTTATACCGGAAATGCTGAAATGCGATTCTTGTTTCGTTCCACAGTATCTCACAATACTGTTGTTGTAAATAATGATGAGCAGATTTCCATTCGCGATAGTATGTTTACCCTTGCTAATCCTTTTGGTGAAACAAACGTGATTAGTTGGGTAAGCGCTGACGAGCATGATATTTTGGAAGTGGAGCATACTGGCTATCACCGTCTGCTTCAACCGGTTACACACCGAAGACGTTTTTTTCTTAAGAAGTGTAATAATGAAGTGGAAATAACGGATAGCTTTTTGGGTAAAGGCATCCGCATTCTTGAATGGTACCTGCACCTGGAACCTGCACTGAAATGCCGGTTGACAAACAAAAGCTCTCATATTTACAGGGATGAGATGCCTGTTATGACAATTAATGGCCCGGAGTTGGGAGCAACGCCTCAAGTGCAAAGAGGATGGGTTTCCAAAGCTTATAACCGGCGAGAAGAGGGCGAGGTAATTTATAGCAAGCATAAAGGGGAGATTGAAAATTCTCTCTATTTTACCCGGCGACTCAGCATTCCGGATGTATGCTTTTGCAAAACTTTACATAAAGACGTGTAATCTGTGGTGCATACTGAAGATAAAAATATACGCAATATTATCAACCGCAAATACTTCTTATTCGCCATAGTTATTTTGGTTTGTTATGGTGGAAGCCGTTTTATATTAAATCCAAATTTATTTTTGATTGCGTTATTTGTTCTCGGGTTGTTGTTTTATTTTCGGGCCTACGCAATCCTTCTTGTTGCGCCGATTTTGATCAGCAAATTACCATCGGTTGTTGAGGTTGGAGGAGGCACCGAGGTCAGGGTCATCTATGTTATCCTTTTACTGGCCCTATGGATTATTGTTGTTGAAGGGTTACTCAGAGACGCAAAAAGAGGCGTCGGTGCAAACAGGTGTCTTGTTTTATTTTTTCTTATTGTTGCCGCAAATTACTTTAGAAATCCGGGGTTGCCACAGATAATTACTGGGCATAGCAGCGCAGGCTTTATTCAGTTTGGTTATTTGATGTCATCACTTTCTTTTTTTGCCGTATACTGGATTACACCATTTATTATAAAGACGCCCAAACAAATTAAAAACATTGTTTGGGCATTTTTCGCTTTTGCATGCGTCGGCTTATTGTGTGCCTATTTGGGAAGGTTTTTGGGCATCTATACCCCTTTTGTTTCCGGGTTTGGTGGTAAGGTGCTTGAATGGGAATCACATTTCGGCAGTTTTTCCCGATACGGCTGGTTGGGAAATTACAGCATTATTTTGCTCCCCATTGTCCTGTTTTTTCTTAAACAGGGTTGGATAAAGATCACGGGTTTGGGGATTCTTTTTGTTTCCATCGTCCTTTCAGGCGGGAGGGCTCACTTTGTGGGTTATTTTTTTGTCATCGGGATCTATCTCTGGCTCACTCGTGGTACGATAAAGACCATACTAAGTTTTGGAGCTATTTTGCTCGTAGTTTATTCAGTGTTGTCCTATTCGCCTCTTTTAGACCGCTTTCCTCAATTATATCGATTTACAGGCCATTATACGCAAGGAAGTCTTGCCACTATTTCAGGCATGAAGGGAACCCGGCTTTGGATATGGATGCGGTCAATGGATATGGTGAAAGAACATCCGATATTTGGCGCAGGCCCGGTTACAGGTGCAGAAAGGGTTGCGATCAAGGAGGGTTTGATGGGAGGAGGCGAGATTCTTGCTGAAATCAGAGAAGGCTCCCATGCTACCTATTTCAATATCCCGGCCATTTACGGGTTGCCCGCCTTACTCCTTTATCTGGTAGCGGTGGGAGGGATACTGGTGAACCTTATAAAAACTTACGGAACAGCCGAAGATACCAACAAAAAATATTGCCTGTGGCTGATCCTTGTGTTGGCAGGCTTCTTAATGAGCAGCCTTTTTGGGGGCAATGCCAGGGGTGGAAATATATATATCTATTTTATTTTGGGTTTGGCGGATACAATGTTTCTGTTATCCTCTAAATATAAGAAGACTGACGGTGAAATAGCCAACCAACGATTAACTGTACAGAATTGATGAGAAATTAAAAGCACTCTTTATTGGAAAACTTTCTGGACTGAGCCATTAACCTCCATACGAACTCAATAGACAGAGATCAAGTTCAGCGCCCGAAGAGAAAATGTCGTAGAGAAACCAACCAACAATGCGGATGTTATGATTTTATAATAATAAATCGTTAGATTCTTTGAAGAATGCCTGCCATATTTCGGATGACCGTATGCTATCGCTTAAAAATATTAGACTTCACAGAGTAAAGGATAACCTGAGAAATGCAATAGGGGTTTACGGTGGTTTTTACAGAAAAGGGCCTGTATCTGCTACCTTTTTCATGACCGATAGATGCAATTTGCGCTGTAAGATGTGCGCTAACCAGGGAGAACATATTGACCGTGAATCATTATTATTCCATCCTCGCACGCGGGATGTAACATTAGAACTTGTAAAGAAAACGCTTGAAATATTTCCGACCTTAAAAAACATCGGGTTTGTTGGAACTGGGGAACCTTTGTTGGTCAATGGTTTATTTGAAATGATCTCAATGGCTGTATCTAAGGGGATGAATTGCTCATTGGTTACAAATGGAGTACTTCTTGAAAATAATATTGACAGAGTAATAAAATCAGGGTTCAGGAATATTTCGATTAGCTTAAACTCTGCCTCACCTAATGAGTATTCATTATTAACCGGAGTGGCGCCAAGCACATTTTTTCGTGTCGGAGAAGCTGTAAAAAAACTTGTAAAGAAAAGAAACGAAACCGAATTAAAATTAAAAATTAACGTGTCATCCGTAATCGACAGGTCATCTATAGTCAAAATACCTGAACTAATAAGTTATGCTGATTATTTGGGCATCGACGAATTGAATCTGCACAGTATTATTCCAAATCCTTCATTTCCCAATACTTACGATTTACTGCTGAGAGAGCAAGACAAACCGACTTTAAAACGATATTATTCTTTGTCGATAAAAAACAAAGTAAACGTTACTCTTCCCATACTGATAAAAGATGTCCCAAGGGGAAATTGTTACTCTTTTTTTCAAAGAATCAACATTGACGGTGACGGCAATGTGGGAGGCTGTATGCGTGTTATGCCACCAAAAAGGGAGAACGGAAATATATTCGAAGGTTTTAAAGTCTGGAACAATCAATACTTTACCGAATGGAGAAATAAGGTTTTAAACGGTGAACTCTTGCATGAAACGACTTGCAGATATTGTGTGGAGTGCTCTAAATGATAGATCCAACCTCAAAGGATATCGTCCATTTTAGCTATACTTTTTTTCCTGACAATCTGGGCTCTGTCGTAAGGATATATAATTCATTGTTAAACGATGGTAATAGGCACCTTATTTTTCATCATCGAGGTAACAAACATTATCAAAGAAGTGGGCGGGATGCCAGCCTTCTAAGAAAAGATAATTTTGTATCGATTCCCCTTTCAGCGTCTGATCAATACTCTTGGAAAAAACTTTTTCCTCGTTTGGGGTACCCCTATTACGTACAAGGGATAAGAAAATGGCTACATGTTTACAAGATTAAGCCTGTGCTTGTGCACGGGCATTTCCATTCCTTTGGGTATGCACAAGTAGCCTGTTCTCTCGCAAAAAGTATGCAAGTTCCTTTGTGCATGGAAGTGCATGCGCCGTTTTTTGGAGAGGTACCTAACAGCATTATGAAAAACATCAGGTACAAATTAGAATTTAAAGCCATCAAAAAAACATTAAGGGCCTGTGATCAAATCGTGACCCAATCTGAAGAAATTAAAACATGGCTAAAGGATTTATTTGAGATTTCACAGGACATCACAGTCATTCCAAACGGTGTCGATACAAGTTATTTTTGTTGTGAAAAGCATAAAGATATAGCCCTAAAGACAAGGAAAAGGTTGAAATTGTCTGACAAGTTTGTAATTTTTTATGCCGGGCATCTTGACGAAACAAACGGCATTGGTTTTTTGATAGACATCATCCTGTCCTTTCAAGATAAGATGCCTGATAATGTTGTCTGGCTTTTTGCAGGTGACGGTCCATTAAAGGAGCGCATTGAAGCTCACGCTAAAGATAAGCAACTTAATATTGTATGCCTTGGATTGCTCCCCCAGGAGGATATGCCTTTATACTATGCCCTGTCGGACTTATTTACTATTCCCAGACCATCAACTCCTGCAACTGAATTTACAGTTCCCTTGAAGCTTATCGAGATTATGAGTATGAAAAAACCTGTTTTGGTATCTTCTGTTAGGGCGATGAAAAACATGATAATTGATGGTGAAAATGGTTTTCTTTTTAATCCTGGGGATGAGAGTGATTTTCTAAGATGTGTGACAGATATAGTTAAAGGAAAATATAACTTAATAAACATCGGCAATGCTGCACAAAGCACTGCTCTGGAAAAGTATAGCTGGGAAAAATCGCGAGAAAAATATCGTATGGTTTATGATAGTATTTTTAGAGCATAAGCCATTTTGTCGTAACTGTTTATGGTTTCAGGGATTAGAGGTTTGGGGTTTATAAATTTGAATCTTACAAATGCTGAGTTTCAAGATATGTATGGACATGCCTGATGTATCCATGTTGTCATTAGAGGTTTCATCATGTATTTGATCGTCTACGAGCAAGAGCAAGGAAAGAAAGGTGCCTCTGAACTCTGAACCTGTGAACGTTTACGAATATTTATGCAATCTTTGCATGACAATGGAGAGAATTTGGTGAAAGTCAGTGTCGTGGTTATCGGATTAAACGAGGAAAGTCGTCTTCGTTCATGTTTGGAGGCAATATTTAAGTCAGAGTTAAAACCTGTAGAAGTTATATATGTTGATAGCGGTTCAACCGATCAAAGTGTTGAGATAGCAAAATCAGTTCCAGGTGTCAGGGTTTTTGTGCTGGATACAAATACGCCATCGCCTGGAATGGGTAGAAATGTCGGACTTTCACAATGCTGTGGTGATTATGTCCAGTTTGTGGATGGTGACATGTTGTTAGCGCCGGATTGGCTTGGCAGGGGGATCGAAGTGATTAGGAAATCAGATGACCTCTGCTGTATTTGTGGTCATGTTGTAGAGGAAGAAAAAAAACGAAGTTTATTTGAGGACATTTTAAGTATTGATTGGGAATCAAAGCTTATTGGTGAAGTGCAAGCGCCAGGTGGCGGAGGGCTGTTTCATAGAGAGAAATTGATAGAACTGGGTGGATATCGCAATGATTTGATAGCAGCAGAGGAGACTGAGCTGGGCGCACGTATCATTGAGAATGGCTATAAAATTAACCGCTTGCCTGCTCCAATGTGCAAACATAAATTGGGAATAAGCCGGTTTTCCCAATTCTGGACACGTGCTAAACGTTCAGGGTGTTCACGAATGCAAATATTGCGTCATTCTCGATCTGAGCATAAG
>SDBT01008467.1_pt1 | contig 16800 bp, 9 predicted proteins | sample 2277101 | NCBI WGS metagenome assembly SDBT01 (sample SAMN10404973, study PRJNA504765) | marine sediment metagenome | isolation source: marine sediment core GS10_PC15, 103 cmbsf | place: Arctic Ocean: Southern Knipovich Ridge | collected 2010
GCCGTGATGGAGATAGCCTTTGGCGCGTCGCAGGCCGAAGAGCATGGGGGTTGTCAGTCGTGGCGGTGCCTCGCCGGGCTCGCCGACGGTCGTTCCCACATCATGCTGAAAGAACTGTCCGGCGGTTTGAAGGCGTCCGCCGTCGGTTCCCAGCGGCATTTGATGGCAAGTCATGCACCCGATCTTCGAGTCGGTGAAGAGCTTTCGCCCCCGCTCGATCCGCTGGGCCGCGCCGGGAGGAAGTGTGAGTTCCTCGCCGGGTGACAGTTTCCGCAGGTAACCCAACAGGGCGGTCAAATCGCGGTTCTCCGTCTCTTCCCGCGGTAGGGCCGCGATGGTCGAGTCACCGGCCAGCGAGTGCAACGCCGAGAGGAGATGGTGCGGGGCAGGCACGGCCGCTACGTCCCACGACGCGCCGATCAGGGCGTCGGTTCGATCGATCAGGCCGTCGAGCAGATCGGTCTGTAACCGCGGGGTCATCTGCGGGTCGGCGGACCAGGCCACGAGGATCTGGACCCGATAGGGCGTCAGCTCCCAGCCCGACTGGGCCGAGGTGGTCCTCGCCAACAGACCGATCAACAGCCCGGCCAATATCAGGGCCAATATCAGGGCCACGGCCGGCCGATGCACACGTCGACGCAGCCCCGGTTTCCAATCGAGCGATTGGAGATCGCGTGGGCGTCGGCGACATGATGTTCGGCTGGGTCTGGTCATTTCTCGCCCGGGGCATAGGGCAGCGGCGGTTGCCACTTTTCCACATTTTCGTAAAGGGACACGGGTTGGTAGGCGAGCTCTTTGAAACCCTTCACGCGAGCATAGTGATCGGCCAACTGCCAGAGCGGGATCACCGCCACGTCGTCGTGCGCAACGCGATGGATTCGCGACAGTTCTTCGCGGACGGCATCCCAATCGGGTGCCCGCTCAAGCTGGCGGAGCGCGTGGCTCATGTAGGGGCTACAACCGCCGGACATGCCCTTCTCGCCCAACAGCCGGCGCGCATCGACCACCGGCTCCCAAATGGCAAGCTCGGCATAGAGCAGGTCGACGTCCTCGGGTATGGTCGCCGGGACACCGTCGGGTAACTCGCGCAGCTCGATCGAAATGCCGACCACCTCGAGCTGAGCTTGGATCGATTGACATGCCAGCCGAGCGATCTCGTGCGACGGGTGGGCCAAGACGAGTCGTGGCATCTTTTGCGGCTCGCGGCCCTGCTTCTTCTCGGCCTCGATCCACTGATGGACTCCCACGTGGGACAGGGCAAACGCCATTCGCGAATCGTGCTCTCGCAGGTCGATGCCCTCGTCGTAGGCGTAGCCAAGATCGTCCTGGCGAGAATAGCCCGGCAGGAATGGGCCGCTAACGACCCGGCAACCTTCCAACTCCTCGCCGCCGGTCAATTCCTTGAGGATCGCCTCGCGATCGATCCCATAGACCAATGCCCGCCGAAACGTCCGAAGCGACATGAGGGATCGGCCGTAGTTGGGAATCAGACAGTGGAGCAAGGGCGCGCGATAGCGTCCCAGTTCGAGACGGGGATCCGCGAGAACGACATTCAGCCCCCAAGGATTCACGCGATCGAGCAGTTGGATCTCACCCCGCTTCAACGCCTGGATGGCCAAAGCCCCCTTGGGGAAATGGCGTTCGACAATCTCTTGGGGCTGTCCGGGCCCCCCGTCAACATAATAATGTTCGGAGATCAGATAGGTCGTGTCTCCTTCGCCCGACATCCGGACCACATAAGGGCCGTTGGTCGGCGGCGGTTGTCGCATGGCGCCGGGCGTCGTGTCGGGGAGCAAGAGCGTTCGCAGCAGCGCGTCGGGGCGGACATGCGGACGCTGCAACCGCAGGTTGACGTTATAGACCTCGCTGACCGTGACACTCTCGAACAGGTCGGCCCACTCCATGCGATAAGCCCGATCCTCGGGGTCGGCCATCGCCAACAGCCGCCGGGAAACGTCGTAGCCGGTCAGCATGGCGGTGCCGTTGGCCCAAGTCACGTCATCTTCAAGGGTCAGTTCGAGCCGGCGTTCGGTCGGAAAGATCTGACACTTGCCGACCGGGCAGACATACTGTCCACCGTCGCTGCCGGGGATGCCATATTCGGTCAATGTCCGGTAGACGAGCCTCGCGGCGCGGCGAGATCCCCAGTCTCCGAGCCGGCCCGGCAGCCCGTCGCCCGCCGGCATGCTCACGCCCACCGTAACGCGGGGATACTCGGTATGAATCCGCACGGCCAGCGCCCGGATCTCGGGCATGGCGGGCCAAATCTGCGACGCCTGGCGGCAGAGTTGCGACGCCTCGGCGAATTGCCCGGCCTCTCGGGCCTTGCTGGCTTCGCTCAGCACATCGGTGGCCCAATCTTGCAGCCGGGTCTCCTGCTGGGTGACGGTGGTGTGGTCCGGATAACGCTTGGCCAGATTCGCCAACAGCAGACGGGACGATCGATGGTCACCCTTCGCCTCGTATTCCCCCATGAGCTTCACGGTCGTTTCGCTCATATCGTGATCGAGGTTGGTCCGGTTCGGGTCGCGGCGATGCATCTCCTGTAGCATGGCCAGCGCATCGCCATGCTTCTTGGCGGCGAGCAACCCAACGACCTCCGCGTGCAAGAGCTCCAGCATCCCGTCGTTCAAACCCTCCAGCTTGGCGTGGTATCGCTCGAGAAACTGGAAGTAGTCGTAGGCCTCGTCCACCTGCTGCTTGGCAACCAGACGGTTCGCCTCGGCCAGCACCATCTGCTCGAACAACTCGACTCGGGCAATCGAACGCCATTGCAACTCGTAGGTCTCTTCCGGCCTCTCTAATAGGCGGACGGTCAGCTTGTCGCTCGGGCTGGGATCCGTGGGTAACTTTCGGTTGGGGAGCTCGAGCAGCTCGACGTCGAGCACTTCATTGCCGTTGGCCACGTCGAGTGTGATCCGGTCGAACGGTTCCTGATCGTACAACCGATCCGCTCCCAGCGTCGGCGCAGCAGCGACCAGTGTGCCCAGCACCAGCGTCAACAGACAGATTCGATTGGATCGCGTGGTCATCAATTGGGTCCGCTTGAACGTTGCGGTGGATCGAGTTGGTAAAGGGTGCCGTCGTGGCCGCCGACCAGGATTTGTCCGCTGTCGAGTAGCACGGGTCCGGTTGCCAGCGGGCGGCCGGTCTGGACTACGCCGAGCGTCTTGCCCGAGTCCGCATCGATCCGCCAAACGGCTCCGCTTTGCGAAGCGAGCAAGTACGAATCATCGTCGGCCGACGGAGCACCGGCCAGCGGGCCATAGGGTAACGAGGCAGGCTTGGCCCATGCCGGTTTTCCCGAATCGTTCATCGCGAGTAGCTCGCCGTTGTCGGTCGCCAGCAAGACGTGTTTTTTTCCCACGCGTCGCGGCCCCCAGACACAACGTCCCGGCAACGCGATCGGCTTACCCGCGGCTAGCTTCGATGCAACGTTGAAGGACGCAATCTCTCCAGCCGCGTTGATCGCATAGGCCGCGTTACCGATGATCGCTACCGGCGAGACGAGCGCTTGGGCCAACTGGACCCGATCGGCTGCCTTCAGATGGGGACGCGGTTGCCCAGCGATAGCCAGACGATAGAGCCACTGTCGGCCGTCGGTCAATACGGCCGATTCGCTTCCGGGCGTTCCCGTGACGGCGGGCATCTGCCACCGGGGCTTCTGGATACCTTGCTCCGGCTGGAACGGCTCGACCCGTTTATCGAGCGTGATCGGGTCCATCAAATAGACCTGTCCCGACTGGGTCGGCGCCAGCAGCCCGCCATCCATCGCAATCGGGGCGCATCCCAATGGATCGGGAATTAACAGCCATCGGAAACGCTTCTCGCCCTTGGTGGGATCGATCATCGCAATCTGCTCACAGCCGACCCCGTTGCTCAGCGCCAACAGCCCGCCGCCGAGTTGGACCACTTTGGTAATCGGCGGTCGAAGCCGAGTCGGATCGGCCACGGCCACCGGCTGGTCCAGGATCGGGCCTCCCGCCGCCGCGGCATCCACCGAGAAGAGTCCTCCGGCCGAGGTGACGATCATGACCCTTCCGTCGGCGACGATCGGTTCGATCGCCAAGGGCGCGGCCAGATGCGTCTGCCAATAGGGATCTTCTCCGTCGGCCGATACACCCGAGACCGTCACGCCGGGCATGCCGATCCGGCGCCGGACGTGGAACAGCGACTGGCCGATCACCACGGGAGCCTGGAGGAATGCGCTGCCGGTGGCGGTGATTCCGTCGGGTGAGAGCTCGCCTCGCGTGGCCGAGATATTGTACTTCGTGAGCTGGACGTCGGCGATCCAGAACCGGCCGCCCTTCATCGTGGGAAATCGCACCACGTTGCCACCGCCGGGGAGCTTCGTTTCGGCGATCTTCTTCAGCGGCTCCTTGGGATCCGTGCTCGTCACCTCGTAGACATAGACCATGCCGATGTCCGTGGTGACCAACAGGCGAAGCGCGGCCTCCTCGACCAGGGGCGTTACATCGACATGGCCGCGGAGTTCGATCGTTTGCACCAGCTTCGAGAGCGGCTTCTCCTTGCTCTCGTCGATCGCCATGACTCGCAAGACGGAACCTTGCACGCGATTGTTCTCCGGCACGATCAGGAATTGGCCGACGGTTACCGGCGAGACGCCGATGTTACCCGGCTCGTGTCCCAGATGGACGACTTGCCGACAACTTCCGTCCTCGGCCGAGAGCACAAAGAGATTGGAATGGTCGGCCGGCTGGAAGATCAACGAGCCGCGAATGGCCGGGCCCACGTGCAATGCCTGGGGTAGTTGAATATATCCGGGTGAGTCACCCGAGGCGGCATCGATCGTGACCAGCCGCCCGCCGCGCGTGGCCACCCGGATCTTGTTGCCGTCGATAACGGGCAGGGCGTCGAATCGCTCGGTCATCGGATGCCGCCATGAAGTCTTGCCCGAGGTGGCCGCCAGTCGAATGAGTTCGTCGGCGTCGTTGCCGGTCGATGCATTGCTTACCGGAGCCACGACCAGCACGTCGCGGTCGGTCCCCGCGCCGATGGGAGTCGGGGGGAAGTCGGCGCTCTGGCCGTTCGAGGCGAACCCGACCATTCGCCGCCAGAGCAACTTGCCGGTGGTGGCGTCGAGCGCGTAGACGGCCCCGTCGGCCATGACGAAGACGATCTCGTTTTGTAACCCCGGCGCGTCGGCTTTGGCGGTGCGCACGGCGAGTGCGGTTGCCCGGATCGCGGGTCCGTCGGTTGTTGCGTCCTCTTCGGCCGCCTTGACTTCGTCCTCGACGGACTCGACCGCCGCTTGCTGGGCCTGGGATATCGCCAAGACGGCCTGATGGAGCGCATCGGCCTGTTGGCGTTCTTCGCCTTCGAGCGCCTCGGGATCGGCCAGGCGGGAGTATTGTTTCAGCAGCGCCTTCCGAGTTTGATAGGCCGCCGCCGTATTGCCCTGGTCGATGGCCGCGTGAATGGCCTCGATCGCCTTGGCCAATTCCTTGCCTCGGGCTATGTTGTGCGCGGTCCGATCCAGCCGGGATTGTACATCCAACAGCGTCTGCTTCGGGAGCATGTCCTTGGTGACGTATTTGGTCGTCAGATCGAGCGCCTCCTTGGCCTTGACGGCCAGGGCCGGGTCGGACTTGGCCTCGGCACCCTTCGCCAAGCCGGTAGCGATCGTCGGCAGGATATCGGCCAAGTCGCCCCGCGCATCGGGGAACTTCTCTTCCGTTTCGATCTCGGTCAACACCTTCTTGGCCGTTTGCAGTGCGGCGACCCAATCGCGAGTCCCGAGTCTGGTCGCATCGCGCAGTTGCGAAAGCCCACGACGGATGCGCGCCGTGCTAGCGTTCTCATCAAAGTTCTCGAGGTAGTCGTCGTAGGCCGCCACCGCATCGACATATCGCTCTTCGCCGTAAAGCTGATGGGCCGCCTCGAGAACGTCTTCACCCGATCGGCGGTTGATGAAGTAATACAACGCCGGGCCGGCGATCACGAAGAGGAGGATCAGCCCGCCGGTGATCAACAGCAGCGGCGAATCCCAAACGTTCTCTTTTCGCCCGGGGCGTTTCTTTCGGGAGAACCATCCTCGCAGGCCCTTGCGGCGAGGGGCTCGGGTCAAGGTACCCGTCGACGCGGCCGGGGAATCCTCGAGCAGATCGTCCAACACGCCGGCTCCGGCAGTCGGGGCAACCGCGGATGCCTGGGCCTTGTCGGCCGGTTCGTCCGCCGGTTCGTCGGCCTTCACTTCGGCGGCAGGTTTCTCGGCGGCAGGTTTCTCGGCGGCAGGTATCGTAGTCGCCTCGGGCGTCTCGGGAACGACCGGCTTAGGAGCCTCGGCCGGTTCTTTTCGAGTGGCCGGCTCTTTTTGAGTGGTCGCTTGCAGTTCTGCGTGACGTTCTCGCTTCGCCTTCTTCGCCGCATCCCGCCGCTTCTTGCGGGCTATAGCCGGGTCGTTGTCGTCCAGGGGAACCAGCCCAAGATCGTCGTCCTCCGGAGCGGCTCTCCTTGTGGGAGCCTTCTTGCTGGGGGACTTCTTGCTCGGCGTCTTCTTGCTTGGGGTGGGAGCTTCCGGCTTCTCCGGCGGCGTGGCGAGCAGCCGTTTTGCCAAGGCCGGAGTCAGATGGCCCGCCTTGATCAATCGCTTCGAGAGGCTCTCGGCGGAAACGGTTCGCGAGGATTGGCCGATCTGCTGACGAAGGCTGGCCAGCAGCTTCCTCGGCAGTAGATCCCGCTCTTTGAGAATCGCCAGGAACTGCTCGCTGCTGATCGCTTGGGCCTCTTCGGCCGCCTTGATCGCGGCTTCGCTCTGTTGCAGGCCCCGATCGTAAGCCGCCTTGCGGTTGCTGTTCAGCAGGCACGTCTTGGCCGAGCTGATGTCGTTGAGTATCCTCAGACACTCGACCGAGTGCAGGCCTTTCTGGAACGCGTGCAATGCTCCGCGTCGCTCGTCGGCCGCGCCTTCGATTGCGTCGGGATCGCCCTCGAACCGCGGGATACCCAGCAGCCGATAGTGGTCCGGCGGTTGTTCCTCCGATGGAATCCCCAGCCATTGTTGATATGGATCAAACTTCTCAGCCATTGCCTCTACCAATCTGCGGGACGATCCCCGTTTTTCCAACCCGTTCGTACATAACCTACTGCCCAAACTCCCCTTCTTCCGTGACCGAATAACTGATCGGATCCATCCGAGCGCCGTTTCCCGCGTCCAACACCATGACGACCGTTTCGTGACGGCAGTCGGGATCGGCCATGACCAACATGCCGCCGGGTCCGGCCGAACCGTCGCCCGAGGAGTCGCCGCCTTTGGCTTCTCGCAACTTGATCATAATCGCCTGCTTGCTACGCACGACCGTGCCGTTGACCCAAACCGTGTTGTCCCGATCGATCTCGACCACCACGAAATCGTCCTCGATGTCGTCGGGCTCGATCTGTTGCGTAGCACTCTCCTCTTGGTCGGGCGGCGGGATCTCGATCGACTTCTGCATGGCGAACGCGGCCGTGACCATGAAGAAGATCAGCAGGAGGAACGTGATATCGACCATCGGCGTCATGTCGAGTTCTTCGTCCTCGTCCATGCGCCGCTGGAACGTGACCTTTTCGATCTCGTCGTCGGCTTCGTTTTCGGGATACTCTTGCATGAGGGTTCTCTAGTCGGATTCCATCACACCGAGGTGCAGGCTCACGCCTCCGACCATCCCCACGGCGGAGGTTACATTCTGCACGTCTTTCGCAGAAACGGACCCTTCTCCCTTGACCAGGACGCTCGTCTTGCCGCTTTCGACGCCTTCGCGGACCCAACTGGCGATCGCCTGGGTCTGCTCGCTGGCCGTGCCGGACAAGGGAGCGCCGATCTTCCCGTTACCCAGATAGACCAGTGCCCCGCCCGAGCCGCTTCGCTTGGCCACCGTAATGACGATCGAGCTGCGTTCGCTGACCCCTTCGCCATATCGGGCCGGCGGCAACGCGACATCGGTCTTCGCATCGGGAATCGACGCCACGAGGAAGAAGACCAGCAGCAGGAAGACGATATCGATCATCGGCGTGATGTCCAAATCGGCCGAGCTGCTGACCGGCCGGCGCACAAAGATGGGCGCAGTCTCGTCTTCGTAGGTCGTCTCCGAGTCGCGGTCGTCGGCCATCGGCTACTTTCCCTCACCCGGGCCCGTTTGGCTCAACGCCGTGCGGAATGTCTCGAGGAACCGCGTCAATCCCAGTGCCACGAGGTCTTCCATCTTGCGAATCCGCACATTGATGCTTGCCGTGGAGAGGACCAGCGGAATGGCAATGGACAGGCCGCACGCGGTGGTGATCAGTGCCAACATAATGTCGCCGGCCAATGCGTCGGGCTTGACGTTCTGTCCGCCGGCGGCCAACTTGCCGAAGGCCCCCATCATGCCGACGACGGTCCCCAACAGGCCGACCATCGGGGCCGCCTTGATGACCGTATTGACCCAACTCAGTCGATATTCGAGGTCCGAGAGGACGTCTCGCTGGAAATGCTCGGTGACTAGGGCGCGAATCTTGGCATAGCCGATCTGGCGATTGGCGATGGCTAACAGGGCCAGTTGCGACATGGCTCGATCGTCCTCGTCACAAATGCCGATCGCGCCGTCGAAGTCGCCGCTGGCCAGCGATTCGTCGACCTGATCGAGGAATTCCGACTGTTCCTGATCGTCGCGGAATCGGGTCTTCGCCACGCGTGTCCAAACAACGATTACACAAAACGCGCCCCACAGGGCAATCGACGCCAAGGCGAGGTAGATCAGCCCGGCAACATAGGGGATAATGGCTTCCATAGATAGTCTGTCAGGGGTTCGAGGTTCTAGTCTGAATGCTGTTCGGCCGGATGCCCATTATCTAAATTTCATCGACTGGGGGACGACCTTGAATTCGTAGCCCGAGCCGGATTCTGCAAAGTAGAAAATGACCTTGCGGATACGGTCGTGGTCGGACCCGGCATGTAGCTTTTCCACCGTGAGCATATGGATTTCAGTATCTCGGGGTAGAAACTTGGCGACGGCGATGATCCGGCCGTCGGCGGCGGAGATTCCGGCTCGGGCAAGAAGCTCGCGGTCGGCCGCTTCCGAAGAGTCGTTCCCGCCGCGGATGAAACGATATCGTTTGTCGGCGTCGGCCGGTCCCTCTCGGCGGCGGGGGCTTCCCGTCGAGAACTCGCTGGCGTAGAGGATTCGGTTTCCCGGCAGGATCGCACCGAGTTCGATCTTGAAGTGGTCGAGTTGCTTGGCGTAGGTTTGCAGGCTCTTGAAACTGGAGATGCGCAGTTCCCTGCGGACGCCGGTCCCCCGGCCGTCTCCGGTTCCGTCGCCCACACCGCGTCCGTCGCCTCGCGAGCCGCCGCCTTTGCCGGGCGTTGCGTCCTCCGATAGCATCGGGTTATCCAGCATCGCGGCCTGCTTACCCACGGTGTCGGCGATGGTGGCCAACGTGTTTTCAATGGCCGGGTCCGGAAGGTCGGTCTCCTGGCCGATCTCTTCCTCGATCGGTCCTTCGAGTTCCATACCGCCGGCTTCCTGGTCGTTGCCGTCGCCCAAGTCGGCTAATTGGACGTTGATGACCGGCTGGTCGCCGAAGACTTGAACGGAAAGCCAGTAAAGGAACAACAGCAGTACGGCTCCGCCCAATAAAATCGTCAGCGCAAGCATCAGGCTCGATACCTGGTCGTATCGCGTGACTTTCAGTCGATAGTCGGGCTTCGATGATGACGTTCCGGCGCTCATCATGCCTCTCTTCTTGTCTGTAGTCTTTTCCTACGCCACCGCAACCGATAGGTCGCCGTGGCTAATCGTCGTCAAACTCGGCATCGGGGCGAAAACCCTTGTACCAATCCCTCCACTTCACCGTGGCCTCGATCCGGTCGGCGTCGCTCGGCTTCTCGGGCATGCCGAAACCGAGCGGCTTGCGACTGATCCGCCGCAACGCATCGCGGGCCTCGCGCAGCACGCCCGGGTCGGGATCGCTCAACGCGTAGATCAATACCGGCACGTTGTCCAGGTTGCGGCTGCGTGCCAATGCCCGAACGGCCGCCAGTCGGGCGATCGGTGATTCGTCGGCCACGAGTTCGCGGAACCGCTCGAGGTGTTTCTCGACCGCGGAGACGGCGTCCTGCGAGGGCGCCTCGACGACGGCCGTGGCCAAGGCGTCCCAGTCCGGCTCTTCCTGCTCGCTGAGGATCTTCATCAACTGCTCGGCGGGCCCCATCAGGGGGCGAACGACCATTTCGCCGTCCTTCAGATAGGCCCGCTCGGTATCCTTCGGCAATCCTCGCCCACCGACCAGGAGCCCGTCGCCATAGGGGCGGAGCTTGCCGACGGTGGCTAGCGTCGAGCGCAGCAGGAATAAGATGGCGAAGCAGGTGTCGGCCGTCGGCTGGCAGTCGTCCTTCCAACTGCCGTTGGTGAGTTGCTTCTTCATCAGATATCGGGCACCGTCGTTATACCATTTCGGCCCATCCCCCTTCAGACTTCGGCTCATCCTGCCTTCCGCCAACTCGCGGAAAGTCATGCATCGCTCCAAGGCGTACATGTAGTATAGGGTATAGTGAGGAGGATCGACCCTGTAGTTCTTTCCCATCCATCCCATCCCGCGTGCTTGGGCCGCGCGGAGCAACTTCGGATTGAAGCTGATCTTCACCGCCTCCGAGGCCGGGCCACCCGCCGCAGGAGTCTCGACCCGACGCAACGCGGACGATACATCGTCGTTCGGGTCCTTGATCGGTGCTGTCAGCTTCAATAGATCGGCGCAAACATAGAGGCTTCCCAACCCGGCGGCCGTCATGCTGTGGTTGACCGACGATTGGGGAGTCGGCGTGAATAAATCCGACATGAGTCCCTGATAACCGAACGCTCCACTGGGGTCTTGAGTCTTCAATAACCAGACGGCCACTCGATCGATGTTCTCGGGCGGCACCTTGAATCCGAGTTGGTCGGCCTCCCAAGCGCACAGTACGGCGTACTGCGTCATCGAGGTATCGCCGGTCTTCAGCTGCACATATCCCCAACCACCGTGCTGCTTCTGCCGCATCCAGAGGTAGTCCAATAGAAGTTGGATTTCCTTCTCGTATTTGATCGGGTTGAATTCGAGCAGGAAGATGGCGGCGATGCCGAGGCTGTAGATCGAGTCGTCGCCGGCGGGCAATTGTTTAATATCGCCGCTGGCGACTGCCCGTTGGATGGCCGCGATCGCTTTGACGATCTCGGGATGGTCGAGCGGCTGGCCCGATTTGAGCATGGCCAGCCCGACCAGTGCCCGGGCGCCGAGTCGCGAGTCGGTGGCGCTGCCCGACTCGAGGAACTTGATCCCCCGCTTGACGGCCGCCTCGACTTCGGGGCTCTTGGGCGTCAGAGCGGCGGCCGAATGGACGTTGGCCAGCGCCGCCATCAACGCCAGGACGCCCCATACCATGGGCCGAACGCGTCCCCGAAGTAAGTCGTTTGTCTGAAGTAACTTGGGCATCGGACAATAAGCGGAAGAAAGGACAGAACACCCAGCCTATCATCCGATGATAATGCCACGCGGTCCGGGTGTCAACCCGCGGGGAACCTGCATCCACCGCTCTGGAGGGGTACGGCGCTCGTGCGGCCAATAGCCAGGCTCGTTGCCCCCCATTGTGGCCGGTGAATTGACAACCGCCGTTTTGGCCGTATATTAACAGTGTTTTGCCTTCCCTCGGATTGTGCGAAGGAAGCTCGGACAGGTAGCTCAGTTGGTAGAGCACTGGACTGAAAATCCAGGTGTCGGCGGTTCAAGCCCGCCCCTGTCCACTTAGATAAGTCGTTGCGAATCAAGTAGTTAAGTCACCCTTGTCGGCCCCTTCTTTGGGGCCGATTTCGTTAGGTGTTGCCAAAGCGTTGCCATGGCTCGCCCATAGCTCATCGGCCACGTCGTCGGCGTCTTGGGCTACGTAGAAGGCCAAAGTCGTCTGGATACTGGCCTGTCGCATCAATAGCTGCAGTGTTGCCGGCTTTAGCCGGCCAGGGGCACTTTACTTCTGCTGTTGCTCTGGAGGGCGGAAGATCTCCAGACCATAGCGCACGGCGGCAACGGCCACGAGTAGCCAATTGCACAAGGCCAGAGTGATCACATACGATCCGCTGCCCGAGCCGCCGCCGTACGTGTGCAACCCGCTGCCGAGCACATAGTTCACGCCGTACCACGCCATGGCGATGGACGTGGCGCCGAGCACGGCACAGACGGCCATGCCGAAATTGCCAAACCAGCCGATGTAGCGTCCGTGGAGCACGATGGAGTAGGTCAGTATGGAGATCAGCGACCAGACTTCCTTGGCGTCCCATCCCCAGAACCGGCCCCAGGCCACGTCGGCCCAGAGCGCGCCGAGGATGGTTCCGGCGGCCAACAGCACGACGGCCACCTGGATTGCCCGATAGGCGAAGGCAGCCAAGTTCGCACACGCCTGAGGCGGTCGGCTCGCCGGACTTCGGCCGACTCGCGTAGGGCTAGTCGCGGCCGGGGCCCTGTAGCGGCCCAATAGATAATAGGCCAACGCGATGTTGCCCATTCCCCAAGCCAGGGCTCCGGCGCCGTAGCTGGCCGTGATCGAAAGAACGTGAACGGTCAGCCAGAAATTGTCGCGCAGGACCGCTTTCATGCCACCCATGCCCTGCGATTCGACGGGCCAATTGTAGGCCAACAGGCAGAACAGGAACCCGGCAGCCGCGCCGACCGTGGCGAAAAGTTTCCGTCTGAGGACTTCGTCGTGTAGCTCGCCGATCCCCTGTCGTAACCAGCGGCCGACCAGTACACCCGGGGCGAGCACTCCGGCCGCGATGATCCTCGGCCCGAGCGAGACGGCCAGTGCGGCCACACTCAGGCCCACCACCCAGGGGAGCAGGTCGCCCTTGGGCAGGAGCCGAACGATCGGACTCTCACTACCCGATCCGTAGGTTTCGATGGTCAACGCCCGAAAGATCCAGACCATCAGGCCTATTCGAGGCAAGAGCAGGATCCACTTGGCAGCTTGTAGCGTTGGAGAGATTTCCGCGGTGGCCGGTTGTGGCGAAACGTCGGATTCTTGGCCCATCGTACCAGCCGGCGCCTTCTTGCCATCTATTGTGCCACGCTTCCGCGGCAGCCCTCGCCATCGGCCATAGAGCCAGTAGCTGATCCGATCCGGCAGCGCCGTCATTCGCCACGCTGCAATGATGCCGGGGTTCAGCATCGGCGAGAGGGTGAACCACGTACCCATCATCGCCGAGGTCAGTCCCACGAAGATGATCGTTTCGAACATATTGGTCACCGGGACCCAGCCGGTGATCATGGCCCGCAGCGAGAGACCGTAGAGGATGACGCCTTGGGCAACGCAGATCGTCACGATACCCAGCCAGAACATCGGTTTGCGCAGTCGGCCGAACGCCAGCACGAAGCCAACGGTTGCCAACAAGCAAGTCACCCAGGACCAGAGGATCGGATCGGCGCGGTTGTATCGCAACTCGGTGTCGACGAAACCCTCGGGAGGATAGGCCGTCTGACGCAACACTTCGACGACATCTTCCCGGTCACCCTGGATGGGTAGCTTCCGGCGAATCGGCTCGATCCGTTCTCCGAACTTGCGTAGGGCGGCGGCCCATTGTTGCATGGCATCGGTCAACTGCCCTGGCCGGTCGGCCGCGCTTCTGTCGAGGTAGATGCTGGAGAGTCTGTCGAATGCACGGCGCGCTTCTGCTAGGTCACTCTGTGGGTAGTCGCTTAGCAGGGCGGCCGAGCCAAATCGTAGCGTCTGCAGGTTCAGCCACGGCTGACTCGGGTCGCCGCTCTCGCGTCCGACCTTCAACGCGGCCGCGTTCAGAGCCGGTACGAGCCGCAACGAGCGCCCGTTGTCGTACAGGGCCAGATGCATCTGATCGGCCAGTGCGGCCAAATCGGACGTCTTGGCGGCCAATTCGTTGTAGACGGCCCGTTCGGCCGGCGACAATGTGGAATCCTCGAACGCTTGTCGACAAGCCTGATGGACGCGTCGGGCCAATTCGTTCGCGCTGCGCCGCACCTGGGCCAACACGGCGTCGACCTCCGCCAGTTCGAAACTCTCCTGGGACTGCAACTCGCGCACTTGCTTGACCGCCTCGGCCACCTCGTCGATCGGCCCACGAGAACCCTGCTCAAGGTCACCTTGCGGGAGCTGACGCAACCGCCCTTCCAAGGGCGCCCAAGCACGAAGCAGGGGCGTGATCCGGGCACGCATTTCCTGGCGATTCTCGGAGATCCTTCGTGGATCGAAAGTTAACTGTCTGTAGAGCGCGTGGGCCGAAAACAGATTGCTCACTTCCTTCTCGATACCCAGTTCCTTGTAACGCTGCACCCGCTCCGCCCAGTCGCGTCGGTCCTTTCCGGCCACGGCGCGAGCCCTCGACTGGAACAAAGGAGAGTCTTCGAATTGTTGCGGCGAAATGTGTTTCAGCCGGTGGCCCAGCTCGTCGGTCATCGGCACTTCCAGGAACTCCTCGCGCAGCGCCTGATGTCGAGCTATCAGCAGCGGCACGTCCTCCCAATGCTGAGGTTGAAGAATCCAACTCAAGAGCAACTCGGACGAGCCGAATCTGCGACGCTCGCCGTCGGGAAACAGGGCTCGTAGCGGGTCGCTCAGGGGCGCCGTCGGTGGATCGAGCCGCGGACGCGTCCGCCCGCATATCTTGCTCACCACCGATCGGGCAAACGTGTCCAGCGGCATCCGCCGGCCGGCGTCGAACACGGGAATGCGCTCGAATTGGCCGAAATCCAGACGAGCCGCCTCATCGGCCGAAGTTGGTATGGCGACGGCCAAGGACAGAACCAGGAAAACGGGAACCACACACCGGAACATCAGTTGGCCTCGCGCGACTTGCTTCGTAAGTTGGATAGATAAGACCGCATGTAGAAGATCGCCACGATCCCGACGCAGATCAATAGCGACCCAAGATACTTCAGACCGCGGCCCGGGTCGAAGTTTACGGTGAAGTCCGACCGGTTCAACCGATCCCTCATCTCTCGGCCGGCGACTCTCTGCTCGAACTGGGGATCGCCCGGTCGAAGCGGCTGTTTAAGGTAACCCGACTGGTACAACCGATACGAACTTCCCGTGCTCGGATCAACATAGTTGGCCGGTACGTTCATGGTGATCAACAGGTTCTCTTGCAGACGTTTATCTTCGTCGTGCCGATCGCAGAAGTCGATCAGGCTGGAAAAATGCGACTCCGTGCGGGAGCCGGGATCGCGTTTGAGCTTGAATTCGTGGAGGAAGACGCGGAAGCCCAGGTCCAATTCCTTGTAGGCCATCACGGCAGCCACTCGGCGTTTCTTGCCCTCGACGGTCCGCCGATAGAAGGATTCGCCGCGGAGTTTCTCGGGGGACTCCAGCGAACCTTGCAGCCAGAACGTTTGGGCGTTGCCGTCGACGGTCAGCCGGAGTTGGACCAGCCGCTGTTTGTCGGAGGGCCTCTGGTCCTTGTCGAAAGCGATCGGCTGCGGCTTCACATTCGGCTTGGAACTCGGGGAGAACTCCACCATCGACAGCCCTATCGCCAGCGGTCCTTTGAGAGCCATCACCTCCGAGTGATCCGACGGCAGCGGCCTCACGGCGCCCAGTTGAGGCGCCAGCCACTCGCGGAAGTAGAGATTCAAGTCCGGCCCTTGAACCACGTCAATCCGCGGCAGTCGGATCAATTGCAGCCTTTGCAACTGGGAGGGAGACGCTTGCGAAAGATCGTCAGCCGACGGCGATTCTCGCCAATAGGCTCCAAAAACACCATGCCGGTGGTCCTGCACGTTGACGTCCGGAAAATCGGCGTCCAGCGCCAGTTGCCCGGCCTGATCGTCGCTCCCTTCGGGGCCGTGGATCTTCAGTCGGACGTAGCGGGATCCCGGCCGGTGGTCGACGAGTTCCACATCGAGTCCGGAACTGCCCAATACCTGCCGGGGCTTCTTTTGGAAGATCTCCGGAGAAATCGCATATTTCTGGCCTGCCGCGTGCAGAACGATCTGGCCTTCAGGCCCCAACGGGCCCTGGGGGCGAGAATCCTCGAAGGCCTTCATCTCGGCTTCACTGCGGACCATCCCAAAAGTGAACCTCGGGCCTCGCGGTATGAGCAACTGCTCAAACGCCCGCAGCCGATCCACCGAGCGCAGCCGAAGTCGCACGAGTTCGGGCGTCGCGTCGACGCTGTCCTGGGCCGAACGGACCCCGATCACCGCCCCCGGGAGCGAGATCCACTTCGCATCGTTGTAATAGTCCAGCACTTCGAGCCGGATTCCGCCAGAATCGTAAACCAATCCCTCGTCGCGGCGGGCAAGTGACCACGGAAAGAAGCTCTTCTCTTGATAGTCTTCCCAATTGAACGGCCCGGGCGTGAACGGGATCGTGATCGTCTCCGGCTCCGATCGGCCGTCCGACTTGACCGTAAGCACCAGATTCTGCGCGTCCTCGAACGCCCGCCACTCGCTCTGTCCTTCATAAACGGAAAGGATCGCATTGATGCCGCTTCGATTGGTCAACAGGCATCCGACCAGCAGAAGCAGGATGCCCGCATGTGTGAGCAGGAATCCGATATGGCGTCTCTTCCAAGGGAGGCGAACCAGGGCGGAACAGAGTACGTTGAGTCCCAGGATCGCGATCATCGCCGCAAACCACCAGACCTCGTAGATCGCGTATCGCGCCGCCCCCGACTTGTCACCGTAGTGGCTTTCCAGAAAAGTCGCCCAGGCCAGCACGGTCGCCAACACAGAGATCAACACGACCGCCAACTGCAACGATCCGCATGCCCGATAGAGCCAAAGCAACCATCGCACGGGCAACCATCGCACGGGCAACCATCGCACGGGCAA
>SDBT01008468.1_pt1 | contig 16799 bp, 9 predicted proteins | sample 2277101 | NCBI WGS metagenome assembly SDBT01 (sample SAMN10404973, study PRJNA504765) | marine sediment metagenome | isolation source: marine sediment core GS10_PC15, 103 cmbsf | place: Arctic Ocean: Southern Knipovich Ridge | collected 2010
CCCTTATATAGAGGGTGTTGCAGATTAGGTAATATTAGACAATTTTTGTTTACAAACGGTGAAAATTGTCATTCCCGTTCCGCCCATGCAGAAGGGATCCAAAACCACCATCTACGTAGAAGTATGTAGGGACGTAGCATGCTACGTCCCTACATGGTTATTCATGGATTCTTGCCTTCGCAGGCATGACAGTTTTGGCCTTTTTCTCTGATTCTGCAACACCCTCTATATAAGGGAGGGGGACTAAGGTGGAGGGTTATAAAGGAGAGTTTTTAAATCGAGTATAAATTTGCAGTTATTGGGCTAACTCTTTCACAATTATAGATTTATGTTGACATATTCAATTCTAAGGTCTATAATACAGTTTTTCTAAAATTTTACGGAGGTTTAGATGACATTTCCTGATGTAAAAAATTTCATTGCCGGTCAATTTGTGAAAAATAGTCAGACGACAATGGATGTATTCTGTCCGCTTGACGGTAATACGATTTCTACTGCCCCCATATCGGATAAAAAAGACCTGGATCTGGCTGTAGAGGCTGCTACAAAGGCATTCCCGGCCTGGTCGAAGACAACAATTAAGGAAAGGGTTCAGATCTTCTATCGCTATAAAACCCTACTGGAACAAAACCTTGAGGAATTAGCCACACTTGTCCATATGGAAAATGGAAAAACAATGGCTGAGTCTACTGGGGAAGTGGCAAAAAGCGCTGAACTCACAGAGTTTGCCTGCTCTTTGCCGCAGCTCATACAAGGGGAAATCCTTGAAGTAAGTCCCGGTGTAGAATGTCGTGTAGAGCGCAAACCACTGGGGATTGTCGCTTCGATTGCTCCCTTCAATTTTCCGCATATGGTTCCACATTGGACGATACCCAACGCGATTGCCCTTGGGAATTGTATGATCCTGAAACCATCGGAAATAGTGCCGATCAGTGCAAACCGGATAGCAGTAATGTTAAAAGAAGCTGGTTTACCGGATGGCGTATTTAATGTAGTTAATGGTTCTCGGAAAATTGTCGAAGAAATCTGTGATCACCCGGGAATCCAGGCTGTATCCTTTGTCGGCTCTACAAAGGTAGCACAGATCGTTTATAAAAGAGCCTCCTCAAATTTAAAACGCTGTGTTGCCCTCGGTGGTGCAAAAAATCACCTGATTGTCTTTCCCGACGCCCATGTTGAAATGACTGCCGCCGATGTTACTGGCTCAATGTCCGGTTGTGCCGGACAACGCTGTATGGCACTCTCTGTTGTCGTTGGTGTAGGGAATGTTGATCATATTATTGAAAAAATGTGCGACAAGGCGCGCGATATTATACCCGGTAAGAATCTGGGTCCGGTGATCTCCCTGGAAGCCAAAGAAAGAATTGAGCGTTATATTACCGAAGCTGAAAAATCCGGCGCAAAAATCCTGGTCGATGGACGAAATGCGATTGTTAAAGATCATGAGAATGGTTTTTATGTGGGTCCAACAATTGTTGACCATGTTAAACCGGATATGCCAATCGCAAAAGAGGAAGTATTCGGTCCTGTCTTGTCGATTATTCGTGCAAAAGATCTGGATGAGGCCATTGCAATTGAAAATAGCTCAAATTATGGAAATGCAGCAGGTGTTTACACACAAAGCGGCGGTCTCGCCCGGGAAGTTACGGATCGGGTCAGTGCCGGCATGATTGGTGTAAACATCGGTGTTCCTGTACCAAGGGAACCTTTTTCCTTTGGTGGCTGGAATCAATCAAAATATGGGGTTAATGATATTACCGGAAAAAGTTCGATTGAATTTTGGACTCAACTTAAAAAGACCTCTACAAAATGGAATCCGGAATCCGGAATAAACTGGATGAGCTGAAAGGTATATCATGAATGATGAGATTCTGACTGTTCGTGAAAATCTATCAAACTCCCCTCTGTATAGTGAACAGCTTGCACCGGTTCCAAAAGATCGAAGAAACTGGAGTCTTTGGAACCTGACAGCTATCTGGATCGGAATGGCCGTCTGTATTCCAACCTATATTTTAGCTTCCTATATGATTAAATCAGGCCTTAGCTGGCAGGTAGCTCTGATTATTATAGGATTAGCAAACTTAATAATAACTGTTCCTATGGTATTAAACGGTCACGCAGGAGTTAAATACGGTATCCCCTTCCCCGTTTTGGGTCGTGCTGCATTTGGAATAAATGGAATTCATATTGCCGCTATTGTTCGTGCCATAGTTGCCTGCGGCTGGTTTGGAGTCCAAACCTGGATTGGTGGATTGGCTTTTTATGCCATCTGGAATGCCGCTACCGGCACTCAGGGATCTCTCGGATTGGACATCGGAAAATTTATATGTTTTGGACTCTTTTGGCTGGTAAATCTCTATTTTATCTGGAATGGCACAGAAAGTATCAAATGGCTGGAAAATTTTTCTGCTCCTATTTTAGTCTTGATTGGAATCCTTCTAATCATCTGGGGAAGTAAGGAAGCCGGTGGATTCAATATCGTTCTTGAGCAGGGTAAACAATTGGAAAAACCTACGGCTGTTATTTCCAATAATAAAGGTACCCTGGAAATTCGAGTAACTCCCCTTAAAGATTTAGATGGAAAATATAAAGCAGGTGAATTTCAGGTGAGTGTTCCAACAACCAGTGGTGAAACGCAAACATTAGAATGGCAGGAAATGAGTTCTGATCCGGTGATTTACACATTAAGCGGCTCTAATATTGATAAACAAGTTGTAATTGATCAGAGAGAGCCTGTTGAAATGAGGTTCAGAATTATTTCTGAAAATTCAACTACTGGATCAAGTACTTTCAGGTTGTTTTTCATGGCCGAAAATGAAAGCGATTACACAGGTATTTTATGGGGCTATATTCTCTGGTTGACTGCGATGGTTGGATTTTGGGCAACAATGTCTTTAAGCATCGCTGATATTACCCGTTATGCCCGCACTCAAAGGGATCAGGTTATCGGACAGTTCTTGGGACTGCCTGGAACAATGATTCTCTACTCATTTGTCGGTATTTTTGTCACATTCGCTGCCATTGTCAATTTCAAGGATATTTTGATCTCACAAGACGCACCCTGGGATCCTGTTTCCTTATTGGCACGGTTTGATAATCCAACGGTTGTAATAATATCTCAGATTTTTATGATTATTGCTACTTTAAGCACAAATATTGCGGCCAATGTAATTGCCCCGGCTAATGCATTCGCAAATCTCTTCCCTAAGAAGTTGGATTTTAGACGCGGAGGTTTGATTACCGGGATTATTGGCATAATTATCTGCCCATGGTGGCTTCTTGATGAGATTAGCGGATTTCTTATTTTTGTCAGCGGGCTCTTAGGACCAGTCCTGGGAATACTACTATGTGATTATTTTGTTATTAGAAAAAAAGAATTAAATCTATCTGCACTTTACCAAACAAAGGGAGAATATTCTTACAAATCAGGTTTCAATCCAGCAGCGATGATCGCTTTGGCAGTTGGCGTGTTACTGGCACTGATCGGTTATTGGGTGCCGGCCTTAGGTTTCCTTTACAATCTTTCATGGTTTACAGGATTTATTGTTTCGTTTATTCTATATTATGCTCTGTATAAATTATCACCCATGAAACCATAGCGCGTCCCGCACCTGCGGGATGCAAACAAATTAGAATCGCAAAAAATGTCATCCTGAAAGGATCTTTGCACTTGCTTGCCGCTGATATATCAGAAAGTGTAACATTGCATCGACAAGAGCAAAGATGCCTCCGGCATGACCCCGAGTACTCGGGGCTAAAATAACCAAAAGAGGTATCCTATGTCAGTATTAATACAAAATGGAAGAATTATTACCGCATCAGATGATCAGGTTGCGGATATTTTTATTGAAGGTGAAACCGTTTCTGCGATTGGTAAGAATTTGAATCTACATGCAGATATAACAATTGATGCTTCAGGAAAATTGGTTTTTCCGGGTGGAATTGATCCGCATGTACATCTTGATTTACCTTTTATGGGTACCTTTTCAAGCGATAATTATGAGACAGGTACAAAAGCCGCACTATTTGGCGGAACGACTACTGTAATTGATTTCGCAATCCAGACCCAGGGACAATCCATGTATGCGGCCCTCGAAGAATGGAACAAGAAATCTGAGAATAATTCATATGGAGATTATTCATATCACCTCGCAGTAACTGATTATAACAAGAACACACAATCAGAGGTAAAAAAGTTGATAGAAAATGAAGGAATTACCTCCTTTAAAACATTTATGGCTTATAAGGGTGCTCTGATGATTGATGACGGACAGATGGTTGGATTGATGCACCAACTTAAGGACCTCGGTGGTTTGATCACTGTCCATGCAACAAATGGTGATATGATAGATAACCTTATTACAAAGCATCGCTCCGAGGGTAAATTAACACCTCTTTATCATTATCTTTCTCAGCCTGAAATTACCGAGGCAGAGGCATCCGGTCGCTTTATTGATATGGCTTATTATACAGACGTACCAGCCTACATCGTCCATCTAACTTGTGAGGGTGCATTAAATCAGGTCCGTGAAGCAACAGCAAGAAATCAGACGGTATTCGTGGAAACTTGTATTCAATATTTGTTACTTGATGCATCTTTGTACGAGAAAGAGGGCTTTGAGGGAGCAAAATGGGTGATGAGCCCACCGCTGCGACAGAAAAAAGACCAGGAAACGCTCTGGGCTGGTTTAAACCAGGGATTAGTTCATGTGGTTGGTACTGATCATTGTCCTTTTAATATGGAACAAAAGCGCATGGGGGAAAATGATTTCTCTAAGATTCCCAATGGTGCCCCCGGTATCGAACATCGATTAGAGCTTTTATTTTCAGAGGGTGTAAAAAAGGGTCGGATAAGTCTGAACAAATTCGTAGAAGTTACATCTACCCATGCCGCAAAAATTTTTGGAATGTTTCCAAAAAAGGGTACAATTGCCTGCGGGACAGATGCCGATATTGTGATTTTTGATCCTGATGAGAAACATACAATCTCGGTTAAAAATCATCATCACAACTGTGATTACTCCGGATATGAAGGCTGGGAAGTAACCGGAAAATGTAAAACAGTTCTGTTAAGAGGAAAGGTGGCTATAGATAATAATGATATAATAATTAATAAAGGATACGGACAATTTATAAAACGGGGTTTATCATCCAAGGTCGTTTAAATAAAAAAATATTTCCGGAGGAGCGATGCCAAGAATCATAAAATCAGGGTTGATTCAGATGAGCATTCCAAAATCTGAAGGGGACGGAACGATTGAAGAAATTAAATCAGCGATAGAAGCAAAACATATTCCATATATTGATAAGGCTGGCCAACAGGGCGTCCAAATTCTGTGTTTACAGGAAATATTTAATACACCTTATTTCTGCCCCGGTCAGGACGTTGCCTGGTATGCTTCAGCAGAATCTGTTCCTGGGCCAACAACAGAACGCATGGCTGCCTATGCAAAAAAATACAACATGGTAATGATTGTCCCCATCTTTGAAAAAGAAAAGGCGGGATTTTTATACAATACGGCAGCCGTCATTGACACAGATGGAACCTATCTTGGAAAATATAGAAAAAATCATATCCCACATACATCCGGTTTTTGGGAAAAATTTTTTTTCAAACCCGGAAATCTGGGTTATCCTGTTTTTGAAACAAAATTTGCACGGATCGGTGTCTATATTTGCTATGATCGTCATTTTCCCGATGGCGCAAGGATTCTTGGTTTAAATGGCGCAGAAATTGTTTATAATCCTTCCGCGACTGTGGCCGGTTTGTCGCAATATTTATGGAAACTCGAGCAACCTGCCCATGCTGTCGCCAATGGGTATTTTATGGGTTGTATTAACCGGGTTGGGGAGGAAAAACCATGGAATCTGGGAAAATTTTATGGCACATCGTATTTTGTAGACCCAAGGGGCCAAATTATTACTGAAGCATCAGAGGATAAAGATGAACTGCTGATAGCTGAATTTGATCTGGATATGATCGATGAAGTCAGAAGTGTTTGGCAATTTTATCGTGACAGACGACCGGAAACTTATCAACGGATCGTTGAACTATGAGAAGAGTCATTTGATTTCAAATCTGGAGTAATGGAGTGATGGAGTATTGCATTACTCCAATACTCCCTAAAGGAGGATGTTTGCCATGCCGGAATTTCGGCGACCGAAAACTGAGCCAGAGTTTCATAAGAATTTCGAGCAAATAAAACCTGTAATGAACGAGAATGAAGCCAATTACGAGAGTTCCAGGTGCCTTTTTTGTTATGATGCTCCTTGTATCACTGCTTGCCCAACTAATATTGATATTCCACTTTTTATACGGCAAATCAGCACAGGGAATTTGAGCGGATCAGCAAGAACCATATATCAATCTAACTATTTTGGGCGTGTTTGTGGATATGTTTGCCCCACCGAAGTTCTCTGTGAAGGAGCTTGTGTTTATGTTAATCAAAAAATAAAACCTATCGAAATCGGACGACTTCAAGCATATGCAACTCATCATTTAATCAAAAAAGATGAAAAGATATTCACACGGGCTAAAAATAATGGAAAAAAAGTAGCTGTCATCGGCGCAGGTCCTTCCGGAATATCGTGTTCCTGCGAACTTGCAAAACTGGGTTTTACAATTGATATATTCGAAGCAAAAACCAATCCTTCCGGATTAACGATTTACGGAGTAGCCCCCTATAAAATCACAAACCAGGATATACTCGAGGAAATGGATTATTTGCAAAACCAATTTGGCTATCATGTACATTATAACACGCCGATCTTGGCGAAGAGCGAACTGGAGCGGATCGATTCAGAATACGATGCCGTCTTTATAGGTATTGGTTTAGGAGAGACTACAGAAATTGGAATTCCCGGCGAAGATTTAAATAATTGCCTCGGGGCAGTCGAATTTATTGAAAGCCTTAAAATGCAGAAACACCAAATCAAAGTTGGCAAAAAAGTGATTGTACTGGGCGGGGGTAATACGGCTATGGATGCAGCATCAGAGTGCTCACGTATGGGAGCAGAAAAAGTTATTCTTTGTTACCGGCGCTCGATAAATGAAATGCGCGCTTACTGGTTCGAATATGATCTTGCAAAAAGTGTCGGTACCAGTGGTGTATTTAATGCAATTCCGCTGGAAATTGTCGGAGATTCTGAAGTAGAAGGCGTCAAATTTGCCCGATCTGAAACGGTGGATGGAAAAGTAAAAATTATTCCTGACACTGAATTTGTTGAGAGATGTGATATGGTAATCAAAGCGACTGGGCAATCCAAGTATCAAAACTTTCTGGATATGATTGAAAACATTAAGTTGGATGAGGATGGCCGGATTCTTATAAATGCAGAAAATGGACAGACAGATAATCCAAAATATTTTGCCGGGGGGGATGCTGCAAACGGAGGACGTGAAGTTGTAAATGCTGCCGCAGAAGGAAAAATAGCCGGCCAGGGCATCTGTCATTTTCTTTTTGGATCGTCAAAGTAATTTCATAGATATAGTGGTAATAAATTATGTGATTGATGGAGTTTTATTAGGAGAATTTTCTCATGCCAGATTTATCAGCTAATCTTGCCGGTATTCGATCACCAAATCCATTTTGGTTAGCCTCTGCACCACCAACCAATTCCGGATATCAGGTTATGAAAGCATTTGATGTCGGTTGGGGAGGCGCTGTATGGAAAACATTAGGTATCCCGATTGTCAATGTTTCCAGTCGATATGGAGGAATTAATTATAAAGATAAACGGATGGTTGGGCTTAATAATATTGAACTAATTACCGACCGCCCTCTAAAAGATAATCTGTATGATATGGAAGAAGTGAAAAAGCACTTTCCTGATAATCCGGTTATTGCATCACTGATGGTACAGAGCCGCGATGAATGGATTAGTATTGTGACTGATGTGGAGAATGCCGGTTGTGATGGTATCGAACTTAATTTTGGATGTCCCCATGGAATGTGTGAAAGAGGAATGGGTTCTGCTGTGGGACAAGAGCCCAGCGTTCTTGAAACGATAACTTCCTGGGTAAAAGAAGCGGCAACTGTACCTGTCATTGTAAAGCTCACACCAAATATTACAGATATAAGGGAACCGGCGCGGGCTGCCCGGACAGGAGGTGGAGATGCTATTTCACTTATAAACACAATTCAAAGTCTTGTAGGAGTGGATATTGACAATTTCGTTCCTTATCCTGTCGTTGATGGTTTAAGTACCAATGGCGGTTATTGTGGACCAGCAGTTAAACCAATAGCTTTAAATATGGTTAAAGAATGTGCACAAGATCCGGGTATTGGTATTCCAATCTCAGGAATAGGGGGTATTGAAAATTGGCGTGATGCAGTGGAATACTTGTTGTTGGGGGCTACGAATGTACAGGTATGTACAGCAGTCATGCATTACGGATTTGGGATAATCAGAGAATTAACCTCTGGCCTCGAACAATATATGATCGAAAAAAAATTCAATTCTGTGAAAGAAATGGTTGGTAAGGCCCTTCCGAATATAAGAACATGGGAACATTTAAATCTCAATTATAAAGTCATTGCGAGTATTAATGAGGAAAAATGTATAGGATGTCAACTCTGTTATATCGCTTGTGAAGATGGTGCACACCAGGCTATAAAGTTGGAGCGGACGAACGGAGATCGCATTCCTTCTATCCTGGAGGAAAACTGTGTTGGATGTAATCTTTGTGCATTGGTCTGTCCAATGGATAATTGCATTACGATGGTGAGAAAAGATGATGGTAAGGAATCTACCACATGGAAAGAGCGCGCCGATCAGGGGAATATACCAACAACATTCAATGACGAGCTTGCAGGCGGTGTAGCTCATCATATTCCTGAGCCAAGAGAAGCCCTGACTAAAAAGAAACCATCATAGTGGTTATTTTTTATACTACCAATTTTAACGAGGATTAAGCATGAGTGACGAAATCAATCAAAAGCATAAGGATTTTCTCTTCCCAAGTGTGGCAAATTATTATAAAGAGCCACTGGTTATAGACCGGGGTGAGGGGTGTTACCTGTACGGCAAAGACGGCAAGAAGTATCTTGATTTCTTTGGTGGTATTCTAACCGTCAGCGTGGGACATTGTAATCCCAAAGTAACTGAAAAAATAAACGAGCAGACAAAAAAGTTACAACATACTTCCACCTTATATCCAACAGAAAATATTGTAGCTCTTGCTGAAAAGCTTGCTCAAATTACTCCTGGTCAACTTCAAAAAAGTTATTTTACCAGTAGCGGAACTGAAGCAGTTGAAACAGCAATATTTATGGCGCAGAATTATTCCGGCAAACAGGAGATCATTGCTTTACGACATGGTTACAGTGGACGTTCGTTTCTGGCCATGAGTCTGACAGCCCATGCTGCCTGGCGGCACGGCGGCACCCATTTCGCCGGCATAAAACACGCGGTAAATCCCTATTGTTATCGCTGCCCTTTCGGGCTTACCTATCCAGGCTGTGACATAAAATGTGCCCGGGATATTGAAGATTTAATCCAAACAACTACCTGTGGCGAAATTGCAGGATTTCTTGCCGAACCGATTCAGGGTGTTGGTGGATTTATAACTCCCCCTAAAGAGTATTTCCAGGTAGCTGTTCCTATCATCAGGAAATATGGCGGAGTATTTATATGTGATGAAGTACAAACCGGTTTTGGGCGGACCGGCCAAAAAATGTTTGGAATAGAACATTGGGAGGTAGAACCCGAAATCATGACTTGTGCAAAAGGGATGGCAAACGGGGTTCCGATAGGTGCAACAATTGCTACAACTGAGGTTGCCGATAGTTTCACCGGACTTAGTATTTCAACATTTGGTGGTAATCCTGTTTCAATGGCTGCTGCATTGGCGACCATCGGAACAATCGAGGAAGAAAATCTGGCACAAAACAGCTATGAAGTTGGTAAATATTTGCACGATGGATTATTGGATCTTCAAAAAAAATATCCGGTAATTGGTGATGTACGGGGTATGGGGTTGATGTTAGGAGTCGAATTTGTCGGAGAAAACAAATCCCCCGATCCGGGTTTAGTTATCAGACTTTTTGAAGAAACAAAAAAAGATGGCTTACTTATCGGTAGAGGAGGAATTTACGGGAATGTTGTTCGCCTCGCTCCCCCAATGAATGTGACCAGGGTTGAAGTTGATGAATTTCTGAGTGTCTTCGATGCTGCTCTTGGGCGATGTTAGAGATCAAATTAAGCACAAAGTGCAAGATAAAATCAGAACCGAACATCATTTAAGTATTTATGAAATCAAATGAATAAATTTATGATAGCTGCTATCGAGGAAGCTAAAAAGGGACTGGCGGAAGGTGGTATTCCAATCGGTTCGGTTCTCGTCTATGGCAATAAAATAATAGGATATGGCCATAACCGACGTGTACAAAACGCAAGTGTTATCCTTCATGGCGAAATGGATGCATTAGAAAATGCCGGGCGCCAGCCTGCCTCGGTATATCATAAATCATCCCTATATACAACTCTCTCCCCTTGCTCCATGTGCTGCGGTGCAATTTTGCTATATGGCATTCCCCGCGTAATAATTGGTGAAAATTTAACCTTTAAAGGTGAAGAAGCGTTTTTACAATCAAAAGGAATTAAAACTGAAGTTCTGCAGGATCCTACCTGTATCAGATTAATGAAAGATTTTATCCATAATAATCCCGATTTATGGAATGAAGATATCGGTGTTTAATTTTTATTGCGAATACTTTAGCAAATTCCGAAAACCCCATCTATCTGATCAGTATTGATTTAAATGATCAAAACAAATCTGTGCAGATAGAAAATCTTGAGATACCGGTAATCTATCAAATTGGTCAAGTGGCATTATTAAAAGTCAACAAAAAGCAAATTCAGGCCCTTGAAAGAGCAGATATAAAATTCACACTATTGGATCAGGATATCACTGATAATTCATATTATCTGGCTGATATCATTATTCTCTCAAAATATGATTAGATAAAATAATTTCCCGGTACAAAATCCTCAATAAACTCGGTGAAGGCGGGATGGGAATCGTCTACAAAGCTGAAGACACCAAACTAAACCGGGAAGTGGCAATTAAAATGCTTCCAGGTAATTTAAAAAATCATGTTAAAGCATCCTAAAAGACGTAATTAAATCTCAAATGCGTAATTATATACATACCTTTCTTTGTTTTTTCCTCCTGATCGGGACGGGTGTTCTTTTCGGCCAGGAAGGCTATCTCCTCGCCGATCTGATTATCAGTGGCAATCAATCATTTTCAGACGATGAATTGACAAGCCAAACATCTCTATTTACCCTCAGTTGGTTTGAAAAAACCATTCTTAGAAAAGACAAATTTGTATTCAGTGATGAGTATTTGGAAGCGGATATAAAAAAACTGGTCTTTTTCTATCAGCAACAAGGTTTTCTTCAGGTTGATATTTCTTACCAATATTTGGATATTGATCACGAGAATCGATCTCTGGATTTGGAGATTATCATATTCGAAAATGGAGCAGTTTCCATAGGAGAGGTAAACTTTACCTTCGGGGATGATATTCACCGGGATATTGGAAAAACTGATTCTCTGATCAAGGATCTACTCCCCGGCTTACGACTTCAGAATGGACAGCGATTTCAGGATTCATATTTAGAGACCGATAAAGAACTGATTATAAAAAAGTTTTTGAACGCTGGCTATGCCTATGTAGACGTTGAGTCCAGTATCATCCTTAGTGATGATGAAAATAATGTTGAGATTATCTGGGAAATAAAACCGGGACCTGTCTGTTATTTTGGTCAGATTCAGATATTTTGTGAAAAAAATGAATCCGAATCCTTAATTCTGGACAGGATTGAGTTCAATACAGGTGATATGTATAAGAAAGTTCTTCTTGATGCAACTCAGAAAAGCATATATTCATTGAGCCTGTTTCAGGTTGTATCAGTTACAGCAATACTCGATGAGAAAAAAACAAATATTATTCCTGTTAAAATAACAGTAAAGGAAGGGCCAACGATTACAACGAGATTTGGTGTCGGATATGGTAGTGAGGCTAAATTTCGTGTCTTTGCTGATATCATTAAGAGTTCCTTTCTGGGCGGTACACGCCGTCTTAAGCTTCTACTAAGTCACTCAAGTATACAACCATACAATATCGATTTACGATTTATCCAACCCTCTTTTTTAACAAGGTCACTTGTTCTTGTCCTTAATCCTTTCATACGTAAACAGGATGAACCCGGATTTAAAGTGGAACGAAAGGGTGTAAAATCCACGTTTCTATACTCATTTATATACAAAATAACATCATCAGTAGCATATACTTACGAAGATGTCAAGCGGGATTCCATCGATTATGGGATTGCGGATAAGATTTTTGATGAAAGATACCAGGGACTGTATGACAAATCTATGATAAATTTGGGACTAACAAGAGATACTTCATTTCCTATGTTTTCTCCCAATAGAGGTCTTTTAACCTCAATCAATTTCCAGTATAATGGCATCATCACACCTGTCGAATTCCCATTTCAAAAGACACTTCTTGATGTGAGAACTTACCAGGAGATTTCAGCGATCATACTTGCTCTACGGGTAAAAATCGGAGGGATACTCCCGATCAGAGGGAATGAATTCATCCCGGTTGAAGAGCGCTTTTATTCTGGGGGGAGTTACTCGGTCCGGGGTTGGGCACGACAAGAACTAGGCCCCAAAGATCCAGCCGGACAGCCAGCAGGAGGCAAGAGTTTACTCGAATTTAGTACTGAATTCAGATATCCGATATATGATATTGTAAGAGGGGTTGCATTTATGGATTGTGGCAATGTATGGATTCCTTCTTATACATGGCATTTGAACGAAATCAGATATTCACTTGGTTTGGGTATTAGAATAAAGACACCAATCGGGCCAATCAGACTTGATATTGCCCGACCGGTATTTGATGATGATGATACAGTACAGATTCATTTTAGTGTTGGTAATGCATTTTAAACCGTAAAGAATTAAAAAAATGGGTCCACGAATTACACGAATTGAACACGAATTTTTCTTAAAATATTATATATTTAATTCGTATTAATTCGTGAAATTCGTGGATAGTCTATTATGAAACAATTAGTTAAAATATCAATCTGGGTTGTGACAATTCTTGTGGGAATAATTCTTCTGGTAGGAATATTCACCCAGACTCCCCTCTTCCGGACCTGGTTAAAGGATTTCGCTGTCTCTGAGGTAAATGATATTCTCCAGGGAGAGTTAGCGATTGAAAAAATTGATGGAAACCTCTTCAGCAATCTTAATATCCATAATTTACTTCTTTCTGACAAAAACGATTCTGTGTTGATCATATCCAAGATACATCTATCCTATAATTTACTCGACTTCTTAAACGATAAGATTGAGGTTCATCAATTAACCATTGACGACCCAGAGATTCGTGTATCGGAGGATTCTTTGGGTATCTGGAATTTTAGTAAATTGATATCCAATGATACAATTTCTGACACCACCATCTCAGAGAATGATAGTCCCTTTGGGTTTATTATATCAGTCGATTCCTTTTCCCTCCTCAACGGAACAGCAAAAATTAAATCAAACAATAATCTGATACCAAAAAAAATATCTCAGTTAAATATTAATTTGAATGGCCTATATAGTTCAAACGAAATTCATCTAAACCTTGATAGCCTGTCATTCCAAACAGAACATCCGGATTTCACAGTAAATAAAATTGGCTTTAATTTTTTACAAAATGGGGAAGATCTCCTTTTAAAAAACCTGATAGTAAAGACGGGAACAAATAAGTTTGAGTCGGACGCGAAACATCATCAGTCCAAAAATAACTATATCAATCTGACATCAGAAAACCTGAACCTGCAGGAATTTGAGTTTATCCTTCCCGAAATAAAATTGAAGAAAAATCCGGATATTAGAATATCCTCACAGTATAATCTGGACTCACTTGAATTTGAGATTGGTATTCAAAGCGATGGAGAATATCTTACCCTCAAGGGGAGAAGCAAAAATTACCTGGCACTCTTTGACAGTAGCAAGACGGAAAAAATTCGTTTCATCCTTGATCTGGTGATGAATAATATGAGGATCGGGAATTGGTCGGATCAGATCCCTGAGGCTAATATCACCGGAGAATTTAGAATCAATGGCTCATTCACTGGATTGAATGATTTGGAAGCAGATATCTCTGGTGAGTTTCGTGAATTACAATTACAAAAATACACTGCTGATCTTCTCCGGATCAATGCTGATTATTATCGGGGAAATCTTATAGGGAATGTTCATCTCCTTTCAAATTTTGCCAACCTTTATTTGCAGCTAAATATTAAAGATCTGCTGGTAAATCCTCATTATGACGGTACCATATCCGTCTCACATCTTGATATTGGTGAGATCGTTTTCTCAGACAATATTAAGTCAGATTTAAATTTCAATCTACATGTTCAGGGTGTAAACTTTTTACCACCAGATAATTTTGCCTCTTTCGAATTAGACTTGAGTAAATCCCAAATAAAAGATCTAACGATTGATTCATTATCTACGGCTATTCAATTATCCGGATCGCGTTACAATCTCGAGACATTTCAAATAAAGACTTTAGCCGGAATTTTCACCCTGTCTGGTTCAGGAGACTTAGAGTCTACTCATCGGATAAATTATGTGTTTGATCCTGGGGAACTACAAAATATCGTCGAGATGCTGGACGTAGATTCACTGTATGCAAAGGGTCAAATTTCAGGTGTAATCTCCGGGAAACCAGACTCATTAATCAACGATATGCATATCAATCTGCACCAGCTAAAGTATAACGAAATCAAGATTGATTCACTGGCAGGAAACACGGTTACAAATATAATAGATTCCAGTATAACCATGACCATCGATCTGATATCAAAAAATATTAATACAGGTGCCGTGAATATTAATAAAGTCAAATTAGAATCTAAATATAACAATGAGCACTTTACTTCCAAGATTGACATAGAATTTAATTCAGATTTAAGCTCTTCTCTATCTGCAATTGTACGCCCTGATAGTATTTTATTTTTATCAATTCCACATATTAAGATTAACGTCATTGGGGAAGAGTGGAATGGCAAATTGGAAAAAATGATTTATGATACAGGCAACAATGAGCTGGAAATCAAAGAATTAGATTTAAAATGTACCAGCAGTGATGATCCACGTAGTCTTTTTGCGGAGGGGATGCTTAGTCCTACTGGCCCTGAAGATTTCCGATTAAAAATAGAAGGGATCCATCCTAAAACTCTTCTCTCCTATCTGGGGCTGGATGCTAAAATAGACGGTCGGGCTAACTTTAACCTGGATCTGAGTGGAACTGCCGATAAACCAGTCTTTAAAGGATTTCTACGATTTGGAGAGGGCTTTGTCAGTTCCATAAAATATCAGGGTATAAGTAGTCACTTTAATTACGAAGATGATCGATTTCACTATAATTTTGCCCTGGACTTCAATGGTAGGGACAGTCTGATCGCAACAGGATATCTACCATTACACCTATCACTAACCGACACATTCGATATTTTCAATCCTGAGGAACCCATTGATCTTGAAATTAAATCGGAAGGGATACCGATTGGTTTGTTTTTCAGTAACCTCAAAATACTTCCGGAAATATCAGGCACACTTTTCTGTGATTTTACGTTAAAAAATACTCTCATTGATCCAACTATTCGTGGAAATTTACAACTTAAAAAAGGGGTATTACGTTCTCCGCACTGGGGAATTGACTATCAGGATATTGAACTGAATATTTCAGCGATAGACGATAAATTTTCGCTGGAGAAATTCCAGATTTTTACCGCAAAGGGTAATATAAATGCCTCCGGCGAGATCCAGTTGGACTACAAGAAACCCAAAAGAAAAATTATTTATAGTAATCTCAGAATTCTGGCAGATAAATTTTACCTGGTGCAACATAAGGATTTTGAGATTCAGATATCTACTGATATAAAATATCAGATGGAACAGGGAAAACCAAAATTAAGTGGATATGTGGATGTGAACAAGTCCAGCTTTTATTTACCAACTATCATAAATCGTGCCGGATATGTTACAATGGGTGGAGAAGAAATAAAACCTGCCCTGGTCATAGCACGTAATCGTAAATTGGGGATAGTAGATCGACAGAAAGAACTATCCATCGTAATATCCAGGTCAGATACATTACAGGCGCCTGGTTTTCTCGAATTACTCGAGGGTGATCTTGAACTTCGTATTACAAGAAATACCTGGGTACGCAATCCTCAACTACGAGTAGAATTAGGTGGCAAACTCAACATGACAATGAAGGAAGGTGATTTCTTTTTAAAGGGTCCTGTAGATATTGTACGTGGTCAATATGATCTTTTGGGCAGAAGATTTACAGTCATTCAGGGAAAGATTGAATTTCAAGGTTTACAAGAAATTAATCCGCCACTATATCTGGAGGCTGAGTACATCTATCGAACAATCGGACGGGAAAAACGATCTTTAGTATTAAAAGTAACCGGTAATATAGAATATCCCATCATTACTTTCCTCGAGTCGAATAATGAAATATCCCAGGATGATGCAATCGCAATTATAATTTATGGACGAAAAACGGATGAACTAAGTTTTGAAACACAATTAGATGTAGCGGATGCAGGTGTTGCTAATTCAGCGGCAATGGGTCTCGTCTCTAACATGGTTTCGAACCAGTTATCCAGATCTGTCGGTGATGATTTGAAACTGGATGTGATTGAAGTAAACGCGACAGATAATTGGCAGAGCGCAAATTTTGTTATTGGCAAATATATTGCCG
>SDBT01008469.1_pt1 | contig 16798 bp, 18 predicted proteins | sample 2277101 | NCBI WGS metagenome assembly SDBT01 (sample SAMN10404973, study PRJNA504765) | marine sediment metagenome | isolation source: marine sediment core GS10_PC15, 103 cmbsf | place: Arctic Ocean: Southern Knipovich Ridge | collected 2010
TTCAGCTGATTCATATTGACGAATAGACTTTCCGTCCCAGTTAATAACAACAATTCGTTCTGTTTTCTTACTCTTAAGTTTAAAGAATCTAATAGCTTTAGCATCGCTCCAAGTCCTAACTACACCTCTTTTGAACTTCACCGTAATGTCGATATGATCAGTTGAGTTATCTTCAAAGTCTCTAATCTTACCATCATCCTCGAGAGCGATCAATTTCTTGATAAACTTATCCAATGTTATATCAGGCGGCAATTCAGTTATATGTACAGTACTTGCATCAACCACTGTCGCACTACCTGTAAATTGCCACGTATTATCTTCTAAATGCTTTACATCAACATCAAGATAATCATAAGTCGGAACCATCCTTCGAACTTTTTTACCATCTAATGCCGAAATAGTTGCCTTGATAATATCTTTAATATTACGTGGCAAGATCTCTGTCGACCAACCAACTGCAATACCTGAAACACTGTTTAATAAAATCACTGGAATGATCGGCAAAAAGGTTACTGGCTCCATAGTTGATCCATCATAGTTCTCTTTCATTGGCATAATGTCAAGATCTTGAAACATTAACTTTGTAGCGGCTTTTCCTTTTTTTACGTAGGTGTATCTTGGAGCACTGATTCCTTCAACTGGTGCAACTCTGGTTCCAAAAGTACCCTCACCCTCAAGTAATGGTATATTATTTGTAAATGGTGCTGCTAATAACGAAATAGTATCAGAAGCTGATGTATCACCATGTAAGTAAAGATTAGATGAAATCATTTCACCAGCTAGCGATATGGTTTTGATTTTGCTTTGTTTTTTGCTCATCAAGAACAGAGCCTTCCTTTGACCGTCTTTTAGGCCATCGGAAACCTTAGGTATTGCTCTGTGTTCATTTACATAAATTGAATATTCTCTACTAGTTTCTAGCAGATATTCGCTTGAAGTTTTGGTCATACTTTGTCCATTTTAATAATACATTAGTTTGTATTATAAAGGGATTTAAATAAGATGTCAAGTAGATGCAGGAGAACTGCATCTACTTGTGATTTCTCATACTAAAAGTTTATTTATAAGCCTTTAGTACTTCTCCGACGATTGGATTTCTTTCTACGTCGGATTTTGTAAATTCAACAGCAGAAATATTTTGCTGTTCTTTACTAAGTCTATTTAGAAAATCGCGCAAGCCATTCTCCTCATATCCTCGATCATGTTGATCTAAGTCTCCAGTAACAACCATTTTGCTACCATCACCTATTCTTGTCAACACCATTTTCATTTGAGAAGGTGTTGCATTTTGCATTTCATCGGCAATAATCCATGCGTCTTTGAATGTTCTTCCCCGCATATAGGCGAGTGGAGAAACTTCGATTATTCCATCTTCTATCATATGTGATATTTGCTTTGGGGAATAATATTCTTCAAACACGTCAAAGATTGGCCGTGTCCATGGAGCCATTTTCTCAATTAATGTTCCTGGTAAAAATCCGTGCTGTTCATCAACACTCACAGCTGGGCGGGTGATTATAATTCGTTCTACCTCGCCTGTCTTAAGTGCTTGAATCCCAAGCAACGTTGCAATTAGTGTTTTACCCGTACCTGCTGGGCCTACACCAAAGGTAATTGTGCAATCCTCTATACAGAAGATATATTCTTCCTGCTTTTCATTGCGAGGAATGATGTCAACTTTTTTCTTCCGACTCCTAGTCGGAGTAAAGTCGTTGAATTCGATAATCTTCGAAGAAGAACGTGAATCGTATCTTCTTGCTTTCTTAGTTTTATTTCTGGCCACGTGATCGTTCCTTTCCCGTAGTATTATTAAAACAGGTGGAACGGTACCGTTCACAATAATATTTAGTTTAATTCATGTCGGAATTATCAAATCATATAATTATTAAACCAGTTTTTAATAAATATAAAACGTACCAAAATAACATAATCATTCATTAGTAAGAATATACTGAACAATTTCCGCCCAATTGAAGCATCGCTTAACACGATCATCTTCCTCATTTTGATTCGACGGACAATCAATTAGGATTGCGTCATGTCCAACCTCGGCTCCTTCAATAGCACGATTAAGCTTATCCTCAATCCAAAAAGTTGGATCATATAGCTCAAGAAAAGGAGTTTTGCTTTTATGAACTCCAGTACAATGAACTTCTTCAAACACATCACCAAAGACATTATATAAATTGGCTTTTCTCAATGTAGTTACCTCTGGTCTATCCGAACAGCTTGTAATTGCTACAAATGAATATCCAAGACTTGAAAGTATATACATTGACTCCACAGCACCCTCACATGGTTGAAGAGTACCAAACCTCCAATCACTATCATTAAACATTCGAATGTGTTGCATTGCTTCGTTAGATGAAACATTCTTAAACAGACCTTCAAGATTATAATTCGCTCCGTTATCATTAGGGTTGACTTCATATCCTTTGTCAACCATATAATCAATAAAAACTTCCCGCCACCTTAAAAGTACACCATCTACATCAGTTAGTATTTGTTTTTTCATCAGTTTTAATCTCCACTCTTATTTTATCCAATTCATCTTGGACGTCGTTAGCCAGTTTTTCTGTTGCCGCTTTATCTTTTGTTTTGTTTTTCATCCAAGTTTCTATGCCATCTGTAATATGTGCTTTATAAGTTGACAGATAATGCTTTAATACTGTGGCATCGTCAGATTCCGAACCATACCGATTCTTCACCATTTTCCGTTGTAAAATATCAATGATAACAGTAGCTTGCATTATGTGTTTGTTCGTGACCCTATCTACTATAATAATCTCTTCGTCTACTTGCCATTTAGCGGTTTCACCCCAATTCTTAGATGAAGTATTTTCTCCATCAGAAGGCTTTGACCTACGATTGATTACTAAAAACGGTCGTTCCCTATTGTATTTTGAAAATGCCATACTATTCCTTTATTGTTTCATTATCATGAATGGACCACGGACACCGCCCGAAAATGATTCGGCACTCTCCAATGCCTTTGTCACTTTTTCTTCTGGTGTTAGCAAATCAATGCCATGCAAAATATCCAATGCGCCTTTAGCATAATCAGCACCGCAGCCACAGGCATCAAATGGTTTATGATTCCAAGCAACTTGAAAATCACCATAAAGTTTAAAGAGCCGGCCTTTATAGCCAACCAAAAATTGGCCACCTTTGTGCTCCTCTTGCTCTTTTTTGCTTACCCACCAATGCTTTTCAAATAATGTAAAAACTGCTGGAACAAATTTAGTGACCATATATTCTTCGACGTCTTTTATTTTCTGGACAGGAGGCTTAAATTCAAATCTTAATAGTTGTCCCATACGAAAGCTTGAAGTGTATCCCATTAAAAATGGACCGTTTTGAAATACTTTTGGGTCAGCTCTAACATCCAAATCTAATCCACCAACGCCGGCGGAATCTCCACCCATGTAAACTTTTTTCTTATGAACTAATCCTACTATACAAGTCATATTATTCCTTTATTCTATTTCTATTATTGTTAATCCTGTGTATCTTCAGGATTAATTAATTCTAAATACATTTTAAGGCCGATTTGTTCTTTATCCGCTCTGTCGCGGATAATTGTTCCACAATCGTTAGTAGAGAATGACATAATTGAATCATTATAAAAATAAACTCCTGCTCTGTCATTATCAATTGTTACTTGCACGACATCGGTTGGTTGATGATCTTCCATTGGCTTTTCTGTAAAGATAATCGTTTTGTTTTGCCCATCTGTTTGGAGATTACATACTAATGAATTTGCATGTGCCTTCGTTACCATTAATACAGCTAATACTAACACTATTCCTACTATAAAGCCCTGTATAAGATGTTTCGCTGTTTCCATATTATTCTCCGTTTCCATATTATTCTCCGTTTCCATATTATTCTCCGTTTACTATTTTTCTAAGTTGCACCAAACAAGCTGCCAAATTTATTTCTTGATCAGCTACAAAGGAACTCTTATAAACTGCATCACGTATAATAAGAATGGCTTGTTCCTGTTGCTCTGCATCGCCCCATAGTTCTAAGTTTTGATATAAAAAAGTAAAAACTCCTTGAATTTCTTCATTACGAGCTTTGCCACAAACTAGCTTTCTTGCTTGCGTGATCTTACCTTTCTTAAACAATTCAACCATCTCAATCTGCCAATCAATTTCACTTGAGGCATCTTTGCTATTAGGATGATCTAATTGCTTTGTATTAGAAGTGCCTTTTTGATTTAAAGTTATTGAAGTATTTTGTTGAATTGAGTTAATACATTTTCTCAAATCTGGATAAGTAGCTTTAACATAGGTATCCAATAAATCAATGTCAAACGCAACACCCTCCTTAAGCAAAATAGTTGCTATCCGAGTCTCAAATTCTGTTTGATCTAATTGAGTTAAATGAAATCCTTGGCACCTAGAATGTAATGCCGGAATAATTCGTTCAGGATAATTACAAGTAAGAATAAAGCGAGCAAATTGAGTAGATTTTTCAATCAATCCTCGTAAAACAGCCTGAGCATTTGGTGTTAGGTAGTCAGCCTCATCAAGAAGAATATATCTAAAGCCACCACCGAAACTCATTTGACCTACAAAATGACTTACACGGTTACGAATTACTTCAACAGAATTATCATCAGAAGCATTTATAGTTAAAATATCTGCTTTTGGTGCACCCAATTGCTTAAACAGCAATTCTGCTAAAGAGGTTTTTCCAATTCCCTGAGTACCAGACAAAAGCAAATGAGGAATTGCCTTTTCCGCTATCCATGATTTCACCTGATTTTTTTGTTTTTCATCACGCCAAACATAATCATCAACTGTGTTAGGCCTATATTTCTCCACCCAAAGTTCTTGCATATTATCCCACTATATTAATAGGTGTATCGTGTACTACCTTCATGGAAATTACTTTGTCAGGATCATCCACAATACCACCGTTTATTGGATCGCCACGTTTAATATTATCAATTAAATCCATTCCTGAAATTACCTCACCCCAAACAGTATATTTCCCATCTAAATGCGGTGTCGTAGCAAAACTAATAAAGAATTGACTGGAAGCTGAATTTGGTTCAGCACCACGTGCCATTGAACAAGTTCCACGAACATGTGGTGTATCTGAAAATTCAGCAGGAATTGTATATCCACAATTGCCAGTTCCATCACCGTTCGGACAGCCTGTTTGAACCATAAATCCATCAATGACTCGATGAAATACCAAGCCGTCATAAAACTTACCTCTTACGAGTTTTAGGATTTGTTGTACGTGATTAGGCGCAAGATCAGGCCGCAATTTAATTGATACTGTTCCACTTTCTAATTCCAGCAATATTACGTCTATTGATGTGATAGGTATGGTTTCCATTTAAACATCCTCCGGACGTTCATCTGAAACCATCATCATTCCTTCCGGATCTACTTTACGAACTATTTTACCGCTATTTAATTTGATACCACGAGTCCACCGACCGTGTTCAACAAGAATCCATTGGCCAGGTGATACATCGGTTTGTTCAGGGCCAACAAGATAGACACAAGCCCAACGAGGTCTTATACCTCGGGACTCACCACCTTCGTCAAGTATGATAATGCCTCGTTGAACTCGTTCGCCATCGCTCTCGATATCTTCAACAAGAATGTGATCAGCAATTGGACCTAAATCCATTTTAGTGTAATGATCAAAATCGGTTGCCATTACTATTACTCCATTTTTTATTATTGTATAAGGAGTATAAAACGATTAGTCCTCTTTGTCAACTATTTTCCGCTTGCTTTCGTTTTTCTTGGCACTTTCTTCTTTAGCAGCGGCAGCTTCCTTAACATCTTTGAGGGCTTCCGCTGGTGTTTTTAATTCATCTGCATTGATTTTGGTTGGAGTATTCTGATAAGAGGTGGCTAGATTTACATTATCCTTAATACTTATCATTTTTACCGCTTTAGGATTATTTTTATCATATCCTGTAGTAGGATCAGCAGCTTGCCTTTGAGCAGCCTTCATCAGAATCTCTTCAGCAGTTTCAACAATCTTACCTCCTCGTCCCAAACGATCGCCTCTTGCATTTAAATTAGCATTACCAATCGCAACCATATTTTCATTTTGACGAGCTAACAAATCAAAGTTTATTTCTTGTCCCTTAGCACTTATATATCTCTTTTTTGCCATTATTTTCTCCTCATCTTAGAAATTCATCGATTTCTAGATTATATTTTATACTATTTACCTTATGAATTCCAATTAAGTAAAGTACATATGATGCTACGCTAGATCCTCGACCTACTCCCCATACAATATTATTCTTTCGAAAATAATTAACAAGGAAAATTAGGTGATATAAGAGAGGATAAAGATTGCGTTCATCATATATATTTAGTTCTTGAAGAACGCGATTGCGTTCAATATCTGTTGAACATCGTTTAAATAACCATTCTTTAATATCTATATCAATAAACTCTTTGGGAGTATACCAGTTAGATGTAGCTAGCTCATCATATTCACTAGACGATTGAGTTTGTAATTCATCAGTGTACAATATTAAAGCATGGTCACTAAGTTGATTGTATTTTCTTGTTTCTTCACAATCTTCAACAATCATTCCAGTCACGTCAATTCCTTGAGACAAAAGATCGGAAATCCCATCAACAGTCATGACGGTACGACCTAAGCCATCAATAAACCTTCCGGAAAGTTTTCGATTATTCTTTGGTGTAGATTCCTTGGAGTTGGTTAATGACGTCATCTTCCTCATCTTGTATTGCTTGTTTCTTATGATCTACAAATTCTTGCACGATTCGATCTACACATAGATCAATCGTTTCACCACCTGCTTTATTACATTCACAAATAATACGGTAAATAAGGTCCACATTCTCTCCAAGATTGTGTTCCTTAAGCAATGCTTCAATTTTTTCTTTTGCCAGTGTTTCTCGTTCAACTGGTGGAAGCACTTGATGCTCTGATGTTCTTTCCATCATAATCCTCCGCCTAAAGATGCATTAGGCCGATTTTTTAAAAATCGGCCTATATCACAGATATTTATCAAGATCAATCTTTTAATTGCTTGATAAACTCTTCTTTTCGCCCACTTTTCTCAGCATCACGGAATTTTCTTAATCTTGGACCCCATTTTGCATGCAATTGCTCAGAAAAATTAGTTTTTGCAGCTTGAATGGCGGCAGATCTTGGTAAACCAACATCACGATAATGATCCATTAACTCCTCAGCTTGCAGAAGTATCTTATCCTCTGCATCATACCTCTTAGACAGCTCTTTTTCCTTGGCTCCACGAGGACGATTGATTATTTGTTCACGATAAGCCATACGTTTCAGCACATCCTCCATTAGAGGATTAGCTCGACGCTCTCGTCTCATCATGTTAACCGTTTTTCTAGCAACGTTGCGACGTTGTCCTTTTGATGTATAACCAATTTTTGTACCTTTGTTAGCCATTTTTATCCATCCAATTGTTCTTTATCTAACCAAAATGCTTTACCAAAACCCGCATTTAGACGAGCATGAGTAATTTCCACAGCATACAGCCTAAAATCATCAAAGTCAAAATATACTTTTGCTGAAGGATGCTGCTCGAGAAACATATCTCGATATTCAGCCTTATCAACTATTTTAGCGTGACCCATTAATGCGACACGCCCCGAATCCATACGATTCTTCCCCTTTGTTCCATCAATAAGCAAAGATACCCTAATATCATTAGCAATATTTCGAGTATGATCAGTCATGTCAGACATCAATACCAGCGGAACCCTGTTAGCATCAAAAGCAACTTGTACTAGTGATAAAAAGGGCCATCCATCATTTGCTTGATCTTCTCTAAATGCTTCACCAGCAGCATTATCCGCTATATCCGTCCTACTTAGAGCACCAAAATGATGCTGAGTTGGGCTTGGCGAGGGACTGGAAACTGTGCCAAACGGCAAAAATCCATCATTATTATCAATAAGTTCATGGACAATTTCAACCGGATTGACAATGTTAGCCTTAAAATCTTTCATGATTTTGCTTCAATTCCATCAATATATGCTACAATACGGACTATTTTAGTATAAATTTATAGTAATGTCAAGAGAATTAGAAAATATCTTTATCATCTTTTTCAGCGGGATCAGGCCAATCAATATTGATAACAGTTCTACCAAGTTTTGGATCAGCATCGATAAGCTCTTGTTCTTCTTTCAAAAGTTTTTCTCGCATTATGGCTTGATAATGTTCTATAAGATTACGAAGCTGTGGAACAGAATCAGTTCTGCCAGTTGTATAAGCAATACCGATTCTTTTATTAAGTTCAGAAATCTTAATAGCAATATCGTCGTCAGTCAAATCATCTGATTTTTCGCCTTCGAGGCCAGGAATATAATGCATTATATAGTACCGAGAATAGTATCACCATCCTTTAGGATAGCAAGTCGGGCCCAATGGTCAGTCTGTTTACCAGTAGATGGTGGTTGTGAGCCAGTACCAGATGCAATAATAACAGCCGATTCACCAATATGGCCAGGACCAGCAATATATACTCTTGAATCTGTTGGAGTATAAAGATCAATGTTAGCTTCTTGCTCAAAGGCAAATGTAGCACCGTTAACCAATCCCATCATATCCATCTCGTCCAAATAAATGTGTCGAATAGATAAGGCCATCCCAAAAGGAAATTTAATAACGTGATTGAAATTATCTAATAGGGCTGGTTGAAACCATTCAAAATCAAATGTATATAATAATGTTGTGCTAACTACATTCATTGCAATGGCCGATGAAGCAGTTGGATTATCAAGGTCGCGGACAACACTAAAATTAAATCCAGGAACTTGATCATTGCCGGTAACACCTGGCTTTGAACCATTTAATAATGATTCAAGTCGACTATTGATTGCATTCTCTGTTACAACACCTGAAAAGACCGCAAAAACCGGAGCTTTATTATCTTGTTTAATATCTCCAGTTACTGGATTGGTTGGACGTTGAATAACAATAGATCTTGTAAAATATGCGTCATTTTGTTTCCCATTAGGAAATACAGACAAAGCAAATCCTCTATCCGAAACACTGAGGATATATTCATATACAAATGTACCAGCCGAAGGGCTCTGAGCGCCGATTAAATTTGTATCGGTTAATAAATTAACTCCAACCGAACCCGAGGCAATAAAGTTATTTGGGCCACCAACAAACAACCCAGCTTCATTAATTTGAATATCAGTTCCCCACCAAATAGTAGATGAAACCTCATCAATGGCAATACGCCAAGGCTGTGTACTTGAAAGTGGATCCGCAGTATCAGCTTCAAGTATCCAAATTCCTCCAGTAGTTCCACCATCACCACCGGAAGGAATGGTAAATCCGTTATTTACTTGTAAATCAGTAACAATGTCTTGAATTAAAGTTATTGTATCTTTATATCCAAATCCATCACCAACAATATCGTCTCTTCGTTGAAAAAATGACTTAACCATTTATCTTTTTCCTTATCCACTTAGTCTTCCTGAGGAACGATCTTCTAATATTTCTTCTTCTTGAACAATGATGCTATCATTATTGATTGCTCGTCGGCAGGAAAATTCAGAAGCGTTGTTTCCTTGTTTCACACTACTAATTGTATTTATTGCGTCTATAGGAATTTCTCCTATTTTAGATATATTAGATTTAACAATATTTGTTGCTTGTTGAGTAATGCTGGTTTCTTGTTTGCAAAAGGCACCAACACTATCTGTTCCAAATACATCAAAACCATTAAGTGCAGTAAATCCAGATGGAATCACATTACTAAAACCAGATGCTCCAAAATTAGCTATTACTCTTGCACTCTTAAAAGCAGCAAATGGGTAATAGGTTTCTCCTAATTGTAAGCTAATGGTAGCTAGTTGAAATCCATTAGCAATAAATGATAGCTCTAAATCATCAAGATTTAATAATACACCAATATTATTTGTACCAAGATTAAATATTGGTCCATAAGAAACACCGCCTCTAATTGTTGTTCCATCAGATGATCTATAAAGAGTATTTGCTTCCGGAACTGCATCACCTGGATTCGGCGGATACAAACTACTAAGACCCCAGGCATCTGGCGTTCCTTTTTGGGATACACCTACAGAAACCTCTATCGGATCACCAAATATAACCGGTGAAACAGTATATTCCCAATACCACTTACCAAAAGCTTTTCCCTCAGTAGCTAAAATTCCACTGTACGAAGAACCTGGAATAGGAACAAGAACCTCAGCAGACAAATCCCCTAAAAATAGTGTAATTCCAGGACCTTTTTGTGTTGGATCCCATGTAACTGCCATTATATATTTCCTCCAACTCGTCCTGATTCAATATCGGGAAAGATCGGATCAAGAAAAATAATTGGTTGTAAAGTAGATTTTCCTACATCAATACAAGTAGTACTAGTACCAAATATAATCGTAAACTCTCCAAAAATCAGGTCGAATTTTGCAACCGTCATAGGAATTGAACTAATTTGATGATCGTCTGCTGATGGTTTTATGGAAATCCCCGCAGCAAACAATGATGATGGAGTGTCTCCATCTCGTCTTTCCACAGTTGTCCCTACAAATGGAATAGATTTTTGAAAACATGGAAAACCAAATGTATAATCAATAATCCAACTATTAACACCTAGATTATGTTCACCAATGTTAGGTATCGCTGGTATTGATTTCTCCTCCCCTACCGGTATCTTAGATAAAGTCAAAGCATCATTTGCATTGATGCCAGTAAACTTACATTCTTCCACGGATGAAAATATAATTCCGGATCCAATCTGTAGTCCATCATCTTGACCAAATTCAACAAGATCAAATCCAGCTATTATATCATCAAACGGAACTTCCAAAATAATAAAATCTCTTGTTTCAGATGTCTGAGTAGTGGTTAAATTTACATCTTTTTCTGAATCTTTAATATCAAATTGATTTCTAATATCGAACAACTTTACAGTTGATTCTAAAAACGCAAAACTTTCTCTTTCTGCATCCATAGAAACAAATGCTTGAAGACTGATATCCGATCTGCATATAGAGTCTGCAAAAATAAGTTCAGATAAAGTTGTGCTTAACCCAGTAGCAATAATATCAGATTCAGGCAGAGGTGATGAACATGAGATCCCACCAAAAGGATCCGAATTTGGATCAAATGCTGTAAATCCAGTAGGAATAGTAAAAGTAAATGATAAATTGCCGAAATTAGCAGTTACATCCATTTCTTTTACTCCGGTTTCGTTGCCAAGAATAACCGAAAAGGTTGATCCGTTTCCAAAAGTGCCAGTTGGATTTGTACCAGAAGCTGGATCACCACCAAAGAAAAAAGTTCCGTTTTTACCGTACCAATATTGCCCAGTAGATCCTTTAAAAGCAAATGTAAAAGTATCATTAGCAACAATGCCACCTTCACCTAGCGTCGGGCCACAACCACCATTACATAACTGATCATTAATATAAGTTAGTCCATCAGTTTGAAATCCACTACTTGGAGATCCAGCATTAACAAAGATTTCAAAATATATATCTTCTGATAAAGAAAACGTAGTATCAACTTGACGAGAAGTGTTAATTGTTGTTGAAGCCCACCGCAAATCAAATTCTGATAAAGTTCCTGTCCCGGTTGTTGGATCAAAAAATACAACCGGAAATGGAACAAATCCACCATCACCACAACCAAATGGTACAAAATCTAATAGCTGGCGTATTCCAAAAATTGGACCACCACCAAAATCCATAGTTGTTTTTCCATCCTTCAAAAACAGAATAACAGATAATGGCTTAACCATATTGGCTAGAGGCGATGTTCCAGCACCAGGATCTCCACCAAGTAGAAAAGTTCCATTTTTAGACCACCATACATTGCCAGTTGATGAATCAATCGCTAGTCCAATAACATCACCATCATCATAAGTGTCTAATGTTCCAGGTCCAGCTACTGGACCAAAAGAAGTAAATCCTACTGGAATTGCACCAGAAAAAGTGAATTGTCCAAAATTAGCTGTCGTTCTATTAAATCCAACCGTAGCAAGCTGACCTACAGCAGCATGAATAGTTCCCGTTACTAATGGAATTGCTCCATTAAGATCTTGAATTGAATCTGTTCCAGCAGCAGGATCGGGAGATCCTGTTCCTAAAAATGTACCATTCTTTGAAAACCAAAGTTTTCCAGTATCCATGTCAAGAGCAATACCAATAACATCACCATTGCTATAACTAGTTGTTCCGGGAAAAGCATTCGTACCGCCATTAACAATAATTAATCCATCATTTGATCGTATAGACCAGCCAGTTGCTCCGTCTAATCCAGGGCCAACACCGAGATCGGCACTTGGTTGACTGATACCAATTAAATTTTGACCATTATCGAGACTATTTGTCACTTCCCAATAAAATTTTCCTGACGTTACGCTTTTGGTTGATCTTACGTGGTGACCAGTTGTAGCTTCACTACCACCAGTATCCATAGTAGCAATAACGCCGCTTGTTATATTAACAAAAGTGTCTGCGTCTGCCGGGTTCCAAACAACGGTTTCACCAACATCAAAATCTCCTATTGCTCCATCACTTTGATAAACTATAGTTTCAAAAGCGTTTTCTAAACCAAAGCCAATAAGATCCAAATTTTCGTCAACAGTCATTTCCATATAAAATTTTCTATCGTCTATTAATTCAATAACAGTAGTAGCTTCAACACTGCCAGATCCTTCAGCGGTTAAATCGCTATTAGTCAATATTATAGTACCTGCTGTGCAAACACCACTAACAAATCCAGTTGGTACTGTATTTGTAAACGCAGTAGCACCAAAATTAGCTGTCCCTGACCACTTAGAATCCGTTTCTCTTGACCCTATCCATGGAAACCATTGTACTGCTGGAACTGATGAAAATGTTGGACTGGTATTAGTGCTCGGATCGCCACCGCCTAAATAAGAACCGTTAATGCCAAACCAAATATCGGCGTTGGTTTTATCATAAGCTATATTTACAACATCATTTGTGCTTAATTCAGCTACACTACCAACTGTTGCGGCATCACTAAAAGCTTGTCCAGTATTAGTGTCTACGTAAAAAGAATCTGTTCCTCCAATCACAGTATCTAAGTCAGCGAGTGTCTTAGCAATACCAATGCGAGCATGATCGCTACTTGTTACTCCATCGCCAATATATTTTACTTCCCAATAAAATTTTCCAGTAAGAACTTCCTGAGTTGCTCTTACATTTTGTGGAGTAGGTGTGGGCCCAGGTAAAGCAGCATTTGGAAAAGCTAATGTTGGAGGAGTAAAGTTTGAAGGATATCGATTTACACCTTTTGTTATGCGAACATCATCTATTCGTCCTCTAAATCGTCCATTATTATTATCGCTATATTGTCGGCCAATAGTAGCTGTAGTATTTGTAAAAGAACGTACTGTTGTATTTGTTCCTTGTGATACTCCATCAATAAACAATTCTAATGTTCCTGAACTAGCAATATATGTTCCAGCATAATGGTGCCATTCATTTGGTAAAATTGCGCCGGAGGCTGTTTCAACTCGATCTACACCAAATGATCCACTTCCAATAAAGAATGTTACTTGTCCATTTGAATCTACTCTAATCCAAGTACCTCCGGCGGCAGCCGCTAAGCCAGTTCCAAATACTCCAGCCCCACCTCCTGCAGGCGTTTCTTGATATGCCCAGCCTTCGATAGTAAAATCAGTTCCATTATCCAAATTTAAAACTGCATCAGTAGTAGAGATTCTTTCACCACTAGAAGAAGTAAATTTTCCGGCAGCCGTTCCAAATTGAACTATATCTGTTTCGGTTGTAGGAAGAGTGGAACCAAATCTTGTCATAGTAAATCCATTTAATGAATCATCAGTAAATACTGTGCCACCAGAAATTCCATCCATATGTAATAATAATTCGACATCATTAAAAGATGTGTCTCCTGCTTCGCTAGTAGATGCTGTAAGATCACTATCTGATAATTCTACATCAGAAGATTTATCTGATGGATTCCAAGTTACATCACAAACAGCAGCAGGAATAATAGTGGTTTCATCCCAAAATACTTCTTGGGTTAGAGGAAGAACTGGGCCATCAGTTGAATCATAAGCATCAAAATCAAAAGGAATAGTTTGGGTAATTGCTGTTTCACTAAATCTTGCGGTTATAGACCAAGATCCATTATTTCCTCTTGAAACCATTGGAAACAATTTTCCAGTAACATTTTCAAAGGCGGGATTTAAATTAGTGGCTGGATCACCACCGCCAATCCAAACATTATTAACTCCAAACCAAACGCGGTCCGCTCCAGTGTCAATAGCAACATTTATTATATCACCAATACCAAAATCCACACCCGTTGGAAAAGTAGCAGCGTTGGTTCTAATATCACCAGAACCAACTGAACTAATACCCCAGGAATTTTCATCAGCCCCAACAAAGGTATTAAGGGGTGCGTCCAGAGTTCCAACTCCTAATGAGAAATCATCTCCACTATCAATTTTATATTCCCAGTACCATTTTCCGTCTGATCTCCCGGATGTAGCTCTAACCGATCGTGATTCAGTACCCGATGCTGTCAAATCCAAATTCGATAAAACAATATTTGGATCAGCATCATCTGGATTCCAAGAAACTGCACTAAGACCTTCCGCAAAAGAAGCATCAAATGGAGGCTTTACTTTTTCTAAAATTGAAGGAAGTTGCGTTCCATCACGGTCATCCCGACAAATAATATCAGCATTAATACTTCCCACACTAAGAAAATAATAAGAAGTAAACGTTGCAGGAATTTCATTTAAATAAGTAGTAAATGCTGGATCCAATCCATTAGCAATAGCTATACTAGCAACGGTTCCGTCTCGAAGATTTCCTGAAGCTCCAGGAGTATTAGACCCAAAAATTGGAAACCATTCACCGGAAGTAGATACTCCTGAAAGAATTGTTCCAGAAGAAATTCCATTTCGGCGAATTTCCATTGTGCCTGCATTTAAATCTAAAAGAAAGCTGATATTATCACCGCCATTATAGACAAGTCCATTAGGAGAACCATCGGCAAAGATAAATCCGTCGCTTTTTGCAATATTGCTTGTCTCAAATAGTGATAAGGAAATACCTGTGTCAAAACCAATAGAACTTCTACTTATACCAGCCATAAAAAATTCATCTGTATTATCGAGAGTTCCATCAAAGGCTACTTCCCAATAAAATAGTCCAGCGCCAAAATCTTTTGTCATAGCTTCGGTTGCTTTGACTGTATAGAATAAAGCAGAAGAAAAGGGCCCGGTTACAGTGGCTCCATAATTGTCATTAGATAAAGTTAAGTTTGTTGATTGTTGTGTTGGATCCCATCCAGTGAGTGGAGTAGCCATTCAAAGCCCTCCATTTATACAGTAAATTCAGGGCCATCAATAAGAACACCAACCGTAACACCGTCGCTGCTCGAACTCTGTGTAAGAACCTGATATTTGCGTGCTTCAGTGAAAACAGTTAAATCAATTTCTTGCCCAAAAGTAAAAACACAAGCAGGTCCAACACAAGCTAAATCCAGTTCCTCGAGATAACAGAACCGACTTGTAGTTAAACCAAATGGAAAGACCAAAGGAATTTCATTATTATCCTGAGTAATTGCATGATTCCAAAGAACTGGCCAACCATAAAGAGTTTCTTTATTTTCAAAATGTATCTGTTTAATATCTGGATCTTTTTCGATTTTTACCTCTGTAGTAAGAACCGTACTATTATTGAGGGATTCAGCCACTTGTGATCCAACTGAATTAAATACATCCTCTTCTAAAAGAACACTTTTGTACCATCGAGGATCATTTCCACCAGGCGTTGTTTGACTTATTGTTATTTTATTTCCTGTTGCTGGATCTAAATTGTTCCAAACAGCAAATAGTGGTGCTTTTCGATCGACTAAGGTATTTCCGTCGCAATCTACTGGTCGTTGTATCATAACAAAACCGAAATCTCTCCAGTCTTTTACATCAATTTGGGAAAATACCGCTAAAACAAATCCACGCTTAGTAATAGTACATCGATAACCGTGTAAATTGGAGGGGCCAATGGCTAATGTATCATTATAATCCGATGAAGCAGTGGGAGATGTGTGAGATGCATCTTGTGTTCCGATTGGTGCTGGAGAATCCGTAGCTGTCATAAATGCTTCATTTTCCTCACGGGTTGGATCTCCAGTAGAAACTTCAGAATTTATTGGCAAGGCATTACCAGATCCACCTAACATTCTGCCCCAAGAAACTTGTAGCTGTCCGCTTATATCTCTTAAAGTTATTCCCCATATTAGGTCTGTGCTTGTTTGTGTTGCTGGTATTACAACTCCATCACCAGCAGCTACTTCACCTGCGGGTTCATCAATTATATTAGTTGCTCTTAAAACAGCCAAAGTTGGTGAAATGGCACCTTCTAACTCAAAATATGTAGTTCCCGGAGATTGGCCTGGAATGTCATCAGTCATAAAAGTAGCAATTGCTAAAATTATATCTTCAACCGAGGGAAAACCAAATTCCTGTGTTGTCACTGCTCGTATTGCCATTTAACTCATCCTCAAAATAATATAACCATTCAAACTATTTATTATATATCCGTTTAAATTTTGACAACTTCAACAGCCAAAGTTATTGCTTCCGTAGTCGCTCCAGTATTTGTAATTCGCCAAAACGTAGAGGTAAACGGATTTTCTCTGCTTGCTATAAAAGCATAACGAGGCCCGAAAAAAACCTTTCCTCCTTGAACAAACGATCCGTCATCAGTTAAGCTTCCAGAAAGAGCTTTGAACTTATATGGATTACTTTCACTTC
>SDBT01008470.1_pt1 | contig 16798 bp, 15 predicted proteins | sample 2277101 | NCBI WGS metagenome assembly SDBT01 (sample SAMN10404973, study PRJNA504765) | marine sediment metagenome | isolation source: marine sediment core GS10_PC15, 103 cmbsf | place: Arctic Ocean: Southern Knipovich Ridge | collected 2010
CATTTTCGTATAAAAATTCTACTGTACCCAAACCACGCTAGCCCAGCTTGGTAAGTGCCTGACACACTATATCCCCGATCTGATTGCGTTGCTGTGCATCCAGCACCGTCGATGGTGCCTCTTCCCAAATTTTTTGATGCCGTCGTTGGAGTGAACAATCACGCTCGCCAAGATGCACCACATTGCCATGGCTATCAGCAATAATCTGAATTTCAATATGGCGAGGATTGGCGAGGTACTTTTCAATATACACTGCATCATTGCCAAAATTGACCTTAGCTTCACTTCTGGCCAACCGAAAGGATTCCTCTAGCTGAGATTCTTGTAAGACAACCTTCATGCCCTTACCCCCACCGCCACTGGAGGCTTTGATCAAAATAGGATAGCCAATTTTGCTGGCAACTCGTTTAGCCTCTGCAACCGTTTTAACCTCACCCTTGGATCCTGGAACGACAGGGATCCCAAGCTTTTGCACTGTTTCTTTGGCGGTAATTTTATCACCCATGGTCCGGATATGTTGTGGTTCAGGACCAATAAACACCATTCCGTGTTCTTCAATCATCGCTGCAAATTCAGCATTTTCAGATAGAAAGCCATAACCAGGGTGGATCGCATCAACGTCAGCAACGGTCGCAGCCGACAAGATAGCTGCCATGTTAAGATAGCTGTCTTTGGCCGGTGCCGGACCGATACAAACACATTCATCGGCCAGGCGCACATATTTGGCATCGGCATCAGCCGTCGAGTGCACAGCTACAGTTTTTAGCCCCATATCGCGACAGGCTCGTTGAATGCGCAGAGCAATCTCGCCACGATTGGCAATGAGAACTTTTTCGATCATCAATGACCCCTTATCTAAAAATAACTAAGAAACAAGAACCTACGATCACTCAATAATGAGCAACACTTCATCAAACTCAATCGGACTACCGTCTTGCACCAAAATCTTGCTAATTTTACCTGACTTTGGCGCATTAATGGGATTCATCACCTTCATCGCTTCAATGATCAAAAGAGTTTGCCCTTCTGTAACATTATCTCCTTCGCGCACAAATGGGGCAGCATCAGGCTCTGCCGCCATATAAGCATTCCCAACCATCGGTGATTTCACCGCGCCTGGATGATCTGCCAGAGATTCCGGTGCGGCAACAGCATGGGGAGTAAATTCAGCAACGTTATTTTGCGGTGTCGGAACGACCGAGGACACTGGCTCTGCAATCACCGGCGCGACAACCTGAGACACACGGACATGACGCACCACACGTACTCGGCAATTACTTCCCTCATATTCAATTTCGTTAAGATCAGTTTCATCAAGAAGTTGTGCTAGCTGGCGCACAATATCGGCATCAAAATTCACTTTTTCAGCCATGAACCCTCTTTCCTAAAAATATAGAACCATCTGATGGGTTATACCATGTCCAGCCAATTTGTCAAACCTAACGTCCATGGCAATGTTTATAACGCTTTTCTGACCCACAAGGGCAAGGATCATTGCGGCGCACAGCTTGCTCCCAGGTTGCAGGATCGTCTGAGTCAAACTCATCGATCGAGCCTCGCTGTGATGTAGCAGGTAATTCTTGTATACCACCTGGTAACGCTCCCAAGTCTGGCGCACCTTCCATCGCATACCCTGCCATTCCTGGATGAGACAACTGCAAATCTTCTCTCGGTTGTTCTGCCGGTGTCATATTGCGAATGGCATCTTCAGCCATCGACATATCTAAGCTCAAGTGGCTCAACGCACTGATTACACTCTCTCGCAAACTCTCTAGCATTGCTTCGAACATGTTAAAGGCTTCGCCCTTATATTCATTCAAAGGATCACGTTGCGCATAAGCTCGAAGATTGATTCCCTGTCGCAAGTGATCTAACGAGTGAAGGTGATCCTTCCAAACATGGTCTAAGATCTGCAACAACAAGCTTTTTTCCGCCATACGGATGACATTTACACCATACTTTGACTCTTTCGCCTGGATCAATTCATCAACGGCTTGGATAATACGTTGCTTGATTTCCTCATCAGCAATGCCTTCTTCTTGCACCCAATCAGTTAGAGGCAAATTCAATCCAAAAATACGCAAGCATTCTTCATGCAACGAATGAGCATCCCATTGCTCAGAGTACGACCCTGCTGGAATAAAGCGCAGCACAAGGTCATCAATGACGTCCTGGCGCATATCAACCACGATATCTTGCGCGTCTTCGGCTCCCATAAGGTCACGGCGTAGTTCATAAATAACCTTACGCTGATCGTTCATCACATTGTCGTATTTGAGCAGATGCTTACGAATATCATAGTTACGCGCCTCAACCTTTTTCTGGGCGCGCTCTAACGCTTTGGTCACCCACGGATGAGTAATCGCCTCGCCCTCTTCCAGCCCTAACTTTCTAAGCATGTTATCTAGGCGATCAGAACCAAAAATCCGCATCAAATCATCTTGCAAGGAAAGAAAGAATTTCGAGCCTCCCGGATCGCCTTGACGGCCTGAACGACCACGCAACTGATTATCAATCCGCCGAGATTCATGGCGCTCCGTACCAATTACATAGAGCCCTCCACTTTCTAGGACTTGCTTTTCTTTTACCGCAACATCATCCTTAATTTTCTTCTCGATTTCTTGACGTTTTTTCTCGTCTGTTACGCCTTCTAGATTTTGCTCAAGCAGCATTTCAATGTTACCACCAAGCTTTATGTCAGTTCCACGACCAGCCATATTGGTGGCAATTGTCACCGCACCTGGAGAACCAGCTTGCGCAATGATATGAGCTTCTTGCTCGTGATAACGAGCATTCAAGACATTGTGCGGAATTTTGTGTTTTTTCAGTACATCAGCAATAAACTCAGATTTCTCAATGCTCACTGTTCCTACTAAAACCGGTTGCTGACGTTTACGACATTCTTCGATTAACTTAATAATGGCAGTGCATTTTTCATCTTCCGTTCGATACACTTCATCATCATTATCTTGACGAATCATAGGCTGATTCGTAGGCACAACAATAACATCCAAGTTATAAATGTCAGCAAACTCTGCTGCCTCTGTCTTGGCCGTACCGGTCATCCCAGCGAGCTTTGGGTAAAGCCGGAAGTAATTTTGAAAAGTGATGGACGCCAATGTTTGGTTTTCCATCTCAATGTGGGCTTTTTCTTTGGCTTCTAACGCTTGGTGTAGGCCATCTGAGTAGCGCCGACCTTCCATCATACGCCCGGTAAATTCATCAATGATGATAACTTTGTTATCCTTAACAATGTAATCTACATCACGGGTAAATATTGTGTGCGCTTTTAAGGCTTGGTTGGCATGATGAACCAGCATCACATTTTGAATATCGTACAAAGAGTCGCCCTTCATTAAGCCAGACTCTTTCAGCAAATCCTCAATTCGTTGGGTCCCATCCTCGGTTAAGGTCACCGAACGCGCCTTTTCATCCTTTTCATAATCAGCAGGAGTCAACTGTGGAATCAGCTTATCAACCGCAACGTAGAGCTCTGAAGAATCTTCTGTCGGGCCAGAAATAATTAAAGGCGTTCTAGCTTCATCAACTAGGATACTATCAACTTCATCGACAATACCGTAATTGAAGGGCCGTTGAACCATGTCTTCCACCCGGAATTTCATATTGTCGCGTAAATAGTCAAACCCATACTCATTATTGGTGCCATAGGTGATATCAGAACCATAAGCTTGTCGGCGTTTATCATCGTCCAATTCATTGACAATGCAATCTACCGAAAGACCAAGGAAGCGATATATTTCCCCCATCCAGTTCGAATCACGTCTGGCCAGATAATCGTTCACAGTGACCACGTGCACCCCCTTGCCAGAAAGGGCATTGAGATAAATTGGCAAGGTTGCAACCAGGGTTTTACCTTCACCCGTCTTCATCTCGGTAATCATGCCTTTGTGCAAAACAATTCCGCCGAGCATCTGAACATCGAAGTGACGCATCTGCAATGTTCTGATCGAGGCCTCCCGCACAGTGGCAAAGGCATCCGCAAGAATATCATTCTCTGTTTCGCCATCGCTCAATCGCTTGCGTAACCAAGGGGTGCGCGCTTTGAGCTCATCGTCAGAGAGCTTCTGCAACTCAGATTCTAATGCATTAATGCTATCAACCATGGGATGCATCTTCTTCAGAGTGCGATCATTGGCATTACCAAACAGACGTTCAAATATTTTTGTCACCATAAGTTCCTCTAATGTTCATACCCCCTGGATTGTACGTTAATCTCGTAAAAAAGGCTATGAGAAAGGCATTTCGATAATTAAATCTAAAAGTCGCCAAATTTAATACCTTGAGCCAAGGGCAAAGTAGTTGAATAGTTAATAGTATTTGTAGCACGTCTCATATAGTTTTTCCAAGCATCTGAGCCTGACTCCCGACCACCACCGGTATCCTTTTCACCACCAAATGCCCCACCAATCTCAGCACCACTGGGTCCAACATTCACATTAGCCAGCCCACAGTCACTGCCCCGACAAGAGATAAATTGCTCAGCTTCCCGCATATCTTGAGTGAATATAGACGATGATAGCCCTTGCGACACATCGTTATGCAAAGCAATAGCTTGCGCAAATTCTTTATACTTCATGATGTACAAAATTGGCGCAAAAGTCTCTTTGCCAACAGAAGAACTCTGACCAGGCATTTCGATCAAAGCAGGATTAACGTAATAAGCTTGCGGATATTGGTTAACCAAGGCCCGTTCACCACCCCAAACCTTGCCCCCTTCTGTAATCACATTTTGTAAAGTAACCTGCATATTCTGATAAGCGGATTGACTAACCATTGGCCCAACATGGGTTTTCGGCTGTAATGGATCACCAATAACAAGTTGAGCGTAGGCTTGCTTCAAGGCATGCAAAACTTGCTCATAAATTGACTCGTGCACAAATAGCCGACGCAAACTGGTGCATCTTTGCCCGGCTGTGCCAACTGCCGAAAAAACAATGGCTTGGATGGCCATGGTCAAATCCGCTGATGGTGTAACAATCATCCCGTTATTGCCGCCCAACTCTAGCAAAGACCTCCCCAAACGAGCAGCCACCCTTGGGGCAACCTTTTTGCCCATCGCGGTGCTGCCGGTTGCACTTATCAGCCGCACCAGCGGGTGATCCACAAAAAGCTCACGAGCCGCAGAGTCACAAATTATCACCTGGGATAAATAAGGCGGAACTTCGATTGCACATTCGGCGATCGCCTGCGCAAACAGCTTTTGGCAGACAAGAGCGCAGAGCGGCGTCTTGCGGGCCGGTTTCCAAACCACAGCATTACCACACACTATGGCCAAGGCAAAATTCCAGGCCCACACGGCTACGGGAAAATTGAAAGCCGAAATCACTCCGACAACCCCCAAAGGATGCCAGGTTTCCATTAAACGATGTTCAAAACGTTCTGAAGGCATGGTTAAGCCATAGAGCTGACGCGCCAGCCCCACGGCAAAATCACACATATCAATCATTTCTTGCACTTCGCCCAACCCTTCTTGCAAGATTTTCCCCGTTTCGATACTAACTGCCATACCCAAATCTTGCTTGTGCTCCCGCAACCTATTAGCAAAACAACGAATAACCTCGCCACGTTTGGGCGCTGGAACCTCACGCCAATCTAAAAATGCTTGTTGTGCTCGCTCAATGATAGTTTTAATTTTTGCTGCAGGAGTATAGGCAACTTTCCCCAAATGAGAACCATCGATAGGAGTAGTGAGAGATATCCCTGGCTGATTTAATTCTTGTTCCGTTAGCCCAAGGTTATAAAAAGGCTGAGTCAACATTATTACCGTGTCTCCCATATTTTTCTATTATGCACTGGATAGTGAAGCATTATTATATAAGTCTGCGGGAGGAATGTAAAATTAGGCAATTCCCAGGGGGCATCTAGATAAACTTAATTATTTTGCAATTTTCTATCAGTACAATTTGATAATATAAACAACTCTATATAGACAAAAAGATGATTATTATGAACAATAAAATTACAAAACTAATCTATGCCTTACTACTGTTTATTTTGATACCCTGCAAGCAAGTACAGTCGTACGAAACTGACAAGAAATCTGATATAAATCATTGCCTTAGACACCCTCTTGGCGACAATCAGACTGAAGTATACCCCTTTATTGTCGATTTTGTAAAACAATATTCTCCTTGGTCTAGAAGGCAAGCTGTTTTAGCAAATGAAGAATATATAAAAAATAAGGGTATAGAGGACTTAAAACCCCAAATAGATGTTGTATTTGAAAGTCAAATGTCTCACATTTTAATGCACTTCTGTAAAGATTCGGAGTGTCGCTCGTTGAGTTTATATGCAAGAAATGGCCAAATTATTGCATTTGCCGCCGACTATCCAGAAATTAATGTCGATTTTATCATTGAAGATGAACTCTACCAACGCTACAAAAATGGAGTTCTAACTAAGCCACACACTAAAGCGGGAGAGACAAAAACAATATCCCCCATTTATTCTCCCCCGGAGTCAAGCGAAGCTTCTCATAATAAAGATGAAGTAGAAGGATTACATGAATCAGAAGAAAATCTAGTTGGTTTTATTGCCTATGAGAGAAAAAGCAAATGCAGTAGGTAACATAAATATAAAAGCTATGGGTACATGGCTATGAAGGGATTGTCTACTGTTAATCTAAAAAAATGCGCCAATTTTCCACCGAATATCCGATTAATGAAATTGGGTCACAGCTTGTGACCCAATTACCTTGGGGACACATTCAGGAACTCATTTTCAATGTTAACAACACACAAATAAGGGGTTGGTACATAGAAAAAACCATAGAGGCTGTTGCACTATTTCTGGGCAAACGGTTTCGCAGAGCCATCCGTGAGAATAAAGTCGTCTGCTGAAAATTTACGGTGGGAATCTCTAGATGCCCCAAATGAACAAGTGTTCGATACGGGCATCTTGATTTTAAATTTCAAGATGCCCATAATGGCATATATGCATCATAGGGGCATCTAGAGAAAAATATGACGATATTTATTGGGCGAGATAGAGAGCTATTAAAGCTTAGAGACTTAGAACAAAAACGTCAAAGTAACGTGGTTGTGATAAAAGGGCGTCGCCGAATTGGTAAAAGCCGGCTAGCCGCAGAGTTTGCCAAGGACAAGCAATTTCTAAGTTTTACCGGACTTGCCCCCGAAAGGGGCATGACAGACCAAACACAACGCGATAATTTTGCACGCCAATTCGCTAAGCAATTAAAGCTTTTGCCCCTTACTTTCACAGACTGGACAGACGCTTTTGACCATCTTGCATCTCATCTTAATGGAAGAGAAACGGTCATTCTATTAGATGAAATCTCGTGGATGAGTGCTCATGATCCAACATTTATTCCAAAGCTTAAAGCTTGGTGGGATTTAGATATTCAAAACCGACAAAATATTACTTTAATTTTATGTGGGTCTATTTCCACCTGGATTGAAGAGAACATACTGAAGAGCACATCCTTTTTTGGCAGAATTTCTCTTATCATCGAGCTCAAGCCCCTTTCTTTGTTTGAGTCTACTACTTTGCTCAAAAAGCGAGGAATCAAAGGCAGTGACCTTGAGATCTTTAAAATCCTTGCCGTAACAGGAGGTATCCCTTGGTATTTGGAACAATTTTTACCCAAATATAGCGCAGACCAAAATATTCATCGGCTTTGCTTTGAGAATACTGGGCTCCTGACGGTAGAGTTTGACAGAATTTTCCATGATCTTTTTGCACAAAGAGGAGAGGTTTATAAAAATATCTTACTTTGCTTGCGTGAAGGAATGAAACCTTTGAGTACAATACGCACTGAACTGGATTACCCAAAAAGCGGAACCTTTAGTAAATTGATGGAACACCTTATCATTAGTGGTTTCGTCAGCAAACATGCTCAGTGGTCGTTAAAAACCGGCAAAGAAAAACGCCAAAGTCTATATAGACTAAACGATCTCTACATCCGATTTTTCTTGAAATATATCGAACCTAATTTATCTAAGATCCACAAAGGAGCATACCAAGACTTTAACCTGCCCCCTTTGCCAGGATATGATGCTATGATGGGCTTTCAAATTGAATGTCTGTTGTTGCAAAATAGAACTGAAATACTACGGTCAATTGGCATCAACCCAACCGATTGTGTTTTTGACAACCCCTATTTTCAACCCCCTTCGACCAAAAACAAAGGCTGCCAGATTGATTATTTGATTCAAACCCGTACTAACAATTTATTCGTTTGTGAAATTAAATTCCGCCGCAAAGAAATGGGAGTGGAAATTATCTCTGAAGTGCAAGACAAAATAAACAAACTGTTGATCCCGCGAGGACATGCCACAGTCCCGGTTTTATTCCACCTTGGAGGTGTTTCCGATACGGTCATAGATCAACAGTATTTCTATAGAATAATAGATTTAGGTGATTTTATCCGACAGCAATAAAGTGTTTGCTTGGCTACATAGCAAAATTTAGGAAGTTACTATAAATATCTGCAACAAACAGAAGTTTTACTAATAGGTTTATTAAATTTTTTAGTTAACCATATATGCAGGCAACCAAGACATTGACTTTTGAAGTTGCAATTATTACAATAACACGAACTGCAAAGAGAACAATAAGAAATGAACACACATCCTACCAATAAATATATTATTAAAAACAAACCTCTGAAATGCCATTTTTGTGGTCATGACGAATTCTGGACTCGAGAAACTTTAATGAACACTATAGGGCTTTCGTTTCTTGACATGGCATGGCTCAACCGCAATGCAACCAATTACATCTGCAGCCAATGTGATTATATTCATTGGTTTTTCCATGATACAGTGAGGCCATTCCCTGAAAAAAAATAAGCTCTTATGCAAATCGAGTGAGTAGCTATGAATTAAGTTGCCGGTGCAGTGGTCCATTAATTATCCCCCCGACGGCCGTCATCCTAGAAGCCTATTTTTCGTCCAAATCTTTGATTTGGCAACGAAAAAAGGCTATCTTGGACCCACCCCCAAACAAGATCATGCAACAACATATAGCAGATTATTTTTAAGTAGGTTATATGACTGGTTGCTAGGTTATTACTTGCTGGTGGGTCCCCGGTTGCTGTTTTTTGTTGCCAAATCAAGATTTGGACAAAAAATCGGCCCCGGGAATGACGAGCGTTGGGGTGGGATTGTCATTTTGAAAGGTCTATATTTGCTGTACCATACACACATTATCACATATCTCTGGAATTCTAATTAATTCTGATAATCCTTGTTTCCCCACTCGTTTTGCATAAGAGCCTTAATCAACTTAACCCTAGCGAAATGATAAACTTAACTCCAGCGAATCGATCAACTTAACTCTAGCGAATTGATCAACTTAACTCCAGCGAATTGATCAACTTAAGTCCAGCTAAATGATCAATTTAACCCTAGCGAATCGATCAATTTATCACTAGCGAAATGATCAATTTATATATGTGATATGAACTACAGCAACCGATCAACCAATTTGTTTGAACTGCTCAACACCTAGACCATTGGTGGCAGTGGAGGCCATCATAGGAGCGAGATAAAGAATAAAGACATAACATTCCCCTTATTTCCGACAGCTCACTCCGCCATACAGAGCAGGCAAATTCTTGTGGCTTACCCATTTCACAATATGACGGAAGCTTCTGCCCTCAACAGTCGAAAAAGATCGATCCACAAACAATAAAGTTGAATCAGCGTTGACCTGCTCATCTACGCTCATGTCAGCCCCCAGAGAGCGATTACCGTCGGCTAAGAAAGCTCCATATCCCTGTGGACCATGGCTGACCAACACCGCGACCACAAAATCATGGGTGGCATCGCGCCCTTGCTCTCCCCCTTCGCGAAAAACTGATAGGCCACTGTCACCTCGCACACTTAACCGCTCCCATCCCGTGCGCCCTCCTTTGCGGGAGCAATAAAATTCATTAAACACATGGGCGTATTGGGTATCGTTAAAGCCCAAGCTTTCATTTCTCACCTCGGGGTCAATAGCATAAGTGAAGTAACGGCCAAAGCCGTCCTTGGCCATAGATTCGGGCAAACCCAGGGTGCGAAACGGAACTATCCCCACTAAATACTTGGTTGGTGCTGTGCACATCAATCGCGCAAAGCCAAACTCTGACTGCTTCGCTGCCGGATTGGCTGGACAAGGAACCTGATGAGTCACCAACAAATGGGTGGCCAAGCTTTTTAAAATCATCTCTTGCCGCTGTCGCGTCACCTCGAATTGACCATATTGCCGATACTTTAACAACGCAGGCACAGCCATGCCCGATAACAATCCCATGATGGTCAAGACAATGGCAATTTCAATCAGAGAAAACCCAGCTTTATAATTATCTTGCATCATAATTTAAAACTGAAAATAGATAATACAAGCGCGGTTGCTATGACTCAAATCATAGCGGCCATCCTTCACACAGGAATGAGTCGCCCCCTGCCCCATAAGTGAGCGCACTCGTCCACTGGTCGGATCACCATTGTCAGTTTGCTGATCGAGTCGTAATGCTTGGGCCGGAGTCAACAAAGCACCATTACCCTCATCACCATGGGGTCCGCCAAGCAAAAACCATTGTCCAGGCATGGACTCTGAGGGGTGATACACCACAGTAAATCCACCGCCTATTTTCGATGTTGGAATACCATGACCAAAGCCCACCTGACCATCATTGGCTTTGCCAGGCTGCGAGATTAATTGTGCAGCAGCTAAATGGGCCCAGTATTGCTGGGCTTGCGACCCTCTACCTAAGCCTGCCCCGGTAATCCGTCCATCTCCATCACCGTTGGTTAATGAATCGTGGATGTACTCCCGCGCCAGGTGATAGTCGCCAGGAAGCCCGCCATATCTGTCGACAAAAATCCCTGTGGCCAGACGGTATTCATTAAGTTGTGACAACACTGATTTTAGACGCGCACTTTCAATCAGCTCTTGCCCTTTTAAAATACCGCCAATCAGCAGGCCAATCACCACCAACACTATCGCCAGTTCAACAAGACTGAAACCTGCGTTCCATTTATCTTCACATGCACCCAGTTCTGTATCCTGAGTAAATTGTTGTGATTCGGCCATTCGTTTTTCCCAACCCTATCTATGGTATTGGGAAGTAGTTTACCCGACTTTTTGTAGTAATGGTGATGCGTATTCAGGCACTAGGACTTGCAGCAAATGCATAGTTTTATTGTAGTCATGACGACGTGCAGCAATTTCTAACTCTTTCAACATGTTAGATATATCTCCATGCTGATTTGAAGAGTAAGCAATGTTGATCAGATCGCAAGATGTTGCAATCTTTTTCTCATGAGCATAGAACAATTCTTCTTCTAATTTCTCTCCTGGTCTGGTGCCAACATATTTAATTTTAATATCCTGGTCAGGTAGCAATCCGGCCAGCCGAATTAGATGGCGGGCGACTTCTTCCACATATAATGGCTCGCCCATATCAAGTACGTAAATCTGCCCGCGATGTGATTCAGACTTTATACCCAAGGTACCCGCCTGCAAAACAAGCTCGACTGCTTCAGCAATGGTCATGAAATAACGGCGCATCTTAGGATCAGTAATGGTCACAGGCCCACCCTGTTGAATTTGCCGTTGGAAAAGAGGAATCACCGAACCTGTGGAACCCAACACATTACCAAAACGCACGGTAATAAACCGTGTAGATTGATTGTCTTGTTTCTCACTACAATCCAAGCTCTGACAGTATTTTTCAGCCAATCTCTTGGTGGCTCCCATCACACATGAAGGGGTAATGGCTTTGTCAGTCGAAATCATCACCATAGCTTGCACCTGATTATCACTACAGGCCTCTGCCACCAATTGTGTACCTATGGCATTGGTAATGATCGCCTCAATAGGATTCATTTCAACAATCGGTACATGTTTCAAAGCTGCAGCATGGAACACCAAATGGGGGCGAACCCTTTGCATCACACTTTTGATGCGCGGACCATCAGCAACATCAGCTAATACCATCTCGCAAGGCATTTCAGGAAAATTCTCTGAAATTTCCTGATGGATGTTATAAAGAGCATATTCCGAGTTATCCAACAGAACAATCTGCTGCGGTTTAAAGGCACAAATTTGTCTGACCAATTCAGAACCTATGGATCCTCCCGCCCCTGTCACAAGCACTTTCTGTCCGGCAATCAAGTTAAGCACACTGTCCCGCTCAAGACTTACTTGTGGGCGCTGTAATAGATCTTCTAGAGCAACGGGATTGAGAGAAGCTGGACTAATTTGTTGAGTGGCCCAATCAGATAAATTAGGCAAGCGACGCACCGGAATTTGTGCGGCCTCACAATCAGCAAAAACCTGTCGTACAACAGCTCCTCCTCCATGCAATTCACTGATTACAATCATCTCGGGAGATAATTTGCGCTCCTCCAAGTGTGACAGAACCTCTTTCAAGGAACTAATTGTTCCCCGCACATCAATACCATGAACTTGCCGACCGATACGAGACGTTCCTTCATCAACCAGCCCGATGATTTCAAAGGGGCTATCTGGCATATTCTGGCTGGCACGAATGAATTTTTCACTTTGATCATTCACTCCCACTAGCAAAAGTTTCTTACGCTGTTCAGCCTCAACAGAGGAAGATGGTTGCCGTTCGCGAAAATCACAAAACAAGCGATAGGCAAAACGTACACCACCAATAAAGACAATACTTAATACCCAGGAGAGCACCAACAATGAACGAGGCAAAGCCTGATGGGCAGAAAGCAAAAACCATAACCCAGCATAAATAACAACTGCGATACTTACTGATTGCACAACAGCCTGTAATTCACGTACTGACACGTAACGCCACACAACTTTGTGTAGTCGCGTCAGCCAAAACACGCTAGCACAAACCAAACCAAACACAATCATATGTTTAGCGATATATGCCCCTTTGTATTTGACAATATCTCCACCCACTCGCAATAACAGGCCGATTAGAATGGAAGATGCTGCCAGCATCACGTCGACACAAAAGGCCACAGCAGCACGATTCAGCTTTTGTACCCAAGACTGTAGAGGCTTTTGCAAATCAGTTAAGAAATCAAACATAGGTTAATTTACGCCACTTTCTCTTGTAGAGACCACTTGTAGATACCACTGCACAGTTTGTTGCAGCCCTTCTCTCAAACCATAAGGTGGCTTCCACTCTAACATATTTCGAATCTTTTGGTCATTGACTTGCAACGACCCCGCCAAGCGTTGCCACGCTTCGGCTCGGCCCAAACTTGAGAGCAAAATTTTCAAAACCACAGGAGGAATATGCCACAAACGTGCGGGACGCAACATGGCCTGTCTTACCATACGAATCAATGTACTAACCGATACATCTTGCCCATCACACACCAGAAATGTCTGCCGCGCTGCTTGCGGGTGGGTTGCACAAGTGAGGAGCCCATCAATAAGATTAGGCAGATACACAAAGCTGCGTTGATTGTCCAAACGAGCAAAAGGTAAGGGCATGGCTGACCCACACATTTTCAACAGCGACAAAAAGTTCCCCTTCACTCCTGGCCCATAAACCAAGGGAGGACGCACAACCACCCAATCCAAGTCTGTTTCTCTGACCGCCTGCTCTGCTTCAAATTTAGACTGGCCATAGGCATCTTCGGGCGCTGGTGAATCCTCCTCTCCATAGGGAGTATGCACCGTACGGTCACCATTGACTTTAACCGAGCTCACGTACACAAAACGCTTCACCCCAACTCTTGCACTGGCTTGAGCAAGATAACGAGTCGGCGTCACATTATAGGTTCGCATCACATCTAGCTGGGTTGCTGAGGTGGTAGTTTTGCCATGTCGTACTTGATGCGCTAAGCCCGCCAAGTGAAAGACAACGTCAATGCCTTGCAACATCGCATCCCATTCAACTGGCTCACGCAAATCTTTGATGATTATAGACTGAGTGCCAAGTGGTGCTCGGCTCTGATCACGCACAACGGCATGAACTTTAACGCCCTTGCGAACAAGCTCATGACACAGGCCTTGGCCGACAAAACCAGATGCACCAGTAACAAGAACCGTTTGCATTGCCTACGCTCTCGCACCCATATCACATAAAATTTCCCATGCTTGAGTATCAATCGGCATCACCGACAACCTAGATTGGCGTACCAACGCTATATGTTGCAGACGGGGATCTTGTTTGATATCAGACAAAGAGATTGGGCTAGAAAATGGAGATTGAGTCTCGACATCAACCATAACAAACCGTCCGGTAGGATCGGTTGGATCAGGATAAGCGGTCCGTATAATTTTAACCAGACCAATAATCTGCCGTTCTTTACCAGAATGATAAAAGAAGGATAGATCCCCTACCTCCATGGCCTTGAGGTTTTTAGACGCTTGAAAATTACGCACCCCATCCCAATGAGTAGTACCTGCCTTAACCTGATCTTCCCATGACCATGTTTGGGGCTCAGATTTTAACAACCAGTAATTCATCTTTATTCTCCTGGTACGATAATTAATATAAAAACTGGGCTAATAAACCCTCAAAATATAATCATATAAACATATTTAGAGAAATTACGCTCATATAAAATGACAACTCTCGCATCTAAACTGAAAAAACAAACTTAAAATTTATGAACTTGGCGCAACAATTTTAATATTATCTAAATAATTATCTCATATTATTATGACACATACTCAATTCAAAAAGGAAAGAAGAAAAGAAATGAACAAAATTATAATGTCAACAATCACAATACTTATCTTGCTGAGTTTTGCTTCAACGAACAAAATTCAAGCTAGCGAAATAGTTGGGCACGTCATGAATGTAGACCAGTTCAATGAAGCAATAAAAAACAACGATCTCTTAAAGAAATTAGGGAAAACAGACCCTTTGAGTGAAAACGAGAAAGGAAATTTAAAAAGAGCACTAGAGTTTGAACGTTCAGATGTTGGAGGAGTCGTTAACAGACAGTTAAATGACTTTAAAGGTAATACTTTGGTTATTGGGGGAGGAAAAAAAGATGCACAATCTCCAAGCGATGAAGGTGGAGGTAATAGAGGAATTACTTGGATAGAAAAGTTTCAAAACGAGATAAAAGAGGCTACAAAGTTAATTGAAGATATTAAATCTAAAAGCTGGACCGAAGAGAACAAGCAAAGAAATATTGAACTCCTTCAAAAAGAAATTGAAGAAAATCAAAAAAAAGTAGATGATATATTAAATACCTACTATACAGTTAATATTGAAAAAGGAGATGATCCAGATCTAGTGGCATCCATTACAAGTATCTCTGACATGTCAAAAATCCCTGATAATTACTTCCAAAAGGTTATATTTGAAAATGTTGATATTCTTGTCTGGTTAAATCCAAATATCTTTAAAATTCTTGAAAGAATTACAAAACCTGGAGGGAGTATAATAATTGATGGAGCTGTTCACTCACGCCTTCTCGTCGTAGCCTTTGCCCATACGAAATGGGCTCAACAAATTAACAAACAGGTTGAGAACGATGTAAAGGTTTGGCCAGATTATAATCGACTTAAAATAACCCTTACAAACTGATTGCAATACTGTTGTTGCTACTTTGCATAAGGCAACCCTCAATGGCAATGTTAGACTAATTGTCGCTGAATAATCCCTGCAAATTCAACATCATATGTTGAATTTGCAGGAATGAGCATCAAGACACAGTTCTGTTATCCTTTTTTTTTGGCTATTGATATAGTGGCTCTTATGCAAAGTGAGGGAGCAAACAAGAATTAATGGACCACTGCAACGGTAACCTAATCCATAGCTACCCACTAGATTGGCATAAGAGGCTTTATTGTTCTATCGGGAACCCCTGTTAACTAACAGATGTCGTAAACAGTTCTTCTAGCACAAAATTAACCTCGGCTCCTTTGCGAATGATTTTATCAACAGCAGTCATAATAGGCAACTTGAGTCCCAGTTGGCGAGCCAGCTGTACAATAGCATAAGACGTCGGCGCCCCCTCAACCACATGATCAAGTTCTGCCATCAATTGTGTGGCATGAGCTCCCTGACCGAGCTGTACTCCAAATTTACGATTGCGCGAGGTTTCACTGGTACAAGTTAAACAAACATCGCCAAAACCTGAGAAACCCCGTAATGTGTCTGCCCGACCTCCTTTGGCTTCAGCAACTTGTGCCATTTCTTGCAAACCTCGTGTCATTAACACCATTGGAGCGTTAAAACCCATATTACGTCCAAAGACAATGCCCACAGCAATTGCTAACACATTTTTAAGGGCCCCGCCCACTTGGGCTCCAATTACATCATCACTGGTTTCAATTTGAAACGTCCCACTGTGAAAAGCTCGAGCTAGCCACTGACTCGTCTGCAAAGAAGGACTTGCCAATGTCGCAGCAGCTGGTTGCCCTAGGGCAACTTCTTTTGCAAAAGTTGGTCCTGACAGAATAGCAACTGAACGTCCTGGCAAAGTTTGCGCGATCACCTCGCTCATGAACAATCCGCTTTCAAGCTCAATACCTTTGGCAGCACAGACAACATAAGATTGAGAAGAAACATAAGGCGCCATCGCTGTAGTTACTTCGCGTATCGTTTGCGCCGGCACCGCAAGCACAATAATATCAGCCTTACAGGCTTCAGATAATTGGTTCGTCGCAGTAATAAAAGGATCGAGTTTAACCCCTGGCAGGAATTGCTTGTTTTCCCCGTGACGAGCGATCTGCTCGACCACTTCTTCTTCTCGCGACCATAAAGTCGGTTGAGACCCAGCGCGGCAAGCAACTGTTGCCAACGCTGTCCCCCAAGCTCCAGCACCAATGATACTCAAATGCGCCATAGTCGTTAATCTCCTTTAAG
>SDBT01008471.1_pt1 | contig 16798 bp, 28 predicted proteins | sample 2277101 | NCBI WGS metagenome assembly SDBT01 (sample SAMN10404973, study PRJNA504765) | marine sediment metagenome | isolation source: marine sediment core GS10_PC15, 103 cmbsf | place: Arctic Ocean: Southern Knipovich Ridge | collected 2010
ACAACCGGGGGACTCAGAAAAGTTGCAGAGAATGCTCCCCCGACTGTTAATGCTTACAGCTTCCATCAATTAAACCTGTGGAGAAGCCAAACGTATGCTCGTATAGATAGTCTTTTTGACAAAGGATGGTTTTGTCGATTGTGGAGAGTGACTCCAAATATTCATTTTGAGACGAAAGCAGGTATTCATCTACGTATTTATCCCATAACAATAACAAAAATAAGCGTTGTTCAAAGTCAGTACCGAGTTATTCATTATGGATTTTGGGATTACAAACAGACAATGATGAAAATAGGGGCTAGTTACAAGGACTATGATATTCTGTATCGTGTAGCTTCTGAGAACTGGATTCTGAACGAAACAAAATGTGAATGTTACAAAGTACCCACAGAAGTATTCCCTCGAGAAAATATACCTCCTGATATTTGGCCTAAACCAGAACCAAGAGCAATAAAAAGCCTTCTACTTCGTCAAGACGTTGAAGACTCCCACACAACTTTAATCTGTGAGAAACCAAAATGAAGATACTAACAGGTCTTTCCCAGAAAATACTAGACCAGACATTTTCTAAATCAAGCTTTTTAATTGGTAGAATGCCTGGATCTGAAGCTTACGTTTTGGTTGATTATATTAAGAAAGGTATTAAAGGAATCAAAACCAGACACTTAGCAAAGCTACACACAAATCCTGGGTTTTATGCCAACAACAAACATGACCAGACATTAGAGGCTTGGTGCCATCTGTATCTTGAGGCATTAAGAAGCTGTGACTTGTTTTTCACACTTGGTTATAGAAGATTCAATTGTTTAATAGAACAACATTATCAAAATGTTTATATTTGGTCTTGTGTCAATCTCCATCAGTGGCTTCCTTTATTGAATGGTAAAAGAGTATTGGTTATCAGCCCTTTTACAGACACCATACAAAAACAGCACGAAACTAAAGACTTCTTTAAGGTGTTTGCTACCAAGTTTCCTTCTTTTATATACCCACAATTTGAACTGACAACAATAAAAGCCCCCAACACAATAAAAGGCAATGAACCTTTCCCACATAATAACTGGCTAGAATCGTTTGAAGATTTGAAAGCACAAACAGACAAAAAAGAGTTTGACATTGCTGTAATTGGTTGTGGTGGGTATGGAATGCCTATAGCCTATCACATAAAGAAGACAGGCAGAGCCGCTATTCATACTGGGTCATATACGCAAGTAATGTTTGGGATAAAAGGCAACAGGTGGAAAGACCAAGGATGGTTTAACGACCAGTGGGTTTTTCCTTCAGAAAAAGAAACCCCAAAATCATATAAACAAGTAGAGAACGGATGTTATTGGAAACCATAATTTTCAAAAGGAGCAAAAATAATGCTTGATATTCCCAGATGTTCTATAGTGATGTCAACCCGGAACAAAGCAGAACAATTAGACATTACACTACAAAGTATTTTTTCCCAGAAAGTACCATTCCCTTATGAAGTTATTGTTGTAGACGATGGATCAACAGACAACACAAAAGAGATTTGCAATAAATACAGACTCAAATATCTTTTCCTCGAAAATGATAGGTATCGAAACCCCTCAAAAGCCAGAAACGCAGGTTACAGAGAGGCAAAAGGGGAAATAATTATTTGTCAAAGTGACGATGTTGTACATGGCCAACCAACCACCATTCAATTATTGGTGGAAGGGTTAAAACCCGACGAGTTTTTAATAAGCACAGTACATAATTATGAGTTTGCAGACGATATACCCTCTAAGTTCATATTAGAATATTCAGGCTTAAAAATACAAAACCCTTACTTTTTCCTCGGAGCTATTTGGAGAAAACATTTGTATGCGGTTGGTGGAAACGATGAACAATTTGTAGAGCCTTGCTACGATGATAACTGGTTTGCAGATTGTCTAATTCACGGTTTAGGTCTCGTCCCACGCTACACAGACAAAATAATCGGTTATCACCAGAACCATACATACCCAAAAGATACACACAAAAATGAAATCAAATCAAAAGAATTGTATGGACAAAAGATTATAGAAGCACATATAACAGGGGTGTATCAAAGCTCTGGTGGTGCATGGAAAACAGCTAACATCATACCCACAGAAAGCCCCTACAAAGTGAAAGAAAAAGAGTGTATACCAAAACGTATGAGCTTCTTTTGGTCCTCTGAAACCATGAGTTGGCTTCGTTATATGACTCTGAAGAGTTTTAGGCATTTCCATCCAGATTGGGAAATAGTTTTATACAAAACACCCGTAAGCAATAAGAAAACTTGGTCTTCACACGAAGTGCAAGATTGTGATACTTATCATGGTATTGACTACACAGCACAACTCAGCACATTAAATATCAAAATGATTGATTGGGAACCGCCAATTAAGGATTTACCTGCTGCCCATGCTTCGGATATTTGTCAATGGGAAATACTTTCAAGTGTAGGTGGTTTTTATGCAGACATGGATATCCTTTGGATTAAACCACTCAACTATGAAAAATTGAGTGCGTTTGATGTGGTTTATTGTCTAACAGTTTCCTATATTGGAATTGGTTTTTTTGGTTCTACACCAAATAATCCATTTTTTGCGAGTGTTTATGCTTCCGCTATAAACGATTATAAACCAGGAAAATATCAAATCACTGGTGCTGAAGCAATGTATAGAATGGCTGGAATCCCGTTATGGGGCAGGGTCCAAGACATTGGAAGAATTTGTTACAAAAAGTTTGCCAAGAAATTTAATGTTCTGCAATTCTATGAAGAGCCAGAAGCAACAGTTTATCCCTTCAACTTCCGCCAGATTGATGACATCTTCAACCAACAGATAGAATTGCCCGAAGAGTGTTGTGGGCTGCATTGGTTTGGCGGATCGTCAATTGCACAAGCTTCAAATGATGTAATGACACACAAAAATTATCAGATACATTCTTGCACATTTAGCAACTATGCAAAAAAGGTATTGGAGCCCGAGACCAAACCAGTCTCATAAGAAGTTACGCCACCACTGCCGGTCTTCGCACGGGTTTCGCTCCAGCCTGTGTGGCAGTGGTGGCCCTTTTTACTTACCCCTCTTTAGCATTACCTTACAGCAGCCACAGTCCCTGTATTGAACACAAAACCCCCAACACTGTCAAATAAGCCCCCACACGCTCGCTAGCAGCCTTCCAGCACTTCTAAGCACCATTTACCGCCCAAGCCCTACGAGCCTCTAGCGTGCAAGCCAAGGCTTTGTGAGTAATGACTACTTATGGGAGGCAAGTATCTTATTTTCCTCTTCGATGTTCATTCCTCCCCTGAGTTGAGTAATGAGTTTTATCTTATCCACAGCAATTGTCACTTTTTCACCCTTCTTTACCCACCGCACAACGTCTTCAGTTCTGATATACTCTTTTTCATATACGTCTGCTAGAGCAACAAACTGTGTCCCTATTCCAACTAGACAACCACGAAAAAGAGGGCCACAATCTACTTCAACATATTTGCCTGTTTCAAAGTTTGTAAAATTCAACATCTTCATCTCTCCTTGTTTAAGTTAGAGTTAGTTTACTGTCTTAGATTTAACTAGCGTGATTTCCAACACAAAATAGCCCACAGCCCAAGCCTGTTCTAATGCACAACGCCTAGCCCGCAACTCGCTGGCTTCTGTAATGTGGACCTTTTGTAATCTTATTATTCGATTACGCCTTGTCACATTTGGTACATCTGCTTTGTACGTCAAAGCCTCAAAATAGTACTTCCGCAATTTTGTACGTTTCATTGTTGATTCCTTTCTACAGTAAAAGGTTAAAGCATTTTAACGATTGGTGTGTAACAGATACTTCCAAGTTTATCGAGTACACAAATACCAATCACACAATTACATTTTGGACAGACTGAAAGTAATACTTCTCTATCCCCCTCTTTTTCACAACCGTTGAATGGGTTGTAGAGTTTTTCGGTGGGGTGGTGGATGTTATGCTCCCAGCAACTCAACTCCCCATCATACTGATATGGAGTTTTGCAGCCTGGACACAAATCCACTCGCGGTTTATTTTTTGTTTGTTGCATTTCTTTTTTGACCTCTCGGAAAACCACTGGTTTGAGGAATGTCGCGATAGCGAATTGCTTCTCGCCTTTCAATTTGATAGTAATAACCGCCGGGATATTTAATCCGTTTGGCTTTGATCTTTTTTGTACGAATCAGTGTTCGTACCTGTTGTGGGGTACAGCCTATTATTTTTGCTGCTTCAGTTGGTGTCATTTTCTTTCTTTCATTCAAAGGATTTAAGGATTGCTTTGTACCACGGCGGGCCTTCTACCATAAGCAAAACTGCTAAGCAGAGAACCAGCAACAGCCATGATTTAGCTGTTTCAGTCGCTTTGATCTTTCGCATTGTTAATCACCCCCTTTCTATGTCAAAATAAAGGTAATTCCCTAGCAACTGCATCACACCTACGAACCACTTGCAAATTCTCACTTCTACGCAAGTCTCTTACAGTGCCTTGTATATAAGATCGTCGGGCTTCGCCATCCATCACATACCAATAGAATACAAAAACGGGATAGTCATCCTCCAAAATCGGTTCGTTAAATACTGTATTGGTCATCTTTTAGGTCTCCTTGTTTTTTGGTAGTTAGTGCCCTGAACGCCTAAGAGCGTTTAATAATGCCTCACGGTTCTGTCTTGATCCTTGCCCAAAATATGTTTGGGAACAGTGTGATATGGGTTTAGGATTGTCACAGTTTTCATTGCTTTGCTTTTGATTGACAGGCTCTACGAAAGAGTCCTTGATCTGTTGTCTGATTTGTTTGGTGTTCATGGTTTGGTTACTTTCTGTGATTTTACCCACTTAGAAAAAGCAATATCCCTAGCTTCCTTTTGAAGCAGAGCATTAACAAAAAACTTTTCTCCGTTGATAAAAATATTCCAACCAACAAAATTACCAACACAAGTTTTTGCTCTGGAAACAATTTCGATTTTTTTGCCATCTAACGTTAATGTTCGTTTCATTTCAGTTCTCCTTGTTTTGGTTGGTTAAAGTTCATTCATAAATTGGCGAATTGCTTGAGTTATTTTCATTCTCAAGGAAATATGATTGACGTTATTAGCATCAAAGTTTTCAATTACTCTATGACATATTTCGACTGCTGCAATCCGTTTGTAGTTATCACTGATACCAAAAGTAATCGTGTCTGTCCAAGAACCCATAGTCAGTTCAATATGGTGTAAACGACGGGTCATTACCAAATCTTGTCCATTTACAATATACGTGGATGTTACTAAATTTAACATTCCTTTTCTCCTTGTTTTGGTTTTGGTTAATTCTGACAATATTTATCCCACAGGCGGGTCACGGCGGATCGTGCATGTGCATCTGTATTGCAGCACTCGCCACCGTAATAATTGGCGTCGTTGACGCTCATGCTAGCGTCGTAACCTTGGTTGATTAGCCACGCGATAAATAGGATGGCTTCGTGGTGGTTGTCCGCGATTTCAATTGTGGTTTTTGTTTCTGAAATAGTCATCTCTCCTGTCTCCTTGTTTTAGTTGGTTTTAATGGTTGCAGAAAATGACCCACGGTTGCGAATTCCGCCATAACTACGAACCGTGTTGACTACATCCTCTGGATCACCCCAATCGGCTGTCTTGGTCCAAGCTTTTTGTTCTGCATCCCACTTCCAGCCCCTCGTTTTCAGTTTTTCTCTTACTGGATAGGTATCGCCTGTTAGATATGCAGTTTTCATCTCTCTTTTATCCTTGTTTTTGTTTTTCCCTTGCCCCTTGACTGACCTTATTATTACATAAGATCGGTTGGAAAGCAATAGCTACCCCCGACTATTCCATGAATTTTATCAAAATAGTTGGGAATGACTATATAAACCCTTGTTATATATGGGGTTACGACAATAAAAAAACTTTGGAATTATTCAGTTTTGGTTGATTGCTTTGGCTATCTTTTTTGAGGTTAATTCAGCATATTGTTGAATACCACTTTCAATGCCTGATGCAATATGCTGTTTTACAGACGCATCAATCAATTCTTCACATGTGTGGTTTTGCGTTCTGATGTAATTCCCTACCGCTCTCGTAATGTATGGTTCTAGGTATTCTCCAATTTTCTTTTTTATATCGGGGGAAAGAATAAGTTTCGTTTTCCCCTCGTCCCTCACATATGATGATACTGGCACGGCACACAAAAAGGTTCTTTGGAAGTGGTCTATTAGGACTTTTTCCAAATCAAAATGTTTGGTGATTATTTCCAGCACCTTTTTTTCGGTGACATCAATTTCTATCCCGAGTTGGTCAACAACGTAGTCAAAGTCCTCGGAATTCAATTCAAGTTTAATTTTAGCCATAAAATTACCTCCTGTGCAGCGAGCGAGGTTTCCCCCGCCCGCTTTGGATGAAAGTTGGTTAGTAATTCATAATGTCTGTTATTGAAAATACTTCTGATCCTCTGTTGCGACGAGCAACTTTCTCTGCCCCACTTTGGGTTTTGAAAGTCCTTGGAGTCAGAGCGTTAATTCCTACATGCATGGGAGCCACGAATTCTTTAGTGTTGGTCAGAATCCTTGTTGTTTTTCCATTCATCCTTTTGATTCCATAAGTTGTTTTTGAATTCTTCATCATTTCGTTTCCTTGTTTTTGTTTGCCTTGCCCTCTTGAACTGACCTTATTATATACTAATATCGGTGTAGGGCAATAGCTGAGGGCGACTATTCTGGGAATTTTAGCAAAGTATTTTCGGAGGCAACTATAAGCCTTTACAGGATAAGGGTTTACGAAACACAAATTATTTTGGAATTATTGGGTTTTGGTGTTTTTTCTGGGAGAAAACAGGTTAGACTCGGGCCAAATCTGCTAGTTCAGCATCTTTGACGGTTCCGCAGCCTTGGTAGCCTTGTCCTACCCGAATTTTGGTGTTGTGTCCTAGCATTTCAAGCAGTTCGCCTTTCCAACTGCCTTTGCCTCTGCCTACACGTACAAGATCGCCGATTACAAAATCATCCGAGAGTTTTGCTTTTGGTTTATCGCTGTTGCCTTTCTTAGCTTTGACAGTTTGGCTTCGCTCTCTTATTTCTGAAGGGGTGGGGTCCACAAAGTCACCATCACAATCAATTCCGCCGATAGTTGGTTGTTCGGCCAGCCTGTTAATTCCATCCTTGTCTATGTCGTATTCCAATGCGATGGCTTTGGTGGTGAGTGGTTCGTCTGCAACGTATAGATTCCAAGCCTTAATCAGCAAACTCCATCGTTCACGGGGAGTTACATTCTCAGACTTTTCGAGCATTGATTGTAATACTTTGTGTATAGGTGTAAACTCCGATGCTTTACCACCCAAACAAACCCAAAAGTCACAAGCCTTATCAAACATATCCCAATCTAATACAGACTCATTACGGTTTGCTCGGTATTCGGTTGGATCTGAAGTACAGGAACCCGTCATGTATAGTAAAGCAACGGCATAACCTGGAGATATGTATCTACCAATATTACCAACTTTACCATCCTCTTCAAAAATGTGTTTTGTGCATTCAATTAACTTAGGGTGTCTTTCTATAAAGTCTAAGCTTTCAGAGTGTGTACGTCTCAAGGCGAAAGCGTCGGCTGTAACTCCAGTACGTTCCCATAAAAGTTTAACTGCATAATCCAATCTGCGAGAAATGGCATTACGTTCTTTTGGTTGCATACTGCTGAAGAAGTGAGAACGAAAAATAACATCTGCCAACGAACGAGGTTTGCAAGTGTCCATTGTGTTTACTACACTATCAGTTTCTTCAATACCAAACACAATAAGTTTGTCTAGAGTCGGCTCCTCAGTGTGTGTTGTAAACTCTTCGGGCTTAGACCGGTACTCTTGCACGGCTTCGATGAAAGCAAGCAGTGAGTGTTGACCGTTGAGGATTAAGCCAGTTTTGCCTATGATGATTGGTTCACCATTGAGTTGCCAACGACCTCTAAGAATCTCTTGCTTGAGTGATTTGAGGTTTGGTTTTGAGATTGGACGGTTGGTTGTGTTGTTGTAACATCTAACCTTTTGTCCGTTGAGGTCTTTCAGAAGGAAATCTTGTTTGAAGGGTGCTTCTTTAGTTTCTTCTTCCCAGCCTAAAAGGTCTTGAGCCTTTTGTATTGTGATTGCAGTTTTGCCGTTGCATAACTCTACTGAAACGCTTGAGTGAATTATTTTCCTTCCAGAAGAATTGGACTCCTTTGGTTTTGAAACCTTTTTTGCAGAACGCTTTTTGCTAACACGTTTCTTACTAACCTTAACCATGACTCTACTCTCCTTGAATAAATGAGTTAAACGTATTGAGTTTTTGATAGATACTTAAAACAGATATTGATTTACCCCCCCAGAAATATTTTCATAAAAATAATCAATGCCTCTTCTTTTGTACGTAAAATACGACACCATTTTAGATAAGGCACATCTACTTCCTTCATAAAAATACCCACACCAGCATTAGCAGAGGTATATCCCTTGAGGAGGAGGTACTCTTTTTGTTTGTCTATAGAAATTTTGACTATGCTTGCCTCAAGCAGTTCGCGTGTTTTATTATTGACTTCATAAAAAACAAAATAAACAGGCTCTTCACAGTTTTCCTGTGCTTTTTCTTTAGCATCTGACATGACTTTACTCTCCTTGTTTTGGTGTTTTGTTTATGTAGTGAAAAATTGACAAGTGTGCCCCTCTTTGAGTGTAGTCATTACTATGGCTTGCGTCCAAAAATCATCACCACTAATTTTTATGACATATTTTCTGGCTGCCTCTACGTTAGTTGCTTCCACCAATACCATTGTGTCTAAGTGTTGAAAACAAACAATCATTTCAGGTCTCCTTGTTTAAGTGGGGTTAAAAATAAAGATTCCTCACCACACATTACGAGTGTAGCTAATGTTGCTAATCGTTGCAGGTAACGCCTATTATATATAGTTGCCGCCGAAAGTAAATAGCAATCGGTAAATAATAGCAAAATACTTGTAAGCCTTTAGTTGATAAGGCTTTAGAGTATTAGTATATATAGAATATATAGAAGAATAGACTCTGCCGTATACGTTAGTATAATAAGTTATCGATTCTTTGTAAACCCCTGAGAAAAAATAATTTTGGCGTCGTAAAACATTAAAACCAAAACCGTTTATAATAGGGGCGTCGAAAGAACAAACCTTAACCATAGGAGCAAAAATGTACAAACTACAAAACAGATACAAAGATGAAAGTTGGCAGGATTTAGAAGGTGAAGAGTTTAGTTGTATACCCGATGCCTGTCGTAAAGCTAAGACACTCTCTAATAATAGTATCTGTTATGGAATGGTGCGAGTTGTAAGGAGTGGTACAAATGAGGTTATAGTGACATATCCTGCTGGCGGAGACACCCACAAAACACACCCAATTCTTCCAGAGGATAAAAGACCCAAAAAAGAAGAAGCTTATGACTATGTTAGGGCGGGGTTTGAAAAATGGACTGAAAGTAAAAAAGAAGGAAATTGCCCTATAAACTGTTTTATGTTTGAAAACAACGAGTATAAATACCAAGACACAAGAAAAGCCTGGGAAGTCTGGCAGGCTGCTTGTGGGTGGAAAGTAGAGCAACAGTTAAAAAGTTTGACTTCAGGTAATTACTCAGATCATATGCACTAGACCTAATAGAAAGCAGTAAAATATGAATAACCATCAAAAAGAAATAAGAGAGTTAAGAGCAAAGGCTTTGGATCTTGCGGAGGGGTTAAGGCATTTTGAGGAAAGTCTTAACAGCGAAGATAAAGAAAATCCCTGCGATGATTGTCTTCTTACATATGATAAGGACCATGAAATTTGTAAAGAATGTGACAGAGAGAAACAATAATGCCAAAACGTAACAGACTATATCCTGAGCCTGGACTGTGGGTTGCAGATGATAGACATGGTTTGCCTAAGATTGAGCCACCAGAACCGTTGCCTGATGGTAAAATCAGTGCTGTGGATTTGAGGGATGAACATATTGCCTACCATGGTCTGGGATTTTGCCTTTACAGTTATATTCCCCCAGAAAAAATAGAGGACATACAACTAAGAAAGCTATGGCAAAAGGCAATGAAAGCAATGCGAGAAGTTACGAAGTATTTAGAATCTGCAACAGCAAAGTCTAAGAAGGGTATAATACTTAAACGAAAACTGAAAACTGGTACAGTAGTAGGAGACAAGTTGTTATGAGAAAGAAGAAACAGTACAGGCATCCTTTTGACAAATGGTTTAAGAGAAAAAACTTTAAGCTTGTTAGAGGAAAACATTTTAATTGTATGATTCATTGTATGAACGTACAATTACGGAATGCAGCGGCTAGACGTAATATACGTTTGAGTATTAACGTGGATGGTAACACATTGCATGTTTCCAATTTGAGTTTGATAGGTGTTAAGAAAGGAAAAAGAAAATGATGATTCCAAGAGGTATGTTGTTTTTCCTGTTGCCTTTTCTTATTTATAATTGTAGTCATAACTCAACAACACTCTATATGTTTTTCCAGAGTTTAATATTTGGAATACTTGGAATCCTTGGTTGGTGGGACTGTGAAAAATGACTCCCTACCAAAAACATAAACTGAAGTGGAAAGACTGCAAGCGTTGTGAGTTGCATAAGCGACGGAATAAAGTTGTGCTTGTAAGGGGCACAATTCCATGCGATGTTTTGTTTGTGGGGGAGGCACCTGGAACAAGCGAAGATATTATAGGCAAACCGTTTGTTGGTCCTGCTGGTAAGCTGTTGGATAGTATAATAGAGGCAGCACAAACAAACCTGAAAAGCAGTTTCAGTTTTGCAATGACAAATCTGGTAGCTTGTATACCAAAAGATGAGAACAACAAAAAAGCAGTGGAGCCGCCAAACAACTGTATACGACAATGCAAACCTCGATTGGAAGAGTGTATTAAAATCTTCAAGCCTAAACTGATTATTGCAGTTGGCAAGTTACCCAAAAAATGGCTTGAAGATTATAACCCGATTGCAATAGTACATCCGGCGGCTATTTTGAGGATGGATGTTTCCCAAAAAGGTTTGGCGTATCAGCGAGCATATCTGACAATAGCCGATGCAGTTTTTGAAGCAAAAAACACAAAACAAAAATAGTTTATAATAGGTGGTGCTTAGATGCACTTCGTGCGGAAGGCCTAGATCGTGTTGCACGTAATATATAAAGCTAGGCTTGGTTGAGGGTAATGCCTCAACACAGTTGATGGTAACTCTGTGGCGGAAATAGCAGACGCTAATGAAAATGACAAGTAAATGTGCAGCCGAAGGAAGTCGGCAGTGGCACACCAGGGGATTGCTACCTCGTTAAAGCAACAGCACTTTTCAACTTCCATGCAGGTGTAAATCCTGCCAGAGTTACCGTCTTTTTAATTTCTAAAGGAGCGAAAATGCCTGAACACAAAACAAGACCCGTTGAAGAGATGCTTGAGGTAGAGTTGTACTTTCTGATTGACCAATGTGGTGCTTTTATATGGAGAATGAACCACGAAATATCCCATGGTAGAATAAAAGATGTAGCAGGTGTGGATAAGAGCGTTCAAAATGTTAGAAAGCAACAAGCAGAAGCTGCTGAAATTTTGAATAACAGATATGGAGAAGGTAAATTTCTTCAAGGAGAAACACCAACAGAAGAATACTATGTTTGGTATAAAAAATGGAGTGCTTGGCACAAAGGAATGACTGACAAACAATGGGAAGAAGTTGATAAAATACTCTTGATAGGAATATCCGAAAAACAAGAAAACGATTTTCGTAATGAGGCTTTTAATCTTGGAGAAGAAAATGCCAAAAGCAAAAAAGAAGACACTTGCCAAAACTCTGAAGAGAGCAAAGGTAAAGAAAAAGAAAAAACCAATCTTTAAGAAGACCCTCGCTACAATTGTCAAAATTAGTAAACAAACAGCGAAGAAGAAACGAACAGAACCGGTATGGAAAGGTCCAGAGGTTGATGGTATTACTCAATCGTTGCTCTCAAGGTTTTTGTGTTGCAAGGAACGGTTTAGGCTGTTGGTGGTTGAAGGTTTGAAGCCTCGACAAGATTTTAATCATCGGATTGAGTATGGTAATATGTGGCATTTGTGTGAAGAGATTTATGCTGCTGGTGGTACTTGGGCTTGTTGCTTGTCTGATTATGCTAAAAAGCTTTGTAGAAAGTGGCCTTTGCATCAAGAGGAAATTGCAAAGTGGTATAATGTTTGTCTCATTCAGTTTCCTATCTATTTAAGGTATTGGGATAAACACAAGAGCCGAAAAAAGCAAACACAAATAATGCAAGAGCAAACTTTTTGTGTTCCTTATGAATTACCAAGCGGTCGGATTGTTTTGCTCAAGGGGATGTGGGATGGTGTGGTGTCTGTTGGAAGTGGTAAAAATGAAGGATTGTGGTTAAGAGAACACAAAACCAAAGGGGATATTAAACCAGAGCAAGTAGAGAGACAACTGACATTCGATTTACAGACAATGACATATTTGGTCTCTTTAGTAATACACTTAATGAATGAACCATCATACATTCCAATTGAAGGTGTTTTGTATAATGTAGTACGTCGGCCTTTGAGTGGTGGTAAAGGAACTATCAGACAACACAAACCAACGAAAACAAAACCACAAGGAGAGAGCAAGGAAGATTTTTACAAAAGGCTTGAAGGTATAATAGAAGAAAATGCTTCCGAGTTCTTTATGAGGTGGGAAGTTACCATAACGCAAGAGGATATTGAACGGTTTAAGACCGAGTTTTTGAACCCTTGCTTAGAACATTTGTGTGATTGGTGGGATGAAGTAAGAGAGCCAACAAAATGGGATGCAAGGAGTTACAGAACTCCCTACGGTATTTACAATGTACTGGCTGGGGGTGGAAGCACAGACTTGGACGCTTACTTGCTGAATAGAAATGAAGTGGGATTAGAAAGAACCGAAAATTTATTTCCAGAATTGAAAAAAGAAGATGGTAATAATCAGAACCAAAAAATGGAGAAAAAAGAAAATGCCAACGGTTAAAAAGCAAATTGTAAGAAAAACCAAAAAGAAGCGAGCGGTTAAAAGCAAAAACGTGGTTGATCGAATTGAACCCTTGAGTTTTGATGATGAGAGTGGATTCAGTTTTGGTTTTTATGGTAAAAGCGGCACAGGAAAAACTACACTCTATGCAACCTTTCCAAAACCAATGTTGGTTATTCGATGCTCTGGGAGTAAAAACTCAAAGGAGTTGAAATCTATTGACACGCCAGCAAACCGCAAAACGATTAAATGTGTTCCTCTTTTGAAAAGCAATGAGATTATTGATTTGGTTGCCTACCAAAGAGAAACCAACACATTCAAAACAGTGGTGCTGGATCATGGATCGGGTTTGCAGGATTTGATTCTGAAAGAGGTATTGGGTTTGGAAGACTTGCCCTCTCAAGGTAGTTGGGGAATGGCAAAGCAACAAGAATGGGGACAAGTGGCTTTGCAGACAAAGGAATTGCTTAGAGAGATTTTGAATCTATCCTGCTATCGCGTTATAGTTACACAAGAGAGAACATTTGAAAGTAAGGATGAAGAGGATTTAATAGACCCCTTCATTTCATTTGGCCTTATTCCTTCTATTGCTGGATGGCTTGGTCCTACTTGCGATTATGTTTGCCAAACTTTCTTACAGCAAAAGACAATTATAAAGGAAGTTAGAATTGGAAAGAAAAAGATACAGAAAACTAGTTATGCAAAGGGTGTTGACTTTTGCTTGCGTACATCACCTGATGCTATTCATGCCGGAGTATTTAGAACACCGAAAGGAGGTAACTTGCCTGAATATTTGATTGACCCAACTTATGACAAGATTTTGAAACTCATTCAACAGGGAGGATAAAAATGTGTTAGTGCTTAGCAGAAAAAAGGATGAGAGTATTGTAATAGGAAAGGATGTTATAATTACAGTAGTAGAAATCAGAGGAGACAAAGTGAGGTTAGGGGTTAAAGCCCCCTTGGAAGTTTCGGCACATCGAAAAGAAGTGTTTGACCAAATAAAAGAGAACGGAGGTAGTGACAGAACAATCAGCAACAATCCTTGAGTAGTTTTTACGTTTTAACTTTTAAGAAGAATTTTTATGGAGAATTAGCAATGGCTAAGAAAAGAAGCACGAGCAGTTTGATGAAGAAGTTAGGTTCTGCTGGAACAAAAGCAGTTGCAGCCCATGCAAATGATGACACTACATTTTCTAGTGGTGGTGACTTGCCAGAAGGTATTGATTTTGGAATTGCTCAATTGGTGGATTGTGAATTTTCACAATACCAAAAAGGCGATTTGAAAGGTGAGTATTATTTCCGAGCGGCTGGCATAGTTGTTGAGCCGGATCAGGTTGGCAACATCAAGGTTGCTGGTTTGAGAACGCAGATAATGGAGCCGATTTGTGAAACCCCTGGTCGTAGCCGTGAATCTGTTGAAGAGCATATTCAATGGGTTCTAAATGAGATGAGGAAGCTTGGAGTTGATACTTCAGAAGTTGACGGTGACAACCTTGAAGAGACTGCTGAAGCTTTGAAGGACGAAAAACCTTTTTTCAATTTCAGAACTTGGAAAGGTACTGCCTCAGAAGCATTTCCCAATCCCCGAGTTAACCATGATTGGCGTGGTGTTTGTGACTACGTTCCAACCGATGAAGAAGATGAAGTAGTTGAAACCGAGTCTGAAGACGCTTCTGTTGTTGGAGATCCTGAAGAGGTTGAAAGTGAAACTGATGACTTGAGTGAGTTGGCTTCTGACGCCGATGGTGGTGATGAAGAAGCCCAAACCAAGATTACTGATGCAGCAGAAGCAAAAGGCGTTGATCCTGACACTTATGAAACTTGGACTGATGTTGTTGCTGCAATAACTGGTGCTTCAGATGACACAGAACCTGAAGCTGAAGCTGAAGAGGTAGAGCCTGAAAAAGGTGAGATATATAAGTACAAACCGCCAAAGGCTCGAAAGTTTGTGGAGTGTGAAGTTTCGGCTGTGTTTGAAGGGAAGAAAACTTGTAACCTCAAAAATCTTGCTAATCAAAAAGTTTACAAGGCTGTTCCCTGGTCGAAACTTGTGGAAGCTGAAGACGAGTAGTTTTTCTCCTTGTTAAAGCTAGATAGATAGTTGCTACCACTTATCCCCTCCCGTGGTGTCTAGTGAGGGATTGGTCTCTTACTCAGCAACAAACCAGAGACCTTATTTTTGAAACTTTTTGTAAGGAGAATAATGAGGTTAGAAATACACATTAAGATTTTTGATGAGGCAGCTTGCGAGTGAATATGGCTAAGCACGTTGAGGAAACGGTGTAACTGAACGGAACCCCCGTGGCGGAATAGGTAGACGCTTACGATTACCTAAGACAGCAGACCGGTACAGGCTAAGTACACTGCCCATGTGGTCCCTGGCTGATATGGTTGAACTGCCCGCCAAACGGCGGAAAGAATGTGCTGTCATGCGAGGTGCAAATCCTCGCCGGGGGTTTTTGATTTAACAGGAGGAAAGGAAGCATGGTGGTCATTGGATACAGGAAATCTACTGCCCGCAAAACTCACATCTGCTATTGGTGTGGCGAAGCAATTAACCCAGGTGATGCGTATCAGCGATGGGCCTGGGTTGATGGCAGCGACTTTACACCGATTAAGGTCCACTCAGAGTGTTCTGAGGCGTGGGGCGAGGCAGCCTCTGACGAAGGAGGCTTTTACGAATGCGGCCCCGCTGAGCACTGCCGTGGTTGTACGTGTGAGGCATAGAAGTAAAGGAAGGAAAAAGCATGGTAGACATTGCAATGTGCCAAGATGAAACCTGCCCCAGCAGGGAGTCTTGCTTTCGATTTACAGCCAAGCCCAACCCACATAGGCAAACGTATTTTGAACACTCACCCCGGGAGTGTTTAGAGAAGTGCGATCAGTTTCTACCGATTTACAAAGGAATAAAACCATGAGTACCGAGCAAGCTGAAAAACCAAAACGAAAAGAGCGGACGGTGATTGCCACCGGAGCCCTCCTTAAAACAGAAATGGAAGGGACGAGGCGTACTCTTTGCTATTGGAAGGGGGGTGAGTTTGACATTGCCACCAAGGGTTTGCCTGATGGCACCGAAGTCGAAATCGTCGCCGTCCGCGATGCAGGTTGCCACCATGCAACACTTGAGGATGTGTTATACATCATGGACCAACGTGAAGCCACCGTGCTGCGTATGTGTTTCGGACTCGACAACAACGAACCCCACACTCTAAAAGAAATCGCCGAAACCCTGGGACTAACTCGTGAACGTGTCCGCGAGATTGGGTCTGATGCTTTGGAGAAGCTCGTCGAAGTAAACAGCGAGGAAATCGTCGCCGTCACCGAAGCCAAGCCTGAGCGGGAGTTGGTGATGCCGGAAGGGGCGGTGTGGGTTCAGTACCCTAGACATTCTGGAATTACATTCCTGCTTGTAAACGGCGACATTCTCGCATTCGCAAACACATGGGGAGAGTGGTCTGCGGTTTACGCTGATGATTTCCAGGGCAAGATAATGCAGGTATTACGCGATGACACAGACCCCCTCAAACTCGCCAAACGAGCTGCTGAGGAAGCAAAGGCCACAGCGGGTGAAGATGGCTTCCGCTGGAGGGAAGTCGAGCCTGAGTATTGGTTTTATACGGTTCTGTGCGATGAAACGGACCACACACGGTCCCCCAGCCCAATTAAGTGGACCACATTTCAGCGTCGGGCCAGAGCACAAGAAATATTTGATGAGGCCGTTTCTGCTGGTAACTGGAAAGACGTTCGGGTGTTAGGTTTCAATGTTAGCTCCACTGGAGACTTACAGATGGCTGAACTCGACCGCTACGTAGC
>SDBT01008472.1_pt1 | contig 16797 bp, 13 predicted proteins | sample 2277101 | NCBI WGS metagenome assembly SDBT01 (sample SAMN10404973, study PRJNA504765) | marine sediment metagenome | isolation source: marine sediment core GS10_PC15, 103 cmbsf | place: Arctic Ocean: Southern Knipovich Ridge | collected 2010
AGCGAGGGCACCGCACTGCTAATCTCTAACGAGTCTCCGAATTTGACAGGGAATTTCACCGAGCTTAGCAACGACCAACTACATAAAATAATTGGTGGGTTCCCCAACTATTCCTGCTCAGACCTGATTCAAACGTACAATGTAATATTTTGCTCCGAACCTATTGGCGGGCTTTGTGGCGGTCGATACCGAAAATTTTACAACCGATATGGCTGCGAGGAGGACCCGAACGGCGGTACCTGCGCCGGAGATGATTTAGCGGGAAATGCATCGTCTATGTGCATAGAAGACCCACACAATCCTGGAGAATGTATAATCACCGGTGACTGGTACAGCCAGTACATGCGGGCGTGCCAGTGATGTTCAAATCAAAACAACGGTTTTTCGTCTAATAAGCCATCCTTTCGTATCCTTATTGCCCTACATTCAAACGTTCTTTGCATTTCAATATGGATTCTTATAAAATTGTACTGTCATGAGACGCACCGGTTTCACACTTATAGAATTGCTTGTCGTTATTGCGGTAATTGCAGTGCTCATCAGTATATTAGTTCCCGCACTACGCGCAGCCAGACAACAAGCTCAAGCGGCCGTCTGTAGTTCAAATCTCAAGCAGTTGGTCTTGGCTTTGAAAATGTACGAGCAGGAAAACGGCACCTTCCCTTATGGCTTCGACGATTCAACTAATATTGAACCTCCTGGTGATTACCCAGGTGGCACACGTGACTTGCAAGGTTGGTGGTGGTTTCATCTGTTAGCCGATATTCTTGAAGAAAACTTTGGTAAAGAGACTATTCTTTGGTGTCCATCAAGAAACGTGAAGGACCCTTATATCCTTTGTGGAAATTACGGGCTAAATAGAGCTATCTGCAAGGATCAGCCAAACCCCGAAACGGGAAGGCTGGATGGCGAATTTGTTGGAACACCTTTAGCCCTGAATCAGATTCGCCACCCAGCCGGAACACTGCTCATAACTGATAGTGGATACAGCCTTATAAGCTGGCGAGCTGCCTCAAATGCTCCTCCTCCGCTTTTTGATAACCCTATGAGGGAAGGCTCTTTTTATGTCCCGGGTCTGGTGATTAATAAGAAAAGACTTCTGGAAGGAACTATTTCGCCCGGCTGTCAGCTCGATGCTATAGATGGCCGTCATCAGAACAAAACGGTTAATGTAGGATTTGTAGATGGTCATATAGACCGAGTCAAGGCAAATGATTTGTTCGTGGAAGAAGCCGGCGGCAGCTACAGTAATCGTTCACCACTTTGGCTACCGAGTAAGTAAAAGCACGACTGGCTAAAAACCAGCATCTTCGATAACAGCCCGGATTTCAATGGTGGCAGGATAAGCAACGTTAATAACAGTTGTAAGCTCATATTCTTCGTCTTCAGCGAGCTTCTCCCACCACTCAATTCTTTTCGGCAGTGTCGTCTCGATCTCTATATAGCCACGCCATTTTTTATAGACTATGGAGCCATCGAGTGCTTTCTCAATCCACATTAAATCATACACTTCTGTGTTGGGGATGGTAGTCTCAAGATTTTCCTTGGTTACTATTTGCCATATAGCGTCTTCGGGTACTGCGGATATATTGTTAAATGGCAATAAGCCCCACGGTACGTTCATAGTTTCCTCAACTTTTGCAAGTGTGTCATCGTTTAGTTCTGCAATTTTAATTGCGCCTGTATTCAAATCTCTTGATTTTTTGGATTTGCCCTTGATATCCCACAGAACGCATTGCATTTCGGTCTTAAACATTTTGATATTTAACGCTTGAGATATCCATATTTCTTGAGTCGGCTTTGATTCTTTGGGAACAAAGATAGTGAAACAGGTATTCTTGATTTGCTCAAGAGCCTCGTAAATCTGGCCGAGGTCAACTGCCTTAGCGACAGGTCCCTTTAACAAAAGAATGGCCACTAAGAGTACCGCCGCAGCCACGGCTGCGGGTTTAATAAACGGTCTAATTCTCAGCCTTGAAAGTTTTTGTTTGGGCTTACGTGACACCGCAGCACCTGAGCCTCCGGCTTCTATGGTCTCGGTTTCGCTCGATTTGTCAAACACTTGTACTTCTATCGGCCAATCCTCATACAGATCGTCAGGACTACCCACGATGGAATCTCGGGCAGACTCATCTACCTTAAAGCAGGTAACGATTCCAGATTCCTTGCGTTCCAAAATGTCGTACACAGTGTTGTGCAGGTCCTGCATCTTGCCCAGACATGTTGGGCAGCTGCGGGCATGCGAGGTAAACGACTCGCGAAATTTAGCATATTGGTTACTGGCTGGATAAATTCCGTAGGGGAAACAGTAGTCGAAAATGTCAGTCGCTGAGACCACTTCGCATGGAAATCGGTTTGGGGCCCTTTGTTCCTGCACCAATTCCTCACGAACTGTCTCCCGCCATTGATATAACACTTCCCTGCAATCGGAACAGGTACACAAATGTTTTAGAACTTTCGCGTTGGTTTCGCGAAAAACCATTGACACAACTGCAAGGATACCGGCCTGAGTCTGTGAGCAGCTAATAGCATCCTCGGAAGGCTTCTCCGCAAAAAGCTGACCTAATCGGCACAGTTGCTTACGGGTGAGGTTTAACCGCCGAATTGTTTCCAGATAATTTGCGCACTGTTGACATTTGTCAAGGTGCACGGTTATAGGCGTCGGCATACCAACCTCCAGAAGAGGATCAGCCAGGCTGGGTAGAAATGGCCTTACCGTATTGCAAGTCACGGATGCCCCTATATAGGCAAAGTGCAGCCTCAGATTGGTAGCAATGGCAGAATTAATTTGTCGTGCGCTTTCGGGAGCATGCTCCTCGGACTCAGCCAGCACAACTTTGAGCCGATTAACCTCGGCCTGGCAAAAGCGGCATTGCCTTATATGAGCAAGTATTTCTGCAGGGATCTTTTCTTCACCATCCCTGCGGAGAGACTCATAATAATAGGGCCGAGCTTGCTCACACATCGAGTTACCATTAAAAGTGACCATAACTCTATTACCTCAAGTTACGCCAAAAATTTGGCGAAGTTTCTTAAGCCCAGCAGAAACATATCTGCTGACGGTTCTCGGCTTTATCCCCATTTCCTCAGCAACTTCCCTGATATCGCGATTATTCCTGTACCTTAACATTACTGCCCGACCTTCGCTTGGGGGTAAACGCCTCCGAATTAACTCGAACATCCTTTCGATTTCTTCTACCTCAATCACAGCATGCTCCGGAGAGCCATCGTTAATACGTCTGTGACGCTCGGCATACCTGCCTATCCTTGCTTGATAGCGGTATATTCTGCGAAGAGCGTCCTTGACCTTATCCGATACTACCCGGTAGAGAAAACCTCTTACATCTTGCACTTCTTCAGGTATTGGTTTCGAAATTAGAGACAGAAAAAAATCTTGGAATAAATCCTCGGTTTCTGCCTCATTATTGACGTTAAAACGAATGACCGAGTGAATAAAATCTCCATGTTCTTGGAAAATTTTCTCTGCGAGGTCAGCATTGCTCAGTGTATCAATCTCCTTGCTTATGCTCACTGGAGCCATTTAAGCTCTACTCCAAAACCAATTTGAATGTCGCCAAAAAGCAAAACGGTCTTATTCGGAACTTAAACTATTATACAAAATACACTAATTATTATCAATATCCATCTCTGACTCCGATAGGTTAGCGATGGGGGATCATATAGCCTTAGAACTACAGAACAGATTGTAGGGCCCGGTAGGGTTTGAAAACTGTGTTAATTATGTGCGAAACTGGGCGTCATTCTGGCGTCAGCTTTGTCTGTGCTTAGTGTGCGTTCCAAATATGTAACCAGTCTGCAACCAGCATGGAATCATTATTGACTTCCTAAAAAACTTATGAGAATAGGAAGAGAAAGCACTTATAAGTGGAAAATCATATGTGGCATGTGAGAGGTCGCATGTTGAAATTTAACACCGCTCTGTTCCACAAGTGCCACATCGTTTAACCTTAGCAAAAATGGGGCAAGATTTGAATCACGCCGTCATGCAAATGACGTAACACTTTAGGAAAACGCTTTAGGAGATAATCTGACTGTCTGCTACTGGTGTTGAGAACAACAAAGAAGTTCATATTTCGTAAGAACTCTGAACCTTTGCGGTCTATTATCAATTGTGATCTCCCGTACGAAACCGTGTCTCCAAAATGTCTCCATCACCTTTTTTTTGACAAATTCGTCGTTACGTCACCTCCATTATTTACATCAAATCGAACTTTTTGTAAAAAATGTGAGTAAAAATAGGATATATAATCCTCTATCCTGGATGCTTTTGAAGTGCGGGTAAAAAGCATTCCTTTGACGCTTGGTGCTTGCGCAAAGCAGCTTTGGTAGTGGTGTAGCCCAATTCGTACAATACTACTGGCACGGCTAAGTATATTGCTTCTTTCATAACCATGAGGACAACGATGGTAGCGATTGAGAGTGAGTGGCGGCTTATTAGATGCACAATAATAGATCGGCTTCCTATTTCCTTCAGGTTGTTTGTGACTTGAGCCGATGTGCTTGCGAATGCTAAGCACGCGAACGCCACCAAGCAACGTAACAACACGGCACCCGACAGGTCGTATGTGCAAAGGTGAAAGAGGGATATGATAAAAGGCGCTGCCGATAAGATGTAGAACGCTTTGTTGTCTATTTTTCTTAGCAAAAGGCACCCAGTTATCTCCGCGCAGCATACGATGCAAGCTGCTGGGGACAAGAATGAAGCAATTGCCACAAGCATACCACAAATAATCCCAGAAATAAATGCCAGTTCTGAATTCTTATATTCGTCTACAAGGTCATCTGTGATTTTTCCAGAGATTCCTATAAAAGCAAAAATTACTGATAGTGTGATAAGCATGAATTTTCTCGGATATTGGATTTACCCAAAAACTGTAAAGAGGAATAAGTTTGTTGCCATTCGGAAGCCCAAGGCGATAGTATTAAAGCATATGATTAATCCCAAAATTGGGAAAGCTTGTGAAAGTCTAATCTTTTGACAGGATACCTGTACGGTTGGCCCAACTTGTGAAGACTCCTTCGGTTGACTAACCTGTGTTGGCGCATTCTTGGTAGTGCTTGAGCCCGACATGGTAGGACGTCCCGCCTTTATGACACTCGGAGCAGCGTTCACGGTTATATTGGCCGAAGAAGAATCGGCCCCAGATGCCTCCTGCATGTGCATGCCCATGTATACTCCTATCAATAAAGTTGTATATACCAATGCTTCAAAGAAATATGTCTTTTTCAAGGAACGCCAAGCAATTGCATGCATGACATTGGAATCAGCAATTTTGTCGGTGTTTTTTTTAGAGGCGGCACAAATTAAGCAGTCCTCATCCTTAAATTCAGACTGAAGGTCTTTGATAACACGTTCTCCTTCGTTTTTTGTCGCCTTCCAGATAGAAACTAATAAAGCAATGGGTATGAACGAGAACACCAAGAATATTGTCTGTAATGTAGAGTATGTTAGCATGACTATTTCTCCTTAGATTTAATAACTAGAAGCCGTATAAACGCCGGTGCCAATACTAAAAAGGCTGCCATTACACACATGAGTGGTGCCCCAGAAAGACAAGTCGAACGCAGCGAATCATCTTGTAAGTTCATAGATATGGTGATTATTGAAACGAGAATGATAATGGGTATTATCACAGATAGAATAGCATTGGTACGATAGAAGGGAGATTGGAGATTGCGCTCCCCCGCAAGAGATAGAAGTAGAATGGCCGGGAAAAGAACGACTACGGACGAACCTATTGTAGATATAACATGATAGATGTTCAAGTGAAGGACAATAGCAAGGATCGGAATCATCACTGCGGACATGCCCCCAACCAGAACAAAGAATTTTGCAGTTGCCACCCTTTTTGCACTACTACTATTTGCGTAGCTGGGAATTAGATCCGAGCATACCACAAAGCCCAGTGTCATCAGCATGGTGTCAACTGATGACATAATTGCAGCAAGCAGGCCAGCGCACACTAAACCACCAATTAATCCTTTGAATACGCTGGGCAAGTGAGAGAAAGCCTGCCAAGATGCCTGCAAGAAGTTCGAGAAAGCAGTCTCGCTAGCTTGATTGGTAGGAAAAAGGACACCGACAAGAACCGCAGAACCCCATGTGAGCGTAAGGATGAATAGAACCTTTGCGTGTTTCCCAATCAAGCCTTCCTTTATCCTGGCGACATCCATCTTGGCTGCAACGCCTCTGTGCCATGTGTCAGCGGTTGATGAAAGCCACGGAATCATCAATGCTAGACATGCTCCTCCTATTATCAGGTTTTGCGTGAGCGATTTTGAAAGGGGAACAAGTTGGGTAGCAACGCTAACCGCAGGCATCTTCGCACGCGTCGCAAAAAGTACCGAAGCAATTATTAGTATTCCTGTCGCAACTAGAATGTAGTATAGCTGAATCGAGTCGTTTTTCTGAATCCCCTTATACCCACCAGCGTAGCTGTAGCCAACAAACAACAATGCGGAAGCTATTGTTATTAGTATATGCACAGGAATCGGAAGATTGGGAGACAGGATTCTTAGAAGTAGAAAAATGGCGAAAAGCTCGACCCCTATGAAGCCAACAAGGTAAGCGATTGAAACTAACGATACCGTTTTTTTCAGGCTTTCTGAACCATATGCCATCCCAAGAACCTGCGAAATGGTTCTGCCATTTTGAAACTTTTGGCTGAGTCGCTTACATATCAAGAAGAATACCCACATCCCCAACATGAACCCGACGAGTAGCCACCACGCCAGCCCTCTGTACACAACCGAAAAGGCCGAAATCCCCATGAAAACAGTAGCAACTGATATAGAACTCGCAGCGAACGTATCAGAAAACTCAAAGGCCTGAAGCTTGCCATCCATATAAAGGAACTCTGTGTCAGACGCGCCTGGCCTACTCCCTTTTCTTATTGCTGTGAGATACCACCAGATGCAGGAGAGTATTACTACGCCGATGAGAGTAGCAATATCTAAAGGCATAACGAGTTCTCCTTTTTCTTAGGTTCGAAAAACTTCAAGTCCTAAAATCGTTTCCCTGGAATTTTACCAAAGTAGGGTTGTAAAGGCAAGTTGTTAGATCTGACACTGATTTGGCCCCGTTCAAGCGCCGCCGTGCCTCGCCAGCACGCTTTCGGCAAGGCAATCATATGGGTTGCTTAGTGCGGTAGAGTTGCCGTTACGGCTTTACTTACATTTACTTATTAAGGGACCTTTCCGCGGCGGAGTTGGGTTGGTTCGGGGGTCATTGAACTGCTGATTAGCATATTCGTTTTACAATTGGTCCTTCATCGCCTATTGCAACAAATTTATACATTATGGCCTTTCCATTAAGAGTGGAAAAACGTCGCCGAAACAGATCCCATAAACTTTCATCGCTAGTTGAAATAATAAACTGCCTATTTCTGTTAGCATCATCAACAAGACCTCGAATGAGTTCTACAAATGCGTATGCGTTTAAGTCGTCAAAATGAGTGATTGGATCATCCATGAAGATAGGAGCAAACAAAGACCAAGTTTGCGTTCTGCCTGCCGCAAGAAAAAGGCTAAGCATAAGTATCTGATTTTGGGAATCGCTAAAATAGTCAATTGGTCTTAGTTCTTCAGACTTCCGAGATACCTGCACGTATATCTTCCCAGTTTTTGATTTAAGGCTAACCGGTCCGAATCCATAAACCGACCGCAACTTCCCTTGTATTATTGATGTCAACGGACCGAAGTTGCTTGTGTACTCGCTAACCGCCTTATTCTTTCGGGTTGATAGAGCGGCGCCAATCTTCTCGAAGTAATCTATCGCTTTTTTTATCTCTTCTATCTCGGTTTGTTGTTTGCTTAATTTAGCTTTAGTTTTCGCAATTTCACTATCGAGCTCGGCTAATCTAGCTGAACTTTGTGCGGAGTCTGTCGCCGTCTCCAAACGTATGATGTCATCCTTTATAACACTGACTTTTTTTGTTTGTGTTTGCAGCTTAGCCTTCTTAGACTGAATTGTCTCTATGTTTGCATCAACCTTAAGGTCCAGTTTTGCCAAATCACCCTCATATTCAGATATTTTGCGTGCAAGATTGTCAATATCTATATTTATTGTGGCCTGTCTTTCTTTTAAAGTTTTTAGATTATCGTTTGCTAAACTTAACTGTTTTTCAATTGTCTTTTTTTGCGTTTCTTGTTCTCTAATGCCTTCTTGCACTTCAAGTAATTGTTGTTTAGCTTTATACAATGCTTTTTGAAGTTCTTCCACATCGACATCGAGCGGTAATTTCTTGATTTTAGCTTCGAGAATGACATCTTCCAGATCACAATTAAGAGCAGCATATTTTTTTTGTATTCTCATTTGCTCCAATTTACTGTCGATTGTTTTAGCAAGGTTTCTATTAATTTTGAGACCCAATCGTTTAGCTCCTTCCTGAAATTCGCAAGCCGTTCTCTCTAATTGATGCAAATTATCAGATATGCTTTTCTCGTGCTCTTGAATCGTTGGAATTTCTTTTTTTAGAGAAGTAAGTTTTTCTTTAAGTTTATTAAACTCTTTTTGCTCCTTTTGAAAGCCTTTGATGGTCGCTTCATCCCGAGGTGATCGTCTTGTTTTTTGCTGCTTAATTTTTTGAAGAAGCACTTTCTTTGTGTGGTGGTCTGTACCGCACACAGGGCACACCGAATTTTTTACAAACCCCTCAATATTGTCTAGTATGGTCAGGAGCTCGGATTCATCTTTTCGGATTAAACTTATTTCATTTTCAAGCTTCAAAAGTTTTTCTTGCTTTTCTTTATAAAGCGCTTTGTTGTTCTTAAGTTGTTTCTCCTTTTCTTTGCGCTTCTCTTTAACTCTGTTTAGTTCGGCACGCATGTTTTTATTCTGTTTGCGGCCTTCCTTCCATTGTAGAAGGTTGTTTTTCACCCAAAGCAGTTCATCTTCATCTGCTTTCAATTTCTCTGGACTTACATCAGATGATAAAGATAATTCTTCAAGTTTTAGCTTTAGTTCGGACCTCCTCTTTGATAGGCGGCCATGTTTCTCAATGGCTTGTAAATGCCAAGTATTAAGATCTTGCTCTTCTGAGAGCTTATCCTTTTTTGCCGTTGACGCATGAAGAGTTTTCAAAAGAGCTTTCTGTTTTTTCTGAATATCTGCTATTTTCTTTTTCGCTACTTCTATTTCCTCTGTAGATTGCTGGAGTTCCTTTTTTTTCTTAGTCAAATCTTCCTTGCTTTTGACAAACTTTCCAAATTTCTGTTCGAGAATTGTGCTTGTCTCAAATTGTTCTTGAATAAGTTTAATTTCACCTGCGATAGTAGCGCGCCAGCTTCGTATTTCGTCTTTGTCAATTTGTGATATAATAGGCAAATCAATATTAAGCGTCTGTTTAACCCTATCTGCTATTTCTTGGGCAAGTTTCTTTATGGCTCCCGGAGTAGTAGTGGCTTTTACCGTTTTAGCAAGTTCATTCCGTTGATTTTGGCTAGCTGTGAACTTAAATTCAAGCTCATTGCATTGACATGAGAGAGTTTCTTTTTGCTCTTTGAGAGCATTGATAACCCCCTTAGTCTTTTTGCTGGCTAAGACATAGTCTTCAAATGCCAACATGCGGGCTACAATCTCTTCTGATAGCTCCGAATTATCACGGTAATCGGTCAATAACTCTTGGTAATCTTGTCCAAATAGATGTGTTGCTCTAAACAGCTTTTCGAGATTCTCAACTCTTGCCGCCGTATCCTCCCAAAGCAACCCTGTAAGCCAATACAATAACTCCTTACGTGAAACTTTCTTTTTGTTTATGTTGGCATAACTATAGTTGCATACAGTCCTTTTCAAAACTTCGGTTTTACAATCTTTCTCTACTTGAATTGTCACGCAGCTTTTGCCCGGTTCTGAATCAAGGTGGGGTGCTACCTTGCTGATTTTCCCGCTTAACCTCGCAATTCTGCCTGTACAAGCAAAATCCAAAGCGTCATATAAAGAGGTTTTACCTAAACCGTTTGGACCATACAAAATAATGATATCGCCACTGAGATCGAATTCTTGATGTTTGTATGCTCTGAAGTTTTCTATAGTCAAAGATCGCAGTCTTGTTAAACTCCTCATACTTGCCGAATCGTCAGTTATCTGAAAAACATCTTCTGGCTTCTTAAAGGGATTGGGCTCATAGCATTTTGTTAGATAGTTTCGTGCTATCGTGCCTGCAGCCTTTTCCTTTGCTTTAACAAGATGGCGTGCCAGTTCAGTATCAAGCCCACACTTTTGTAATAGAGTCTGTGCGGATACAGGTCGTTTTAATGCATCTATCGATTCCGGTTTCAATGGAATGAAAGGTAGGCTTTGTATCTCTTGCTTAAAACGAGCTTGATCTGTCAGGTATATAACGTATTTCCTGCAGAAGTATACATCATTTTCTAATTCACTATAAAAGCTATCCTCCTGAGTTGATTCATTAGTCCGACATAGCACAAAAGATAAAAGCCTGTTTGCCCAATCTCTATTTCGTTCGCTATAAAGCTTTTTGAATTGTCCATACGCTTTTTCATACAATTGCTGTGGAGATCCATTCATTACAGTAAAGGCAGCGACATCCTTTTGGGATTCCATAATCAATAGTTGTACTGGCTCTGAAAGAAGTTCTAATCGCGGCTCTTTATCTTTTAGTTCCTGCTCCAGACAGCATCTAATAATATCATAAGATGAACTAGGATTTTTAGGCGACATACTTTATTAGCTCCTGTCCCAGACTATGCTCATCTTGACTACTTGTGTAGATATCTAATAAGTCCGAATAACCCTTTTGGATAATCCCAGATGACGGATCTGCAAATCTAATATCTGAAACTGTTCCAAGTTGATTCACTTTTGTTATTTTTTGTGAGAATTTTTGAGTATATGGTCTATTATCAACATTTCTGGAAACAAGAAGAATTGGATGATTTATTATAATCATGCAAACTTTATCGAAATGCCTCTTACAGTCAGGGTGCTCACGACCTCTGATAGCAACAATCTCATAAAGCTTACCATCAATAGTTGTTCTTGCGTGTAATTTAGAATCTTCAAGGTCGATTTCATTATTTGCAATCCTGAAGATAGTGGTTGTATGCAATAGATGTTCTAATGCTTGTCTTTCCTGTGTATCCCATGAGTCTGCGTCTACAAAGTTATCTGAATCATTACCACTATGTGAAGCTGTAGCGTAATGAACATTGTCTTGTTGCCTATTCGCGGGTAATCTTCTTAATTTCCCTAAAATTACTTCATGCGATTCATGGGTCTTGCTTGGTAATGTTTGAGGGTATCTAGTCTCTAGGGACTGAATGCTATCAAGTTCATCATTAACCCATTTTACGCAGGCTGGAACAGGGCCATCAGGAAAACGGGGGTCTTCAGAATGTTCATCAAGGGGATGCACAGATGCATTTTCGATTGGATGGCATCTGCTTTCTTGTGTCAAATCAAGAAATTGTGTTACTCTTATATTAAATGAATGAATGCAAGGTCTCTGTTCTCTGAAGAGAATATCTTTACATCTATTAATTGTTTTTCCGCGAATTTTGGTCGAAGCAAATGAAATAGTATCAGGAGAACCAGTTGTGTCCAAGGAATGAGTTTCAGGAAAAACGCACGAAGTAAATGCTCTGTTAGTATCAGTAATTCTTCGCCAAGTTTTCCCTGAGTTGTTGACGAGAATAATAGCCGAATTGACTCTATCGACCATTGGATTATCAGTTCTTTCTGTAAGAAAATCGCTGGTTCTTCGAATAAAAAGGTCATGATTAGGTTCGTCATTCTCTTGAAGAATAAATACCCAGTGCAGATGATTTGGATTATCCCCACATATTGTATTGTAGGAATGAAGAAACCTATCAACAAGCTGTGTATTTAAACCATCGATTTTGCCAATCCAATCGAAGCATATGAATGATACAAACCTACATGGAAAATTGTTATTATATTTTGCAATAAAGATATAAATGGCTTTTCCACGAAACATATAGGCCCATTGAATATTTTTCTCCGACCAAGCAGGGCAAATTTTTGGTTGGATATATTTTTTAAACTGTCCATTATCATCCTTAACCCAAGTTACAGAGCAGTTGATCCATTTGTTCTGTGTAACGTGATCCGGTGCATTGTTAGCATGATATATTGTATTTGGTTGTTGACAGAGTTGCTCATATTCGTTTTTAGTCAAGCCATCGACACCGCCAATAACAATAGAGCCGTTCGACCAATTTTCATCGGCAATGGCATTACTAATCAAATCAACCGCAACCAGTCCCGGTATGGAATACTCAGGAAAAAGAGTGAAATGAGCTTGCTGAACCTTCGCTATTTCGAGAGTCCTGTTTATACCGGCAATTTGCTCACTTTTCCTGTTCTCAGGCCAACGATAAGGTTTAGAGGTGGTCAAGTGAACATGAGGCTGAATCGTCACCACTCTAATCCAGTCAGATGGGAATGTCACATTTAAATCAATAGGCTCAACACGAAGCATATAATAAAACCCGTTATTAAGTTGATGGCTGACAACGACACGGTAACTCTACCGCATTCAGCTACGACAAAATTAGCTTCTCAAAGCATGCTCGCGAGGCACTCTCTCGAACTCAGCTTATCAGGAGAGGTTATCTTCAATGCGTTCTGGCGATGCACCCCTCCGTCAGCGTGATTTGCAATTATACCCATTCCGGTTAAAACTGCAAGATTTGTTTGCAAACCAGCTTAGCCACAAAGTCAACTGATTTCGTGGATAATAATGTTCTTGACCGAAAGTGAAGTAAAAGTTACGATACACAAAATAGCATTAGTGTACTGAGTTTTTAGCGTTTCGTCTCAAATCGCCAGTTTCGAAAACGAAAGAACGCAAGAATTTGGTGCTCGTTTGCCATTTGGCAAAACGGGCATCGCTTGCGTGTCTTTCGTTAGGCTCTGGCGAGCTTGAGGCGAGCACGATGTAGCGGTGCCCTTTTTAGTGCGCCGGAAAACAATAATAAATTTTTTGAGGAAATTAAAAATGAAATTCAAATGTGTAGAAGTTTCAGAAAAAGAACTGGAGGATTTGATTAGAAAGGCTCCACACATGATAGAGGACGGACTGCAATATATTAGCCACCAAAAAAAAACTAACCGGGGTCCTCTTGATGTTCTGCTCGTGGATAGCGGCAACTCATTGGTTGTTGCGGAGCTTAAAGTTACTGAAGATGACATCATGCTTATTCAAAGTCTCGATTACTATAATGATGTTTCAACTAACATCGAGCTTTTAGCCAGAGCATATAGTCAGTTCGAGATAAATCCTGAACAAGAAGTTAGGTTATTGCTAATCGCACCAAGTTTTTCAGTTCTATTTCTTAACCGATGTAAGTGGCTTGATATCCCAGTTTCATTGTTTAGTTATAAATGTATTCAGCTCGAAGGAACAGCTGAGAAAGTGCCTGTGTTCAACGAAATTATGATTCCTTTTGTTCCCGTGATTGAGAAGCCGTATTTGTTGGAAGACAAATTCAACTATATTGTAAATGAAGAATCCCGTCATATAGCCAAAAAGTTTATTGCTGAGGTTCGTTCTTGGGATGCAAGCAATATTTCAAGTGATGCAATAAAGTACGCTATCTCAGTAAAATTTCATGGTACAGTTCTGTACTATTTATCACCTCACAGAAAGTTCTTTCATATCGCGGCATATAACCCAGAGGGTGAGTGGACTTCATTCCCTGTACATAATGAAGAAGATTTGGAGAACATACGAATTTTATTGAAAGCTAACATTGAGAAGTCGCAGCGATAGATGATTCGCTGTCACTATTTCATAAGTTTTCTACCCATTTCTTACTGCGCGCCCTCGGTGCGGTGATGTTGAGAAGGAAACTTTTTAAGTGAAAACTGATTGGCAAAAATTCCTTACACGTTCGTTAAAAGCGATTCAAAAAAATTCTGGGCTTGCTTTTAAGAATATGAAACCAACAGACTTGCCAAAAACTGCTGGGGTCTATTTAATCATAGCAAGGAATAAACCATACTATGTAGGACGTACCGTAAACTTGCGTCGTCGAATTTACACAAACCACTTGATGGGACCACCAACAACTTCACGGCTGAAGAAATATCTCATTGAATCTGGTGAGTGTGCGAACAAACAGGCAGCAAAGCAATTTTTGCAGAAGCACGCTGTTGTGAGTTGGATTGAAGTAGAAGATATGAGAATTAGAGGTGCTCTCGAAGGCTATTTTACAGGAGTCTTGTTTCCGAAGTATGGTATTGCAGCAGAGCACTAACCTGCGCAGGTAAGCCGGTTAGCGAACTCTGGCTGAGTCTGGTTGCGTCTGAGTTGCGAGCTTTGGTAAAAATATCCTCTTTTTTAATCACTTCTTCATAATTATTTATAACAATATAAATGCTCGAAGGTTATTCGACCAAGCCCCTTGTTATAATGGCAATCTATTACTTTGGGCTATTCTATCAGCTAATTCACCGTACACTATATTAATAAGAGAAAGAAGGCGGAACAATGTAGTTTTGCAATAAACACCCACATCTGGATATCTTCTGTAGGTGCGCTGTGAAGGGTTGGAGCGGGGGTTATCGGGCAACGGGACAAGCATTCCATCCTGCGATGTACCATCAATATTCATGTTGACCGTAATCGAAGTTCCAACAATGAGGAGTTCATGCGTAAGCACGTTTCTATAAGTTGAGAAATCATTCTTCCAGCGTGGGTCACCCAAGCAACGTATAATCGGGTCGCCTGGTCTGTGTTGAGTCAACTCCTCTCTCGCCGTTTTAAAGTAAACATTTGTCGGCAATTGAATGTCAAAGCATGTAAGGACTTCCCGTGCTAAAATATCTAATGCACTTCCACCTGAATAAAAGAAACCGTCAACATTCCTGTTGACCACAAGGATGAATTCGCTTGTTATATCTTGAGGTGAAGTATTGCTAAGAACATAAGTCAATATGCCAACATAGTGTTGTGCACTTTTTAGTTTATGGATAAGCGTGTAATGATAGGTATTATGGGCTGCCCAAAGGTCTTGAGGTATTCTATTACTTTTCTTCAAATCGTTTATGATTCTTCGCAGTTTTTGGCAATTTGTAAATTTATGATAAGGTGAAAACATTATCACTTTTTTCCCATTACTTGCTTAATTTGCTCTTTGAGCGAAGACCTCAATTGGCCTTGGAAGTCGCGCAGCTTGAAGACGTGCGAGCAGTTTGTGCACTTGAAGTTACCCGATTCTGGAAATCTTTCTACACCTCCATCAGGTGGAGTCTCTAATAGGGTTTCTTCAAAAACATATACATATGAACACTTCGAGCAGTGGATGTTTGCCCGTATACTTTTAACAGTGTTGGGATTAGTCTCGGCAAACGCAATTTCGGATTTCGTGAATTGCGGCCAGGATTTTTTTCTTACTTCGAAAGGAATCTTTAACATTCTGTTCGTATGTGGAATAGAAAATAAAAGTTCATAAGAGCCAGGGGAGGTTAATGTGAAACTTATGGCAACACTCTGGGTCAAAGGCGGGATGTCCTTTTTATAGTCTACAGTTATTGTCGTCAGTTTTTTTGCTTTAGAACCCTTCTTTTTTATAGAGACAGGCATTTTAGTTTTGCCTTTAGGTAAATCAAACAATGTGATGATTGCTACACCACGTCTCTCACAAGGGAAATCCCAGGCCCAAAACAGCGTGAAGATTCCTTGTGCGTTGACTTTCCCGCTATCAGTTACGATAGAATTATCCGCCAGAATTCCACCTCCAAACCGAGGAGACAGTTTTCGCCGTTTCTTTTTTACCATTTTTTACCCTTTCTTTATGGTCAGCTTTTTCTAATTGCATCTAATACAATACACCAAAACATAATTTCCGTCAAATAAGAAAGTGTAGGCAAAAGGACTTGATTGGGTGGTGAGATTGACAAGAAACCTGTAGAACTGCAACGGTGTACTCAACCGTCCTGAATACCGGATTATCACCTGAAGGATAACTTTTATGCCTACCTTTATGCGATACATGATATGGAATTCTATGCTATAATGAATTTACGCAATATAATACGCGTACTTGGTAGTGCACCCGAAGGTTGGAGATAAACAGAGCGCGCCAGACATCGCGCCTGATTGGAATATCACTTAGAAAAGTCAATAACAATAAGTTGTTATGGTACAACAACTTAAACATTAAAGCGCTCGTAGCTCAGTAGGATAGAGCATCGGTTTCCTAAACCGAAGGTCACAGGTTCGAATCCTGTCGGGCGTAATCTCGGCTGGATTCTCCACAGCACGCCTTACGGCGGAACCGCAAAGGGTGTGGGAAAATTCTTTTCCCACGTCGTCGGGGGGACAGGAGCAATTTTCTTAGTGAATTTCGCAATCTTTGGTATTGACCTGCAGCCATAAACAGTATATGCTACTGTGTTTTAGATTTCTTGAGTCTCTGATGGGCTATTTAAAATGCCAAAACAGAAAACACACAAAGGTCTGAGCAAAAGGCTTAAGGTTACCGCCACCGGAAAGGTTAAGCACAAACGCTCTGGTGCCGGCCACCTTATGAGCGGCAAAAATGCCAAACGCCGAAGACGTCTGGCCGGTTCTGCCTTTATGAACGCCACCGCCGCAAAAACAACCAAAATGTTCATCAATAAATAACAGGAATCGATAGTTGCAAGGGACATTAAAACCCTCTTAGAACAGTCAATCGAAACGGTTTGCTTCTCGGCCATCAGGTCAGCTGCCGCCAGCAAACCAAAAAAATCTTGAAGGAAAGCTGATATGCCAAGAGTTAGAAAAGGCGCCGCAAGACATCGCGCAA
>SDBT01008473.1_pt1 | contig 16797 bp, 7 predicted proteins | sample 2277101 | NCBI WGS metagenome assembly SDBT01 (sample SAMN10404973, study PRJNA504765) | marine sediment metagenome | isolation source: marine sediment core GS10_PC15, 103 cmbsf | place: Arctic Ocean: Southern Knipovich Ridge | collected 2010
AACGAGTTCGCCCCGGCCGTGCTCAACGACGGGCGGATCCTCTACGGGCGATGGGAATACGTCGACAAGACGGCCCTCTACATGCAGAGCCTCTGGACCGTCTCGCCGGACGGACGGATGGAGGAGGCCCTGTTCGCCAACAATCTGGCCCGGCCCACCGCCGTGCTCGACGCCCGGCCCGTACCCGGCAGCCGGCTGATCGTGGCCGCCTTTACGCCGCACAACGGGCAGTCGGTCGGCGCCATCGTGATGATCGATCCGCACAAGGGCAAGAACGATCTCAGTGCCGTCACCAACTTCACGCCCGAGTATCCCACCGAGATGGACCAGGGTCTGAAGCGAGGCCCCAACGATCCATGGCCGCTATCGGAAGACGTCGTGCTAATCGCAAACAACGCCAAGGGTCCCGGCGTGATTCAACTCATCGACCGCTACGGACATCGCGAGACCGTACACGGCGAGAAGGACATCGACTGCTACGCGCCGATGCTGGTCAAGCCCCGGCGCCGACCGACCGTCGTTAGTCCGCATGCCGCAGGGACCAAACCGGGACGGTTCCTGGTGACCGACGTCCACCAAGGCCTCGAAGGCGTCGAGCCGGGCACGATCAAGCGGCTGCGGATCGTCGAAGAGACGGCACGCGTCAGCGGTCTGCCGCCGGGCGGACGCTGGTGGAATCAGGCTTTCCTCGTAAGCTGGCAAGGGGCCTATATCGTCAAGAACATCCTCGGCACCGTGCCGGTTCACGAAGACGGCTCGGCATATTTCGAGGTGCCCGCCGGCCGGGCGGTCTACTTCGAGGCTCTCGACGCCGACGGTCGCGAGGTCCAGCGGATGCGGACTTTCGTGCAGGCTGCCCCGGGCGCAACCCGCTCGTGCGTCGGCTGCCACGAAGACAAGAAAGCTGCTCCGCTGAGAACCGGTTCCATGCCGCTGGCCATGCGCGGCGATCCGGACACGCCCGAACTCGAGTCGTGGGGCAGCGGATACGTCGACTATCCGACGATGGTCCAGCCCGTGCTCGATCGGTACTGCGTTCGCTGTCACGGCGGAAACGAGGGGATTGCCGTGGGGCTCGATTTCTCCGGCGGGTGGACCTGGGCGTTTAACATTAGCTACGAAACGATGATCAAGCATCGCCTGGTCGGATACCTCAACTGCAACAACGGAAGCATCCACACCACGAAGCGACTCAAGCCGCGGACGATCGGCTCCGGCGGCGCCCCGCTGGCCAAAATACTCCTCGAGAAGTATCCCCAAGTGACCAAAGCCGATCGTGATCTGCTGCTGGCCTGGATGGATACCAACAGCAACTACTACGGCACCTGGGATTACACCCAACACGCCACATGCAACGCGATCCGCTCGATCCGCGACCCCCTCTCGGCCGTCATGGAGAAGGCCGGCTGCACCGAGTGCCACGCCAAAGGCCACATCGGCAACGACTGGGTAAACCTCCAAACCCCCGAGTTCAGCCGCATCCTCCGAGCCCCAATGCCAAAAGTAGAAAGGAAGGATAAGGACAAAACGGTTAGCGCTCCCCAGAACGTCGACCACAAGAAGTTTAGCGGTCGCCGGCACGGCGACCAGTTGGGCGTATCCTTCTGTCGAAAACGCAAGGCACGAACCGGCTATCGCCTCGTCGACCAGGGCGTGCAACCGCCCGACGTGCTCCGCGAGAGCATCCAACCCCCATGGGACCCCGCCGACAACGAGCATATCTCTTTCGCCTCGACCGACAACGAGCATTATCAAGCCATGCTCGCAATCATCCGCAAGACCCGTTCCGAAGCGCTCGCCTCGCCACGCGTAGACATGCCGGGCGCAGAGATCATCGCGGGCGAATGCCGCATGATCGTGCCGCCACCCGTGCCCGAGCAACCGCCCGCGCTCAGTGCAAAGCTACGCCCCGACGCGAGCGTGGAACTCTCCTGGCAACGCACTGCCGAGACGATCGGCCTGCAATATGAATTGCACCGCGGCACAAAGGCCGCCTTCACGCCCGGCCCGTCGACGCAGCTCACGATCACCACCGGCGGACGGTTTGCTGACCTGCGAGCGCCGGCCGGCAAGCAGTTTTATGCCCTGCTGGTCACCTCCGCCACCCATCGCAGCCGGCCCGCCTTCACGTCGATCGACGTCCCGTCGCCGCCGCCACCCCCGGACGCAACGTCCGATCTGGGCGCCCGCGCGCTCACCGGCGAGATCGTCTTGAGTTGGAAGGCCCCCGGAGGGTCCGACCTCCGCTTCGACGTCCTCCGCGGCCGCAAGGGCACCGGCCGCCTTGTCCGGCTCAACGCGGAACCGCTCCGCACGCCCGGCTATAGCGACGTGGACGTTGCGCCCGACACGACCTACATCTACGCGATCCGTTCGATCGACCGCCGCGGGCAGCAGAGCGCCGACTCCAACCGCGTCGAGGCCATGCCGTTGCCCGAGATCCAAGAACCGGTGTTCACGGCCGACTTCAGCGGCGAAAAAGTACCGGCCGCAAAACTGCTCGACGGCAAGACGATCGAAGGCAAGCTGCACGGCGGCGCGACGCTCTCCGACGGCATGTTGCAACTCGGCTCCGGCGGCCACGCATCGTTCGACCATCTGCCGGAGTTCGACGTATCGAAGGCCATCTCGGTGGAGTGCCGCGTATGGATCGACAAGGAGACGGCCATGCCGGTCGTCGTCGGTTGCGGCACGTACAACGGCCCCGGTTGGTTCATCCAGCGTTACCGCACCGGCTGGCGTTGGCACATCGGCGGCGTAAGCTGCGACGGCGGCACCTCAGCCGTCGGCCGCTGGGTCCATCTGGTCGCCACCTTCAAAGCCGGCCGGGCCACACTCTATCAAGACGGCAAGCAAGTAGCGTCGATCGAGTGCAACCCCAACCGGGCCCTCTACCGCGGCCCCCTACTGGTCGGCCAATTCTGCTCCCCGTCCGCCGGCTGCCAACTAACCGGCCGGATCAAAGACCTCAAGATCTACCGCAGGGCGTTGAGGGCGGAGGAGGTGGGGGCGTAGGGGTGGGCTAATCTTCTGTACGACGATACCGCGTCTCGCAACATAGAAACGACAAACCCGAAGGTGAATGTGGCCAAAGGAGGTTGTTCCAATGATTGCCTTGGCTGGACTCGCGGAAGCTGCTCTAGGAGCAGAGCTTGTAATCTCTTGGGGAGCCTTGATACTTATTTCAGTCTGTGCTCTTGCGGCTGCCACGACGAGCAAAAAATGGCTTCACATCACAACGATTGTTCTCGCACTACTTTTTGCTCTGCTCCTTGCACCGTGGGAAATGCCGTTCACTGCACTGACCCCAGAGGATCGGGAGGACCCTGATGTGGTGACGTGGTTCGGTCTATATCGAACTATGGCTATCGCATGGTATTTGGTTGCATTTGGAACGGCTTCATCATTCCTTGTATATTGTGTTCGTCGGCCCGACGATGCCAACGATTGTGATTCATCGCCGGGTGCCCCCGACGTTTGAACGGCCAAGAAGGCACGAACAACCGGGTGGCAGCGATGATTTCGCGGAGAAAGCTGTGCCATCTCGTGAAACGTTGCCGCGAAATCGTCGGTGTTGCTTGCAACAAGAGGATTAGGGCGACCGTTGCCCCGGGGGATCGTGCCCACATGGCAAGCGGACGGTTCTAACTCCTCCCGTTGCTGCGCAACACCGACGATTTTGCGAAACAGCCGAACCAAGTGGCAACGCCCATTGCGCAAAATCATCGCTGCCACCCACCAAAACGGCGCCGGGATAAACCCGGCGGCTCGCTTATGGTTTCTTGGGGCGATACTTCGGGTTCTTTGTGGGTAGCCGGGCTCCGACCTTCTTGCGCCAGTCGACCAACCTCTTGTGCAGCTCGGCCGTCTTCTCGGGCATCTTGTCGGCCAGATTGTTTTTTTCGCCGATATCATCGGCCAGATTGTAGAGTTCGAGATGGCCGTCCTCGAAGAGTTCCATCAGCTTGTAGTCGCCGACGCGCACGGCCCCGGCCGGCACGCCCCGCTGCGGGCTGTAGTGCGGATAGTGCCAGAAGATGGCATCTCGTTCGAGTTGGCCCTTCTGCCGTAACAGCGGGACGATGCTCTCGCCGTCGAGTTGCTGCCGCGGGTCGACCGGCACGCCGGCCATTTCTAGGATCGTCGGATAGAAGTCGATGCTGATAACGGGCGCCCGGCAAACGCTCCCCGGTCGGACGACTCCGGGCCAGCGGACGATCATCGGTTCGCGGATGCCGCCTTCGTAGACGTGCCCCTTGCCCTCGCGCAGCGGCGCGTTGGAGGTCACGTCCGACAGTCCGCCGTTGTCCGACATGAAGATCACGACCGTCCGATCGGCGATCTTCAACTCGTCTAGCGTCGCGAGCACGCGGCCGACGCTTTCATCGGCACTCTGCATCATGGCGGCGTAGGCGGCGTTCTTGCGGACCGCTGCATCGGCGAATTTCTTGCGATACTTCTCGGTCAACCCCTTCTTCCCCTGGATCGGCGTATGGACCGAGTGGTGCGATAGATAGAGAAAGAACGGGCCGTCGCGATTGGCGCGGATGAACTCGCAGCCCTCGACGCTCAGCCGGTCGGTGAGATAGTCCCCCTGTTTGGCCCCGGGCAGATTCATCTTATTGGGCAGATGATATCCGCCGTGCGGCCAGCCGAACGCGGTTCCCGCCACGTTGACGTCGAACCCCTGGTCTTCCGGCAGGAACCCCTTGCCGCCGAGGTGCCATTTGCCGACGCTGCCGGTCGAGTAGCCGGCCGTCTTGAGGGTCTCGGCCAGGGTGATTTCCCCCAGCGGCAACTGGCGGATGAACTCCGGCCCGATCAGTTTGCGGTCGGCCGGATGCATGCCGGGCAGCCAATCGGTCAGGTTCAGCGTGGCCGGATACTTGCCCGCGAGGATGCTGGCCCGGGTGGGCGAGCAGACCGGGCAGGCGGCGTAGGCGTCGGTAAACCGCATCCCCTGCCGGGCCAGCGCGTCGATGTTGGGCGTTTCGTAAAACCGGTTGTCGTAGCAGACCGGGTCCGACCAGCCCATGTCGTCGACGAGGATGAAGATGATGTTGGGAACTTCCGCTTGCGGCTTCGCAAGGACCAGATTGGCGGGAGCAAGGGCTGACGCGATCAGTGCGACCGCAAGAAAGTGGAATCGCAGCATGGTGTGGTATTCTGGTTCTTTAGTTGCATGAGTGGTGGAAATAGCAAAGTCTACCTCTTCAACCCCGGCACGACGGCGGTGGTCGGCCGTTGGGGGGTGACGTCGTGGACGAGGATCTTTTGGCGGCCGACGAAGTAGGTGTTGAAGTCGGCTACTACCATGTTGAACGTCCGGGCGACCGGGCCCGTCTCGACCGATTGCGTCGAGCGGACGCCGTCGACCGTGTGCAGGGCCGAGTCGCGTTTGAGCTTGCGGGCGCGGACCCAGCCGTCGCCACAGACCCAGAAGAGGTGGCCGCCGGTGCAGTCGAACTTCTCGCCGTCGATCCGTAGCGTGACCAATTCGGCGGGCGTGGCCGTGGTCGTGCGCAACACGGGCTTGTAGGTCAGTTCGCCGCTGTCGGGGTCCTGAGACAGGACCAGATCGCCAACCTTCACACGTTCGACCGGGCATGGGCCGTCGACGGTCCAGACGGGCGTGCCGGCAGCGAAGCAGGAGTGGTACTGCCCGGGCGCGCGGGTGCTCGGCAACATCGGTAGCTCCGGCAACGGAGACAGCGGCAGCTCGGGCGGGCGGACGTTGTAGGCGAGTTGGTTCTCGATTCGCCTGCTCGACGTTACCTTGCCGGCAATGCGGGTCTCGCTTTCGTCGTTCCACCACTCCCACCAGGCCTCGGGCTCCGAGGGAAGTGTCTGCTTGGTGATCAGATTCAGCGCCGCGGTGATCCGCCGGTTGACCTCTTGCGAGTTGGCGTTTTGCCGTGCCACCCAGCCCGGTCGCGACCAGAGCCGTGTCTCCAGATCGGAGTTGGCAATCAGGACCGCATCGCGGGCTCGCAGGCCCAGAAGAGTCGTTGCGACCACGGTCTCCTCACGCTCGGCGTATCCTTCTCGCGAATAGACCTCCTGGTGGACCATGCCGCCGGACCCGGGACGCAGATCGGTACGGGTCTCGATCGGCTTGTACATCACCGAGAGCATCGTGGGGACAAACGTCTGAAGCGGCCGGTCCTTGAGCGCCTTGGCCGCGGCAGTGCGAACCGCTATCCACCGGGAGAAGACGGCCTGACGGGCCAATGCCAGGGCCGCCTCGTGGGCCGACATGGCGTCGAGCGCTTCGACCAGCCGCATCGCCTGCCGCTGTCCGGCCTCGGCAAGCACTTCTTCCATGGCGGGGATCGCCTTGGGAGAATCGATGGCCATCAACCGCTCTCGGGCCTGTTGCTGACTGCCGGCGCGAGTGCGGGTCAGTTGCTTGGCAATCCGGCGGACCACGGGCCTGAACTGGGCAAGGTCCCGCTGCAACTGCCGCGCCCGCTGCTGCATCTGCACGACCTCTTCGTCGGTTACCCAGACACCCTCGACCCGGCGGAATCCGAGCAGGCGCCGGGCCTCGGCGTGGTCGGGGTCCAGTTCGAGCACGCGGCCGAGATGTGCCCGGGCCCGACCCACCAGATGCCGCTTCTGACACCATCGGCCCAGTTCGAGGTTGCCCAGCAGCGTGTCGAGTTGTTGCGAGCGCAGCCGAAGATACTCTTGATGCAGCCGGTTAGCGGCGCTGAGCTTCGGTATCCGATCGACGTGCATCCATTTTTTCCCCAGCCTCACGTAGCCGGCGTGCCAGCGGGCCGGTGCATAGGCGGGGGCCACCCGCAGCGCGCTGGCGAGCAACTCGCTTCGATGCTCGTCCGTTCCGTAAGTTTCCTGTTGCAGAACCTTTTGGACCAGTTTGTCGGCATTGGCCTGCTTGTGTGCGGCCTGCGCTGGCAGACAAGACCAGAAGACGACAATTGCTGGAAGACCGATCGAGAATGCCCACTTCAGAACCCAACTCCCCCCGTGCCCCTCGAGCGAGACGACGCACATAGCGACCTCCTCCTCTTTGCGATCAGCGTCGTTAAACGCAAACCGCAGTCTTCTGTGGGAAGATCGGCTAGGGCCGGCCGTCCCAACTGCCGTAGGTGCCCTTTACCCACTGCACGCCAACTCTACCCCTACGCAGCAAATCGTGCAAGGTTCAGTCGTGGCGATCGGTCGTCGGTCGGTGGCACGACGGGCCGTCAGTGCTAAGCTGGGTAATTCAGTGCGTTGTTTCTGGGGTGGCCTTGTGAATTTGGCGGCAAGTCGCTAGGCTGAGCAACGCTGCGTCAGAGCCAGCCCACCCATTGGGGGATGCCGGAAACGGGGGCAACCCGGTTTCGGCCAATTCGCTGCGTCTTGTCATGTCCCTCTACTGGGTGGGGCCAGCGGGGTTGTCCGGCCTTTCGTCATCGCCGACTGCAACCGCTAGCGAGTTTGCTGCCGTGTTCTCCGTTCAGGACGCACTGAACTCTGTCCGGCGCCTGTCGCAGTCAGGAATTGATAGGACACAGAATGGATAACCCGACTCCCCCGAGTGCGCATACTTTTCACATTCCCGTCATGGGTACCGGGTTCACCATCGACACGCCGTTGCGGATAGCGAAGTACGGCATCTCTTCGGTGATTTCGCTGGTGGATGACACGCTGGTCGAGCAGATGCGAAAGCTCCACTGCGAGCGGGAGGGTGAGCCGTACGAGGAAATCGCCGGCCGCGAAGAGGATTCTCGCGCCCGTCGCATTACGGCCTACCTGAATCTCCTCGACCGGCTGATCTCGCGCCAAGTCGAGGCGTTGCAGGCGTCGCCTTTCGAGGCGGGAAGCGAAATCACCCGCTACTTCGAGATGCTGCCCGCCTCACCGCTGAAGCAAACCTATCGCGACATGTTGGCCAGCGAAGACCCGCAGGAAAAGACCGATCTTCAAAACCGGCTTCGCCGCATGGCCGTGCCGGGCAACATCGACGTGAACATCATGTCCAGGGCCGACCGCGACGGCTACCGCGACGGCAAGAAGCTCCCCCAAGAGTTTAGCGACGCCATGGCGGCCCTGCGCGGCTACGCCAACAGTTCCGTGCGCTCTTCGATCGTCTTCTCGGCAGGCATGAACCCGCGTCTCTACGGCTATGCTGCAAAGTTCGACGACTTCTTCCCGGATCCCAACGGAGCGCTCAAGAAGAAGATCGTCCTAAAGGTGAGCGACTATCGCTCGGCGGTGATTCAGGGCAAGTTCTTCGCCAAGCGGGGGTTGTGGGTGTCCGAGTATCGCATCGAATCGGGACTCAACTGCGGCGGTCACGCCTACGCCACCAAGGGGCTCCTGCTGGGACCGATCCTGGAGGAGTTCAAGCAGAAGAAGGAACCGTTGATCGGGCAGCTTCATGCGATGTACATCAAGGCCCTTGCCGCGTCGGGGCGAACGCCAATCGAGCTACCGCACGAGATGCGCATCACCGCACAAGGCGGCATCGGTACGGCCGCCGAGGACGAATTGCTGTTGGGTTACTACAACGTCGACGCCACGGGCTGGGCCACGCCTTTCCTGCTCGTGCCCGAGGTGGCCAATGTGGACCAGCAACACCTGGAAAAGCTCTTGGCTGCCACGGATAAGGACGTCTTTCTCAGCGACAACTCGCCCTTTGGGATGCCGTTCTGGAACTTGCGCAACTCCGCCAGCGAGGAGGCCCGGCGGTTGCGGATCGAGCAAGGCAAGCCCGGCAGCGTCTGTCCCAAGACTCACGGCAAGTTCAATACGGAACTCACAGAGCTCCCGATTTGCACCGCCTCGCGCAACTATCAAAGACGGAAACTCCAGCACCTTGCCGAGGAAGGCCTCACGGCGGACCAACTCCCCCGCGTGCGGGAGCATGTGTTGGCGAAGTCCTGCATCTGCCACGACCTGGGCGGCGGTGCGACCCTCCGCTACGAGATCGACCCGGACGCCGCACCCGCCATCTGCCCCGGACCAGGCATTGCGGATTTCTCGAAGATTGCCACGCTGGAAGAGATGGTCGGCCACATCTACGCCCGGGAACCTCTGCCGATGACCCCCGACCGCCCGCACATGTTCATCCGCGAAATCGACCTCTACGTCGAATACCTCCGTGACGAGATCGAGTGGCACGCGTCGGGCCTTCTGGACCGCCCCGCAAACTACTTCGACGAGTTCAAAGAGAACCTGCTTGGCGGTATCGAATACTACCGAGGCCTCGCCCAAGAACTCGACGAACAGCAGCGGCAGCCTTTCCTCGATGAACTCGCGGGCCAGCAAGAGACGCTCGAGTCCATCTCGCTGGTTGCCGCAAAGTGAAAGGGCGCGAGGTAGGTGCTCGTCACGCCCGAAAAGAACCGCCGAAACCAACACTATGCGTTCGTCGTGGCAGGCCTGGTCGTTGTGGCAACGGGAACCGTCGGCTATTTCTATCACGCGTCTCTCCCACTGGTTCTGCTGGGTCTGCTCGTCTACTGGGCGGCGAGGCGGCGGTGCTTGCGGAGAATGAAAATTCTGGCCAGACCGTTTCCGCCGGCCTGGGAGGTGATACTTCAAACCCGTGTCGCCTACTACAATGTGCTGAGTGACGGCGAAAAGCAGCGGTTTCGCCAACTCGTCAAGGTCTTCCTCGACGAGGTGCGGATCACGGGCATCCGAACGGAAGTGGACGACCTTTGCCTGATGCTGGTCGCGGCCAGTGCGATCATCCCCATCTTCGGATTCCCCGATTGGGAGTACGCCCGGCTGGGCGAAGTGCTGATCTACCCGGGCCGGTTCGGCGACAAGTTTCGCACCGGCAAGGAGGCCAACACGCTGGGTATGGTCGGCGTGGGGCACCTTAGCGGCGTGATGATTCTCTCGAAGCCGGACCTGATCGCCGGTTTCGCCAATCCCAAGGATCGGCGCAACGTCGGCATTCACGAGTTTGCCCATCTGGTAGACAAGGCCGACGGGTCGGTCGACGGCATTCCCCCGGGCGTCAGTGCGGAAGTCGTGCGTCCCTGGATCGAGTGGGTGGCCGGCGAATTGACCGAGCCGCCGCAAGGCCGATCCCACATCGACGGTTACGCCTACACGAACGAAGCCGAGTATTTCGCCGTACTAACAGAATACCTCTTCGAGTCGCCGGAGGTTCTTCAGCGCAAGAATCCCCAGATGTACGAAATGCTACAAGAGATGTACCGCCAAGACACCAAGAGTTTCCTCGCCGGAGCCGTCCTTCGCCGTCGGAGAGTAGGCCGCAACAGCCCATGCCCCTGCGGCAGCGGCAAGAAGTACAAGCGATGCTGCCGCGTGCGAGCGAAATAGGACACCACACAAAGCCGCGACCGTTGGTCGCGCCGGCCACACAAAGCCGCGACCGCCGGTCGCGCCAACAACACAAAGCCGCGACCGTTGGTCGCGCCAACAACACAAAGCCGCGACCGCCGGTCGCGCCAACAACACAAAGCCGCGACCGCCGGTCGCGCCGGCCACACAAAGTCGCGCCGGCAGCACTCTAGTTCAAACAACGAACGTTTCACAAGGGTATCTGACGGGGGTTTACCTCATCGTCGGCGGACGCCCGCCGAGAGCTGCGGCGCCCATTCTCCCCGGGTCCAACCGCAAGAGTTGGCTACGCGTGTAGAGCGATAAATGCCAACCACGCCTATTGCGTAAGAGTGTCGGCAAGGTAGTATAAGGTAGTGTCTGAAGGGCTCACAACGGGCTGGCCACAACTATCGAATCTGAGAAGATCATCTATGAATCTGAGAACCGGAACTTTCGTAGTCGTGGCACTGTCGGCCGTGTTTATCGTGGGTTGCTAGGACGTCGAGAGCGATCGTCCGGCGTAACGACCGGAGGCCACAGACCAGACCACGCTGTCACCCGATTCCACCGATCAAGCCGGGCGGCCCCGACGAGTGATTCCACGGCGAGAAGCGCACAAAAGAGGGCAACCACTTAGGCTCCTAAGTGGTTGCCCTGAAACGACTTAACAAGCGAGGGCGAGGGGACTCGAACCCCCAACCACCGGATCGACAGTCCGGGACTCTAACCAATTGAGCTACGCCCCCGAAAGCTCGAATATGGAATTATACACCCTTCTGGTCGGATCGCAAGTGCCCGAAACAAGTGCCCGGAAACAGGCACTTTTCGGCCGCCAGCACCACCGCGGGGGAAATTTACCTGTAATTGGAGGGGGATTCCGAGCCTACCAACCGGGGTTTCGTGGCCTAGACTTGTTAGGGCGTAAACATGGCGATTGCCGGGAGACGACGATGGGAGGGCTGTGGCGAAAATCGATGCGGATCATCGAGAATCTCGACACCCAGGAATGGGCGCTGGTTCTGCTCGCAACGGTTGTGATCGGCTGTCTCTGCATGCGAGGCTTCGGGTCGCGAACCGACTACTAGTTTCATCCCACGCAGACCGCCGTTGCTTGCCAAGCAGCCGTACTGCGACACAGGAACGAACGGGCATCATGGATTTGTGGTTCAATCAGTTCTCCGTCTTGGCGGCGCTGGCGGTGGGAGCTGCCCTGGGATATTTCTTCGGTCGTCGGCGAAGGCCGGATGTTCTCGAACCGGCCGGGTGGGACGAACGCCACGGGCTGATCTACTTGCTGGCAGACCAGTTTGCCCTGTTGACCCGTTACGGATCACCCTTCTCCTTGGCCGTCTTTATGGTCGACCATTTCGATACGCCCACCGATTCGCAGCCGCCGGCTGCTCACGACCGAATCATGCGGGAGTTGGCCCGTTTGTTTGACGAGTTCGTCCGCGAGACCGATCTGGTTGCCCGTTGCGAAGGCGAAGAGTTTGCCGTGGTCATGCCGCATACCGGACTGGAGGCTGCCGGTGCGTTGAGCGAGCGGTTGCGGGCAAGGGTCCGGCAAGAGATGCCGGTAACCGTCTGCGGCGGCGTGACCACCGTACTCGACGGCGACAATCCTAGCGGCCTGCTGAGCCGGGCTGCCGAGGCGCTGGATCGTGCGAACGAACTCGGTCCCGATTGCGTCTACCGCCACGACGGCGAGCAAATCGAATCGGTGGTCGAAGAGGTCTCCGTCGCAACGGTGTGAGCGGTGTGGTTGACAACTTTTCGTGGCGTAGGCGTCTCGCCTGCACTATGCCACAGATTGCAGGGTGGGTCGGGCTGTTTTGCCCAGCCGTCAATCTCACCCGCGAAACCTAAGTAGACAAGGTGTCCATCGAACTGGCGCCATCTCAAAATCATTTTTTCGTCAACGATCAAGTCAAGCGGCGGGTATGGGTCTCACCCAATCTGCGCAGCTCCCCCGCCAGTCGTGGCACAAGACACACTTGCCACACACCATTGAAGGTTCATGTTGATGCGACTTGGCATCAGGTGTCTGGCGTCACCACCCCTCCCCCCGTTGAAACACAAGGAGTTTCGCCAAGAAATACCCCCCCTTGTGGGGCGGGTTCTAAAGAAAAGTCTGATACCAATCCCAATCGGGCACATCGTTTTGGTCGCACGTTGAAATGCTCGAAAATCGAGCGTTCTGCAGTTTTGCTAGCTGCGTTATTGTTACCTGAAATCAGTATGAATTCCCAGTTTCTTGCTCTTTTTCTCCAAAATCCCTCCGCTGTGTTGCTTTCCAAATTGTGGCTGCTATCATGGGAAGCTGGGGGTTGTAGGATATATATGCATTGCATTGGGTCTCGGTAGGCGTTGCAGCGGGTTACCGCGACCCCGTGAGTTATCACACCACCATTTGTGTATGATTATCCGGCCACAAGTGTGAATCGTTGCAGCTAGCTTGAAACGGACTTATTCCAATTGGAAACAGCGAGTTGCTAGCACGATGAGGTGCATGGAAATCGAGCGTTTTGCAGTCTGTTAGCAGTGCTGTTGTTACTTGTGATCAGGGTATTGGCGGTTTACGCGGTTTACATAGATTGGCAGTCATCGGTAACAAGTGAGAGTTACCGGCACCCGTCACAACCTTTGGTGACCGATGGAAAAGATAAACGACTATCCTTGTGTTCACGAAGATGCTCCCGCGAACATGGTTGAGCTTCTTCGTCGGAAATCGTTGTCTTACCCCGACAGGCAGGTGTTCCGATTCTTGCACGACGGTAAGACGGATGCAGAGGCCGTAACCTACGCTGAGCTTTGCAACCGGGCAATGGCCATCGGGGGTAGGCTTCAAGCGAGTGCGGCACCCGGGGAGCGCGCTTTGCTGCTCTATCCACCGGGGTTGCGATTTATCGAGGCGTTCTTCGGCTGTCTTTTCGCGGGGATTGTGGCGATTCCCGCGTATCCGCCTCGCCCGCGCCGGCCGATGCCCCGGCTGCAAAAAGTCATCGCCGATGCGAATCCCTCGCTTGTGCTCAGCACGGGCCTGTTGCACGATCAGGCACTTGAGGTATTCGAGCAGATCCCCGAGTTGTCGCGATTGATCTGGCTGGATACCGATCGGCCGAACGATGACTCGACTCCCATCTGGCGCGATCCTCGCGCGGACGCTTCGACGTTGGCATTCCTCCAATACACGTCCGGTTCGACGGCGTCTCCTAAGGGGGTCATGGTCAGCCACGGCAACTTGTTGCACAACTCCGCCTTTATCGCCAAGTCCTTCGAAACGCGGGCCGGCGGTCAAGGCGTCTTCTGGTTGCCGCTCTACCACGACATGGGGCTGATCGGGGGAATGTTGCAGACCGTGCATGCCGGAGGAACCAGCACGTTCATGTCGCCGGTCGAGTTCTTGCATCGACCGCAACGTTGGCTCGAGGTCATTTCGCAGACTCGCGCAACGGTCTCCGGGGGGCCCGATTTTGCCTACGATCTTTGTGTTCGCAGGGTCTCTCCGGAAGCTCGGGCCGAGCTCGACTTGAGTTGCTGGGAAGTTGCCTTCAGCGGCGCCGAGCCGGTTCGATCGGAAACGATCGAGCGATTTATCGAAGCTTTCGCGCCCTGCGGTTTTCGTCGCGAGGCGTTTTATCCCTGCTACGGCCTTGCCGAAGCGACCTTGATGGTTACCGGCGGCCTAAGAGCGGAACCGCCGCAGGTGGTCCGGGTGCGTCGCGAGGCGCTGGCGGTTCATCGGGTGGTCACCGCCGAACCTGACGAGGGTGACTCATGCGAGTTTGTGGGGTGCGGGGTCAGTCCGTCCGACCAGCGGCTTGCCATCGTCGACCCGAAGACGCTGCAAGCCTGCCCGTCGGACCGGATCGGCGAGATTTGGGTTTCGGGCCCGAGCGTTGCGCAGGGATACTACGATGCTCCTGCGAAGAGCGAATCCACTTTTCGTGGTCGGATCGCCGACGACGGGGAACTCCCTTATCTTCGCACCGGGGACCTGGGCTTTATCCGCCACGGCATGTTGTTTGTTACCGGGCGGCTAAAGGACCTGATCATCATTCGGGGACGCAATTATTATCCACAAGACATCGAACAGTCGGTTGAGCGTAGCCACCCTTGCTTACGCCCCGGCGCGTCGGCGGCGTTTACCGTCGATGTGGAGAACCTGCCCCAACTCGTGGTCGCCGTCGAGTTGGAAAGGCATCGTCGCGATCTGGATGATAGCGAAGTGGTCGTGGCCATCCGTCAGACGGTTGCTGCCGACCACGAGCTCGATCCCTATGCGGTGGTGTTGCTGAAGACGGCGACGTTACCCAGGACCTCCAGTGGCAAAGTGCAACGTCATGTGTGTCGTGAGGACTATCTGGCAAACCGTTTGCGGACTGTAGCATGCTGGACGAGCGTGGCCTTGGACGACGTCGAGCAGCGGCCGGTCGGTTTGCCCTGCGACGATTTGTCGCGCACGTATCCTCCTAGAGAGGCCGTGGAAGCCTATTTGGTCGGCTTGTTATCGAAGCGATTAAGCGTTCCCGTGGAGGAACTCGACGTGGACAAGTCGTTCTTCGATTTTGGGATCTCTTCGACGCAGGCCGTGGCGCTGACGGGCAAGTTGGAGCAGTGGCTCGGTCGCCCGCTCTCACCGATCTTTTTCTACAACTATCCGACAATTGCTTTGCTGGCCGAGCAGCTTTCCTGCGAGAAGCCGGCAGATTCAGCAGTCCAACCCCGTGCGCTGCTCCACGAAGAAGACCTCCAGTCGAGAGTCCTGGACGAAGTAAAAGGACTTTCGGATGAAGAAATGATGAAGTTCATTTCTGACGAAGTCGGGAAACTCCAGTAGCAAAAAAGGGCGGAAAGATGGACAAACTGTCGGATCAGATTAGTCGCTTGACGCCGCTGCAGCGGACGGTGTACGCGCTGAAGGAAACCCAGGCGAGGCTCCATGCACTCGAGCGTGCGCAGGCGGAACCGATCGCGATCGTCGGCGTCGGGTGCCGGTTTCCGGGCGGCGCCGACAGCCCGGCATCGTTTTGGCAGATGCTCCGCAACGGCGTGGACGCGACGAGCGAGATTCCTCCGGACCGCTGGGATATCGAGGCTTACTACGACTCCGATCCCTCCGCGGTCGGCATGATGTACACGCGCCGGGCGGCCTTTCTCAATCGGGTCGACGAGTTCGACGCCGAATTTTTCGGGATGTCGCGCCGCGAAACGGTGCGGGTTGACCCCCAGCAGCGGCTGCTCGCCGAAGTAACCTGGGAGGCGTTGGAAAACGCAGGCCGCGCCGCCGCCGAGTTGGCGGGAACCAGGACGGGTGTATTCGTGGGCATCACCCAGAACGACTACTCGCGATTGGAACTCCAGTCGGGCGAGGAAATCGACGCTTTCGTGGGAACCGGGTGCTCGCCCTCGATCGCCGCCAACCGGCTCTCGTATCTGCTGAATTTTCGCGGGCCAAGTGTGGCGATCGATACCGCCTGCTCATCTTCGCTGATTTCCGTTCACCTGGCGTGTCAGAGCTTGCGCCGCGGCGAGTCGGACGTTGCTTTGGCCGGCGGCACGAACCTCATTCTGGCCCCCGAAACAACGATCGCGCTTTGCAAGGCGCGAATCCTTTCGCCCGAAGGCTATTGTCGGACCTTCGATGCAGATGCCGACGGCTACGTCCGCGGCGAAGGGTGCGGCATGATCGTCCTCAAGCGGCTTCGCGACGCGCAGGCCGACGGCGACTCGATCTCCGCCGTTATCCTGGGGTCGGCGGCCAACCACGACGGGCGTAGCAACGGGCTTTCGGCGCCGAGCGGACCGGCACAGCAAGACGTGATCCGCGCCGCACTCGACGACGCTGGAATCGAGCCCATTCAGGTCGGCTACGTGGAAGCGCACGGTACCGGAACCGCTCTGGGCGATGCCATCGAACTCGGAGCGTTGCTCGCGGAATACGGCCGGGACCGGGACCCCGACCGGCCGCTCGTGGTGGGCTCGGTGAAGACCAACATCGGTCACCTCGAGGGCGCCGCCGGCATTGCCGGGCTGATCAAGAGCGCGCTCATCCTCAAGCACGGTTGGATTCCTCCGCATCTACATCTGAGAAAGCTCAATCCCGCATTGTCGGAAGATGGATCGCCGATTGTGATTCCGACAACCTCGCGGCCCTGGCAGCAAGAGAACGCAGCACGCTGCGCAGGTGTCAGTTCCTTTGGTTTCGGCGGTGCCAACGCACACGTTGTGCTGTCCGAAGCGCCGGCCGAGGCGGCGAAATCAAATCAAACGGACCGAACCCGCCACGTCGTCACCATTTCCGCGCGAACGGAACCCGCGCTCGCTGAAACGGCGAGCCGGCTCGCCGATTATCTCGAGGCCGACCGCGGCGTTTCGCTCGGCGACGTTGCCTACACGGCGAACACCGGCCGAACCCACTTCCCCTTCCGGCAGGCGATGGTGGCCGATTCGGTTGCGGGACTACAGCAGCAACTGCGCGCC
>SDBT01008474.1_pt1 | contig 16795 bp, 15 predicted proteins | sample 2277101 | NCBI WGS metagenome assembly SDBT01 (sample SAMN10404973, study PRJNA504765) | marine sediment metagenome | isolation source: marine sediment core GS10_PC15, 103 cmbsf | place: Arctic Ocean: Southern Knipovich Ridge | collected 2010
TAACAATGAGATAATATGGATTCAATCTTCAGTTCGGAGGGTCAATCATCACCATCAACCGCATAAAATCCCTCAAATGTTCAACTGCTCCACTCGCTGCTTGCCTCTCTACATCTGTCGAGAATCCTCTACAAATCCACCCTTTTTATGCAAAACAAACCCAATTTCCGAAAAGCTCAAATGAACGTAAGTTCTGTTAAAACAATGAACTACGAACAAATAACTATGAACAATACCAATAAAAAACAAACCCAATTCAAACCCAATCAAACCCAATTTACTAAATGCTCAAATGAACTTAAACTTCTATTTAACAAAGGATTATGAAAATGAACCACGCCTTCCGGCTCCGGGAAAACAAACCCAATTCAAACCCAATTTCAAACCCGGCGCCTGAGTGTAGTTTTAGCGGGAATTGGGGGCGATTCAATTTTCGATTTTCGATTTTTGGCGTTAAGCGGAATAGATAATGATAGCACCGATGGCCAAGGCGATTAGCGCAAGAAGCCGAAGGAACAGAACAGACTGTTTTTGATACCAATCGAGTATCCATCTAATCTTTTGCGGGCCGAGTACGAATATCAACAGGCCGCCTATCAGGAAGAGAATGCCGAAGAGAACTATCACCCAGGTAATATCGCATTCGCGTGCGGCGAGTAAAAATATTACCGCCAGGACCAGTCTTAGCAGTCCTGCGAAGTATATGCGGTTTCCCTGCTTGAAGAATTTCATAAGCCATTTCATAACATCGGGCTTTAATAAGTACACAATACCGGCAGCGGCGATAACTATTCCTATAATTTTAATAACGATATCCATATCCATAATTTTTCTCCTATATTTTCGTGGGTTTACCTTCCGATACTGTAATATTCGAATCCCGCCTTTTTAAGTACGTTCGGGTCGTAGAGGTTTTTGCCGTCGAAGATAACGGGTTTTTTCAGTTTTGCGGCGATAACTTCGAGGTCGGGGTTTCTGAACTCCTGCCAATCGGTGAAGACGACGAGTGCATCGGCGTTATCGAGACCATCGTAGCCGTTCCGCAGGATTTCGATTTTGCCCTCCAGAGCCTTCATTGCTGCAGGGCCGGCCTCCGGGTCATAGGCCTTTATCTTCATCGACCAGTCGAGGAATTTCTTTATGCAGTAAATTGCAGGCGATTCTCTGACATCATCGGTTTTTGCCTTAAAAGCCAGTCCCCAGACTGCTAATGTGGTTTTGTTTTCTCGGCCTGCGAAATAATCCTTAATACGTTTTGCAAATCGCTCCTGCTGATTTATATTTACCTGTTCAACCGACTTGATTATCTTCATTTCGGCGCCGTATTCGTCGCCGGTATGAATCAGTGCACGAACATCTTTCGGCAGGCAGCTTCCGCCGAAGCCTACGCCGGGGAATAAAAATGACGGCCCAATCCGCGAGTCACTGCCGATGCCTTGTCTTACCTGTTCGACATCTGCGCCGATTCTTTCGCAAAGCGCTGAGATTTCATTCATAAATGAGACTCTCGTTGCCAGCATAGCGTTCGCCGCATACTTGGTGATTTCAGCGGAGATGATGTTCATAAACAGTATTCGCTTGCTCTTTCGCATAAACGGGTCGTATAGCTGTTTCATTATTTCCTTTACCGCGGGATTGGTTGTGCCGATGACTATTCTTTCGGGACGCATAAAATCATCAATGGCAGAGCCTTCTCTGAGAAACTCCGGATTACTTACATAATCAAACGGCGTTTCCGTTTTGGATTTTATAATGTCCATTATTTTTCTGTGTGTACCTATTGGCACGGTGCTTTTTGTTACGATAATTCGATAGTCGTTGAGGTTTTCGGCGATATCGGCGGCAACTGTAAGGACGGCTGATATATCGGCTGAGCCGTCCGGTGCCGAAGGTGTGCCGACTCCGAGAAAGATGATAAGCGAGTTTTCCACTCCATATTTCAAATCGGTTGTAAAGTGCAATCGCCCGAGTTTTTTATTGTGTTTGACCATTTCGGTCAGTCCCGGCTCGTAAATGTGGACTGCTCCATCTTTGAGGCCTGCGATTTTGTCGCCGTCTCTATCCACGCATACGACATTGTTTCCGGTCTCCGCCAGGCAGGCCGCCGTTACCAATCCGACGTAACCAACCCCAACCACACAAATCTTCATTTCGCTGCCTCCTGTTGTTCAATTTGATAATTGATTATTGCTTACCGATTGTGTTAATTATCATCTATCAATTATCAATGGTCAATCTCTATCATATCGATGTCTATCTCGACGCTTGTCGCACGGCCAAGCATATCTATCTGTAAAACTAAACGTGCAACGTTTTTCGTTTTGATAACGATACCGTTCAAATCGGCTAACGGCCCTGCTATGACCCGGCAACGCTGACCTGCTTCGATGTACCTATGCGGTGCGAGGGTGGCACCGGCTTTAAGAGCCTGCTCAACCTGCAGCAGTTCACCAAGCAATTTCTGTTGGTCTTTGACCTCGATTAGATTGGCCACACGATTTGTTCGCAACAGTTCGAGCCGGTGGTTCTCATTGCCGCAAAAGAACAAATACCCGCTGAACAAAGGCAAAAGCGACCGTATCGTTCTGCCCCTTTGGCGCCGAACCTTCCAGCTCATAGGAAGAAAATAGCTGATATCTTTGCTAATCAAATCGTGGGCGAGTGCTTTTTCGTTCCTGCTTTTGGTGTGAGCAACCCACCATAGGCCTGCGAAGTCACGGATGGATTTTTCTTCAGGCCAGTTAATCGGCGGATTTTCGCTTAACTTCAGCAATCGCATTCTCCTAATCTAATGCGTAGAATTTGAGCGATGTTTTAGCGACATACTCAATCTGGCTTGTTGTCAGTTCAGGATAAATCGGCAGCGATATAACCTGACTGCAAAGCCGTTCAGCGACGGGCAAATCACCGTCCCGGTAGCCAAGCTGCCTGAAGCAGTCCTGCAGGTGCAGCGGCCTTGGATAAAAAACCGCTGAGCCGATTTTGTTTTCGGCGAGGAATTTTTGCAACCGGTCTCTTTGCGGAACAGTAACGGTGTATTGGTGATAAATACTGACGTTGTTTGAATCAATCTTAGGCGTTTTTACCGGCGAACCGGCAAAAAGAACGTCGTAAAGGGCGGCGTTTTGTCTTCGTTTTTCATTCCATCTGTCGAGATATTTGAGTTTCACACCTAAAACTGCGGCCTGGATACTATCGAGGCGAAAGTTGCCTCCGAGCATTCTATAGAAATATCTTGGATTTTCCCCGTGAGTGCGAAGAAGCCTTACCCTTTCGGCAAGTTTTTCGTCGTTTGTTGTCACCAGTCCACCGTCGCCGAAGCCGCCGAGGTTCTTGGTTGGGTAAAACGAGAAGCATCCTAAACGGCCGAAATTGCCGCACTTTATGTTGTCTTGTGTTGCACCTATTGCCTGCGCAGCGTCTTCGATAACAGTAAGATTATGGCGTTCGGCAATTTCCATAATAGGTTTCATTTGAGCGATCTGGCCAAATAAATGCACCGGCATAATCGCCCGTGTTTTTTCGGTTATCTTTTCTTTGATGCCGGCAGGGTCGATGTTGTAAGAGTCAGGGTTGACGTCGACAAAGACCGGCTTTGCCCCGAGCCTGGTGATGGCTCCGGCAGTAGCGAAGAAGGAAAAAGGTGTTGTTATAACTTCGTCGCCTGGCTTTATCTCCAGCGCCATTAAACCGACAAGCAGGGCGTCCGAACCGCTTGAGACTCCGATTGCGAATTTGCTGCCGCAGCAGGAGGCGTTTTTCTCTCAAATTCGGTCACGGCGGGGCCAAGGCAGAACAACTGGCTTTCGCAAACATCAGTTACTGCCCGGATAACTTCGCTTTTGTACGTAGCATACTGCGTCCTCAAATCCAAAAATGGTACCTGCATTAAACCGCCTTTCCAAGAAAGCAAAAAGCAAAGCTATGATTCAAAATTCAAGATTTTAGATTTTAAGTTTTGGTTTTTCGTTTTATGTTCTACACCGGCTAAAATCATCCACGCTGCTGACAATTACTAAACCGGCGCTTATTTTTAGTCGATTAGTAAAGCCGGGGTAGTTAGTTTAGATGTACACAGTCAAAAAGTCAAAAAAATTGACCATTTGTGATTGACTATTTTCAATTGACGATTGGCTGTTGGCTGTTTATTATTAAAGTTTACTTGCCGATTTTTTAGCGTTTAACCGGCTCGAAAATCCCTGGCAAACACAAGACAGATGTCTCAAAGGTCTTATTTTTAAGGGGACTTAGCGAATCTATATGGCGCATTTGTGGTAATCCCGATGCGGTGAGAGGAGCAATGGCTAAAGTGCAATCTGCTGAAAGGGACTACAAACGCAATATATTGCGTTTGGCGACCCCGGCGAATAGTTTGAACATTTTATTTACCTGTATTGGCAGACGGGTCTCTTTGCTCAATAGCTTTCGTCGTGCGGCAAGAGGGCTGAAAATAAACGCCCGTTTGCTTGGCACGGATATCACTGAGCTTAGTTCTGCTCTGCAGTTGTGCGATGCGAGTTTTCTGGTTAAGCCGGCAACACACGCCGGCTATATCAATCAACTGCTGAGTATTGTCAAAACCAACAAGGTGAAATTGCTCATCCCAACCGTTGATTTGGACTTGAAACTTCTGTCACGGAACAGGCCAAAATTTGCCGCAATGGGCTGTCGCGTACTCGTCTCAACTGCGGATGTAATCGATACCTGCCAGGACAAGAGAAAAAGCTATCGTTTTTTGCTCAAAAACGGCTTTGAAACGCCTGTTACTATGAGTGTTCGAGCCGCACTTTCAACAAAGAAACTCAACTGGCCTTGCTTTCTTAAACCCTGGGATGGCTATGCCAGCAGGGGCAATGCCGTCGTGAACAATCGCAGGCAACTTTCGTTCTTTGCTGCAAGAATACCGAACTGCATCGTTCAGGAATTTGTCGAAGGTACGGAACATACCTGCGATGTGTATGTTGACTTTGGTATGAAAGTTCGATGCGTCGTTCCGCGAAAGCGCATCGAGGTAAGAGCCGGCGAGGTGAGTAAGGGACAGGTGGTAAAGCACGCTTTCATTATGAGCGAAGCTGCAAGATTGGTTGAGATACTCTGTGCCGGACCCGGCGTTATAACTTTACAATTATTCCTGACCGATGATGACAAGGTGAAGTTTATCGAGATAAATCCACGGTTTGGGGGCGGTGTGCCGCTCTCTATCAAAGCAGGTGCGAACTTTCCGAAATGGATATTGCAGGAAGAAATTGGCGAGAAGCCAAATATTCGTTTCGACGGCTTCGAAGATAATTTAATTATGCTTCGCTACGATGGTGAAGTCTGGCTGGAAAAACCATAAAGAGAAGAACTGAGAAATGATATTTGACGATATAATCGGGCTGGCCAGGTCAGCGGTAGTCCTCAGTAGGTTACAGCTTAGGTTATACCGGCGTACTGAAGCATGCATTTCTTGAGGGTTTTGGCGGTGTGCATGTTCATTTAGTGCAGAATCGAGATAAATAGACGTGGGTAAGAAGAGAATTGTAATAGTGGTTGGCACTCGTCCGGAAGCAATAAAGATGGCGTCAGTTTATCTTGCGATGAAGACCGATTCAGGAATTGATGTCAAATTTGTCGTAACGGCGCAGCATCGTGAATTACTGGATCAAGTTCTTTCGGTGTTTAAAATCAGGCCTGATGTAGATCTTGACCTGATGAGTTTTGACCAGTCACTGGCGGGGATTTCGGCAAAAGTAATTATAGGGGTACAGAAGATACTGGCCGAGTTCAAACCTGATGCAGTACTGGTTCAAGGCGATACGACCACGTGTTTGTTTTCCGCATTGGCGGCGTTTTATGAAAGTATTCCTGTCGGTCATGTGGAAGCTGGTTTGCGCACCTATAATTTTCGAGCTCCCTGGCCTGAGGAAATGAACCGCCGACTCACTGACCCGATAAGTCGATGGTGTTTTGCTCCCACAACTCGAGCGGCAGAAAATCTTAGGGCTGAGGGGATTCCTGATACAAACATTTTTGTTACGGGAAATACAGTGGTAGATGCGTTACTATTGGCACGTGAGATGATTTATAGCCACAAGCCAGTCATCCCCAATCTGCCGGAGAATTTTTTTGACGGCTACAGACTTATTCTTGTTACAGGACATCGCAGGGAAAGCTTCGGCAAGCAAATGGAAGAAATTTGCCTGGCTCTGCGTGAAATTGTTCATTTACATCCTGATACGGTATTAGTTTATCCCGTACATCTTAACCCGAATGTCCAAGAGCCGGTCCGGCGAATTTTAGAACATGAAGAGCGCATTTATTTAATAGAGCCTGTTGAGTATTTGCCATTTGTTTATTTAATGGATAGTAGTTATATGATAATTACAGATTCCGGTGGTATACAGGAGGAGACTCCAACACTTCAAAAACCTACGTTAGTGACAAGGAACACAACTGAAAGACCTGAAGCTGTTGAAAGTGGTTCTGCTAAATTAGTTGGCACGTTTCGGAAGACAATTGTGCGTGAGGCGTCGGAGTTATTAAACGATGAACAGGCGTATTTAAAAATGTCAAAAGTCGACAATCCGTTTGGAGACGGTCATGCAGGTCAGAAGATTGTTGAGATATTATTAGGTTAAGAGTGATGGTCGAAGTTTTCGGAAGGTGGCCGTTGGAAAGTGAAAGCTTAACAAGACGAGCAGAGCGATGATATTTGATGACATAATTGGGCCGGCCAGGTCAGTGACGTGGGTATCATATTTTTGGCCTGTATTTGTGGTTTCTTTTGTTGGTTCGCTTAGTGCTACCTGGCTGTGCAAAAAGATTGCGATAAAATTCGGAATCGTTGACAGGCCCGATTCTCTGGTCAAAACCCACAGAGAGCCAATAGCGTATCTCGGCGGTGTGGGTATGCTCGTTGGCTTGACAGTAGGCATATTGGTTGGTATCGGTTGTTTGAGAAATGATGAATTTTTCAGCCACAAGCTGAAATTGTTGCTGGGGATACTGGCCGGCGGGGCCATAGCGTGTTTTATTGGTCTGGTTGATGATATATTTGAAATAAAGCCGAGGCAGAAAGTCCTCGGCCAGATTATCGCTGCTTTTGTTCTACTGTTGGCAGGTATTGGGCCGAATCTATATTTCCTGACAAATTTATTGAATTTGCCGATACCACATATTCTTGAGACGATTCTGGAGATTTTGATTGTGATATTTTTTGTACTTGGTGCGACGAATTCATTAAACCTTCTTGATGGTCTCGACGGCCTTTGCGCTGGTGTAACGGCGATTATCACGATTGCAATGCTGTTTTTGTCGATGCATTTGGCAACCTGGGGATTTAGCGAAATCGGCGACCCAGTTCGTATTATAATCTGTCTTGGGCTTGTAGGAGTGGTCTGCGGTTTTTTGCCTTTCAATCGCTATCCGGCGAAGATATTTATGGGCGATGCCGGCAGTATGCTGCTTGGTTTTATGATAGCAGCTTTGATGATTTTGTTTGCCGAGCAAATTCCGCGATGGTGGATGGCTTCGATAGTTGTTTTTGGTCTGCCCATTCTCGATACCGCTGTTGCACTGGCAAGGAGATTACTTAACCACAGAGCTTTATTTGTTTCTGACCGGGGCCATATTTACGACCAGATGGTCGATAGAGGAATAGCTCTGAAAAAGACCGTTGTAATTTGTTATGTACTGGCCGGCATTTACGCAGTTATAGGCCTGGTGATGAGCCAGATAAGAACGAGATATGCGGCAGTGGTTTATGTGGTGGTATTTATAATTTCAGGCGTGATGGTCTGGAAGAAAGGATATTTAAAGATGAAGGGCCTTCGCGGGGCAATCCGCAAGGAGGAATAATATCTCAGTGCCTATCCTGGTCAAACTGAGTTGGTTTACGCTACATCTGCTTATAGCTTGTTACTGTGCCCGCTTCAATCTCATCTACAACCTTGATTAAAAGCTGACTGTTTTTCAACTATACGCCAGATAATACCTTCCGGCACAAAACTGTATCGCTCCAACAGAAACTGCGGGCAATACCCTGCCAGCGGCGAAACCACATAGACAGCCTGCTCGGTAAGGACTTTATCAATCACGTCCTCGTTATATTCTTTCAAATTATTTACAGAGCCGTGCCCTGAAACAATAGTAACGTCCCTGCGTTTCCCTTCAATCTCCTGAATATATAAAAGTGCATAAACAGTAGTGCCATCGGCGTAGATTATGGCGTTTTTCTCCACAGTGGCAAAAGCTTCGTCGGCGAATTGCTCCGGGCCATTGTAACCGGTTTTCCATGGCTGCAGAAACCAGGTGTGGTCATTGCGGTAGGGGATATCTCTTTTCGTTGGGAGCTTAAACCCCACTTTTTGCGCTACAACAGGAGTGATGATATAAGTAGGGATTGGTATCATGGAAAGGATAAAGACCAAACACAAAATCCTGCGATTGGGCTTGGGGAAGAGAAAGTTAAAACCAATACCAATCAGGACGGCAACCAAACAATAAAAGGGTATGAAAAATGCGTATCTATCCGGAACCGTATATCTAAAAGCAAATACGAAGAAAAGAATCAGCAATGCCAAAAGGATATAAGTAAAACTACGGCTCGGCGACACTTTTTTTAGTCCGTAAAGCCCTGCAAAGAAGAACAAGCCATTGAAAGTGGAAAAATTGTATGCTATAAGCACTAAATTCTCTTTTACCATTTGTCCGGATAGAGAGGTATTGAGAACATCCCCCTGCCAGCCTTTACCGAAAAACGCTGAAGCCAAAGTAGCCGTAAAGTCACCTGTTTGAATGACATTCTTTATGATTAGATATTCGTAAGGGGCTGCACCGATGACCCACAGCGCAGCAATAATCGCAAAGTCTCTTAATCTAATTTGCTTCTTTACTAACAGAGTTGCCAAAAAGACCAGGTAGCAGGCCAAGGCAATAACAGCCCACATATGGTTGGCAATTGCCAGGCCGTTGAAAAGTGCTAACAGGTATAAAAAAACAATACGTCTGGTTTTGATGTACTGGAATAGCATTATCAGTTCGGCCAGGAATAATGCCGAATGCAGCGTATAGATTTCAGCGATTGCGGCAAACTGCCAGTTCGTCCAGGAAAGAGCAAAAGTAATCGCGGCTATTATAGCGGGCAGATTTTTGCCGAGCCAAAGGCGCAAAAGCAAAAAAAGATTCGCAACTGCTGCTGCGCCGGCAATGGCGGATATTAAATTTACACGATAGGCAAATCCTCCAATGGGTACATACTTGACAGCAATGCCTATTAAATGATAAAGCGGGTGGGCAAGAGCCAGGCCGAGCCTGCCCTCAATATCGTTGTGCCAGATTCGGTACTGGTACATTCCACTGTCCTGCCACAACGGTCCCGGCGCACAGGTCGCTATATACAGCACAGCCGCAGCTAAGAGAACTATGAGGTAATTAACGGTAAGATTTTTTGAAATGAAAAAGCTGTTTTCACTCTTCATTGTTTGCATACGCCCATATGGTATCCGGGTTCGCATTTGCCTGCACCCCCTTTGCTGTCTGCGACAGCAGACAAGGGGGCTGCGCAGGGAGCCCAAACGCGGTTTTTTGCGTTTGCGAACCCGCAAAATGGGGCCTTCAATTTATCCGCAGATTAGCGGGATTGCTTAATATCCTCAAGCCAGGCATCAAGCAACTGTAGTTCTTCGGTACTGATGAGGGCCATATTAACTAATTTTTCGTAACAAAGTTTGAGGTTGTCGCCGATTTTTTCAACCCCTGATTCCAGCGGCAGAGCCTCTAAAGCCTCGCAGATTTCGCTGTTGTGCAGATAGCCGGGTATTTCATCCTTAAAATCATGCAACAAATTATGCTCGTTGCGCTGCTGTTTTACAGTGGGTTCGTGGAACAAAATTGCCCAGCCATTAAGCCAGGCAATTCTCTGGGCAATGAAACTGCGCCAGATGTCTGTCATTCGAAAAGAACAATACGATGGTAAATAAAGCATCTCAAATGCGTCCGGCCACCAGGTGGTGTTCTGGCTATTAAAAGGACACCACGAACCACTGGTTAGTGCAACTCGACGGTCCTTTCTGAAAGTCTGTGGAAGCGGTAAAGTGAGACGGTATATTGCGTCAATGTCAGGGTTGTCATCAGCCAGTCCCTGCTGGACAGGACAATCGATGTTGGTCTGGTAAAGTGACTCATAAGGAGTGGTCTGCTCCTGGATTCGTTCGAGAGGAAAGCCGCGTGGCCAGATATTTTGTTCGGTAAAATAACGATAAATGTTCACCCATCCGCCGCCTTCAAGAACCGGAACGTTCTGAATTCTCTGCCTTGCAGCCCAAAACTGCTGGCGTGGAATGTTGTCATCATCGGTTTCAATGATAATTGACGCACCATCTCGAATTGCGAGAAGGTATCCAATGTTTTTGCGAGCGTAGTGTTTTGTTGGACAGCTTCGCGCAAATTTTAAGTCTGTTTGCCTTTGTCTTTTCAGGCTGAAAAAATCGCAGCCGTCAATGTGAAATTCGGCAGGGCTGGCCTCGTCACCTATAACGATAAAATAATAGTCCTTTTCGCCACAGCCTTGGGCTAAGTCTCTAAGTGCCCTGTTAGGACTGGCAATCGAGGTTACTACGATGGAAACTTTGTTTTTCATAAAGCTGAATGTCTTTATATCTTAAAAGCTACAAATTACCAGCAAGGCGTTTTCGAAATAACCGAAATAAGTTGCTGAAAGCATCCATAATAACGGTGGCGTTTACGTTCTGACTGGGCAGACGATAATGTATCGGCACCTCGGCTGTCTGCAGATTTCGGCAATATGCTTTTATTTCCGTCTGGAAAAAATGTCCACGCGACTGAATTCCCTTATCCAAAACTTTTTTCAAAGCGGTGCTGGTGAACATCTCAAAGCCGCTCGTCATATCTTTAAGTTTTGTGCCGAGCAAAAGATTGGTCAGAATACTTCCTGCACGACTTATAAAATAGCGACTTAATGGTGCCTCTGAGAACTTTCCGCCTTTGCAGAATCGACTGCCGAAGACACAATCACAGCCCTGGGCCATTTTATCAAAAAACTGCGGAATCTCTGCCGGCTGATGACTAAAACCGCTATCAATCTCCAGTATCCAGTCACAGCCTGCATTTAGCGCTTCCCGATATCCCCGAACGTAGGCATCCACGACACAGCTATTTTCAGGAGCCCATACTACTTGAAGTTCGGGTAGTTTATTCTGCGATTCCCTGAGCAAATCACAGGTGCCGTCTTTGCAGGCATTGTCGAAGATAACAAAAAATCTTACAGCCCCAAACCCCCTGCACTGTTTCAATACCGAGTTTACAAATTCTACGGCGGTTGCGAGTTCATTTGCCATCGGGCATACAATTCCCAAATTTAACCTGGAAAACTCAAAGCCGTTATTCTGAGTATCAGAACTGTTCATTTTTTTCTCGTGAGATTCGGACAGGCTCTTACTGTCAGGTACTGCGTATCGTCTGCAAACCGCATCGCTCCTTCATAAGCAGCAGGGACAAGTAAGCAATCGCCTGCCTTGAATTCGACAGAAGTTCCATCGGCTTCCAGTATTGTCCCGAGGCCGGTTAGAATAATCAGAGTTTTCATTTTCCCCGGCGAGAGAAGCAGTTCACAGCCTTTAGTCTGGTGCCCTTTATCTATCCTGAAGTATTCGCAATCGACCAGCCTACCTATCGTCGTTACCGAAAGATTATCGTCGGACGCATTGAAGTGGATGCTCTCCATCGCTTCATCGATGTGTAATGGTCTGGCTTTGCCGGTATCGTCAACTCTGTTCCAGTCAAAAACCCGATAAGTGGTGTCGGAGGGCGTTTGAATCTCAGCTATTAACAGACCTGCACCGATGCTGTGGGCGGTACCGGCCGGAAGGAAATGGCACTGGCCGGCCTCGACAGGCACTTTTGCCAGCATCCCGGCGACGCTGCCTTTCTTTATCGCTTCGGCAAATTTTTCTTTGCTTACGCCCTTTTTCAGCCCTTTATAAATTACCGCCGCGGGCACGGCAGATATGATGTACCAGCACTCGGTTTTCGGTTCTCCTCTGCCCATTCGCCGGCAGGTCTGCGGGTCGGGGTGGACCTGGACGCTTAAGATGTCCTCGGCATCGAGGAATTTGATTAGCAGGGGGAACGGCGCCGAGAAATTTTTATTGCCTGTTATCTCTTCCGGATATTTTTTAATTGCCGAGTCGAGAGTTTGCTCCGCCAGTTCGCCATTTGCGATTAGGGATTTATCGTCCGGCAAATCGGCCAGTTCCCAGCTTTCACCGATTTTTTCGAACGGTGGTATATCTTTATCGAAGAAACCCCGCAGCTTCTGGCCGCCCCATATTCGCTGCTTGTAAATCGGCCTGAATTTTAGGGGATACGGTTTCATAGCCGCCATTTTAACTGGATAATGCTTCGTTGTCTATAATGCAATATCAGAATTCCTAATTCTACAAGGATTGGAGTCAATTTGAGTTCGAGATAAAAGAAGGCCGACCTTTAAGACCGGCCTTTTTCACCGGTATGGAAACGGTCCGTCATTTTAGAATTTATACGTCATACTCAATCGGAACCAGGTTTCGTCCGAGGTGTTGACTGAATCATCCATTGATGCCTGATAGTAAATTCCATCCTTCTTTCAAGCGCAGGCAGGACACAACCCCTCAAGGCGAACCTGCTGGCGATGAATAACAAATCCTTTCTTTAGACCTTTTACAATCGGCACGGACAATCCGAACAGGCAGTGTGTTGCTCCACAGTCTTTGCAAGTGAAGTGTGGATGGCATTGAATCGGACTGCAGTGGTTTGCAAGTTCGAAATGCCAAGTTCTTTGCTGGATGAAAGCTTTGTGTACCAGGCCGACTTCGCAGAAAGTTTGGAGGGTGCGGTAAATTGTAACTTTGTTAAGGTGCTTTTTGCCCACTCGCAGGGCAATCTGGTTCTGGCTGAGTGGTTTTTTTACTGCGGCAAGTACCTTTAGTATCTCGACTCTGTATTTAGTGCAGTAAAGGTTCGCCGATTTTAACATCTGCCTGGCCTGTAATTGGCGATTTGATTTCATCATTATCCTGCGAAGTTTTAGTGATGAGCGTGTGACAGATGCGTTTCTGATTTAACGAACAGGAGCGGGAAAATAATATCGCTGATGCAGCATGGCAGCCAGACAGCGATGAACAGGAAGATAAAAATCACGATAACCATCAGGATAGATATACCGCTGCCCATTGCCATAAGAATGTGTAACGACGAGGCCCAGGTACTAAGTAATACATGACCTGCGTGTGTAATTTTTGTTTTTGGCCAGAAATAGGCAATCAAGACCCCTAACACCGCAGCGGGATTGACTATGTACCAGCCCTCAATGAATCCTATATGAGAATGAGCGTGCAGGCCGAGCAAAATTTCGCCAAGATATGGAATCAGTGAGTCACTGACAGTGGCAACCCCAATCGAGCCGACATAGCCGATTATCAAAACTACGAGGAAATTGGTCTTTTTGGCGTGAAGCTTGAATATTGAAGCGGTTACCATTGCACTTAGTAACACATGAGCAGGGTGGAATACGTAGAACAGGCAGTGTATTGTATGGTGCTGCATATTTCTAAAGAGCACCATCAAAACGATGCCGGTGAGGGCTCCGAATAACGTGAATGGCGCATGGGCCTTGAGTTCTGTAAAAATGCCTGTAAATTTTAGTCTCAATTTTGTTAGATACTCCAAATCAGGTTACTATTGAAATTACGGCCTGGTGGACTATAATATGTTTCTAATATCAGATTTGCAACTCAGTTGCAAATGTTTTTTTTGTAATTTTTCAATTTTTTTATTTCAGCAGCAGCCGGCAGAGGCCGGTCTGATGGATAAATTATTGATGTTTGAATAAACAATGGAACAAACGTGCTGTCACTCCTGCGTAAGCAGGAGTCCGGAAAGCGCTGATAAAACGGCTGGATTCCCGCTTTCGCGGGAATGACATTTTTGCTTTGTTTGTACAGTAACGTTCCATTTAATATTCAAAGGTCAATAAGAGCTAATCAGTGCTGTTTTGGGTTAAAAAGCGATTGCAGATTTCAGCCCAAATGGGTAAATTAATGCTCCGAACTGCTGGCAGGATATGCCGGAGGATTCGAGTACCGCAATATATAGAAAGAACAGGCAAAGGCGTAATGAAAATTATAGAGACAATATCGGACCTTGAGAAAGTCAAAAAAGGCTGCGTCCTGACTATCGGAAATTTCGATGGCGTTCATATCGGCCATCAGGCAATCTTAATCGCTGCCGGACAGGCTGCAATGCAAAGGCAGACAGAATTAGTGGTGATGACTTTTGCCCCGCATCCGGCTGCCGTTTTATATCCGCAGAAAAGAGCCGGCGTTTTAACGCCATTGGTGCTGAAAGAACATCTTCTGGGCGAACTCGACATAGATTATCTCTTCGTTTTGAAAACCGCTCTTAAGCTTCTAAGCCTTTCTCCGGCCGATTTTGTGGAGCAATTCCTTGTTAAAAATATTCAGCCCAGCGTAGTGGTTGAAGGTGAAAGTTTTAATTTCGGCTACCACCGAGCCGGCGGTATCCATACGCTGCAGAAGTTGGGGGCCGAAAAAGGCTTTCTGGTTTCTGTCATTGAAACCAGAGAGGTTAAATTATCAACCGGCAAAGCCGCTAAAGTCTCAAGTACGATGATTCGCAATATGCTGGAGGCTGGCAGGGCAGCCGATGCTGCCGTTGCATTAGGCAGAGCTTATCGGCTGATTGGTCAGGTAGTGCCGGGACACGGCAGAGGAAAACAATTAGGCTTTCCGACGGCAAATTTAGGGCCGACCGGCCAGATTATGCCCGCCGAAGGCGTATACGCCGGCTTCGTCCAAATCAGCGACAGCGAAAAAGAAGTCTGTCCGGTGAAAGAAAAAGTCCCTGCTGTTTTTAGTATTGGCCAGACAGGTACGTATGGCCCGAACCGTCCACTGCTGATAGAAGCGCATTTACTGGTGGAAAACGTAGGTCAATTAGCCGGAAAATGGCTCGCTATGGATTTTATAAAATACATCCGCAGCCAGCAGAAGTTTGAGACAGAGACAGAGCTTTCCGCCCAAATCGCAAAAGACTGCGAAAAGGCAAAGAAAATTTTAAAGGGTGCTGCGCGAAACAAATTAATAAAGGAACGGTAATGATAAGTAGTAATGATTTTCAAAAAGTAGTTGAGTTAATCGACAAGTCCAAAAATGTTTTGCTGACGACTCATACGCGGCCGGATGGCGATGCGTGCGGCTCGGTTGCGGCATTGTCTGATGTTTTGACCGCACTCGGCAAAAAGGTGAAGCCGATATTGCTGTCGCCGCTGCCGGAATGGTATGAATTTCTCTTTGCCGAAAAACTCCCAATCCTCGGCGAAGACGTCAGCTTCGAGCAGCTAAAACAAGGGCAATTCTGCTCGATGGATTTGATTATAATTCTCGATACCAACAGTTACAGCCAGCTTCCGAGAATTGACCAGTATTTGAAACGAGCCGGTACGCCCATTGTTGTAATCGACCATCACGTAACCGCCGACGGCGTCGGTGACGTTGAGCTGGTTGATACTACTGCTGCGGCCACAAGCCTGATTGTTTTTGATTTGCTAAGATACGCCAACTGGCCTGTAACTGAAAAAATTGCCAAGGCGCTCTTTGTAGCGTTGGCAACTGATACCGGCTGGTTCCAGTTCAACAATACAGACAGCAGGGTCCATCGCATCTGCGGCGATTTAGTTGACGCCGGCGCAAATCCGGCAGAAATTTATCACGATTTGTACCAGAATTTCTCACCTCAGCGTTTCAAACTGATGACGGCAATGCTAAATTCGCTCGAGTTACACCTTGCCGGTCGATACGCAACACAGCAGCTGCACCAGAGGGATTTCCAGCAGACGGGTGCCGCATATACGGATACTGAAAATTTAATTAACGAATGCCAGCGGATAAGAACCGTTGAGGCGGCAGCTTTATTTGTGGAATTAAAGGATGGACGGGTCAGATGCTCCCTGCGAAGCGGGGGAGCTGTCGATGTTCGCGGAATTGCCCAGAAGTTCGGCGGTGGCGGCCATACAATGGCTGCGGGCACTTATTTGCCTGGGCCTGTAAAAAACGCAAAACAGCTTATTTTCGAACAAATCGCAGAACAATTTGCCGAAATTGACCGTAAAAATCTGTAGCTGAGCAGAAAATAAAAAAAAATCTTAAAAAAATTGTTGACGGGATGTCGATATTGTAATAGACTGGAAACTAAGGGTGATGGGTGAAGTGTCTATTCACCAGAAAGGTTAAGAGGTTTGAGCGAAGTTTCGAAGACTTGTAAGTTTGTGGCTTAAACTGCTAAAGTGACTATTGGCTGAATGATAAAGCCGCAGCAGTTTAAGCTGTGGTTTTTTTGTTGCTCTTTTTTAAGTTTATAGTTATAACCGGCGAGCCCATTGTTGATTTTCGATTTTCGATTTGAAATTGGCAATCGGCAATTCAATTGGGCTCGTAGCTCAGTTGGTTAGAGCGCACGCCTGATAAGCGTGAGGTCGGTAGTTCGAGTCTACCCGGGCCCACTGTTAGTTTTGAGTTCTGAGTTTTTAGTTCTTAGTTGCAACTCAAAACTCAATACTAAAAACTCAACACTAATCTGGGTTCGGGGGACGTAGCTCAACTGGGAGAGCGCCGGCTTTGCAAGCCGGAGGTTGCCGGTTCGAGTCCAGTCGTCTCCATTGTGAGTTCATAGTTTATTGATGAACAACGAATAATCAACTATGAACCGTGGTGTTCTTTGACAAGTTAATATGTAGATG
>SDBT01008476.1_pt1 | contig 16792 bp, 25 predicted proteins | sample 2277101 | NCBI WGS metagenome assembly SDBT01 (sample SAMN10404973, study PRJNA504765) | marine sediment metagenome | isolation source: marine sediment core GS10_PC15, 103 cmbsf | place: Arctic Ocean: Southern Knipovich Ridge | collected 2010
AAAGGTGCGGGCGGAAGTTAATAAGATCAAGCTGCAGAATGGGGCGATCACTCTTGACGAATGGCGATCTCAAGATGAGCTTACGCCCCTCCCAAATGGCCAGGGCAAGGTTCACTTCATGCCGTTGAACGTAGGAACCGTCGCTGGCATTACAGGATTGCAGGGTGACATTGACGCCGATGGTGTGGCAGTTGACGGCACTTCCGGCGCGGACTTAACCCCGGAGACAACGCCAGAAGACCAGGAAGCATCCGAATTGCTTAAGCGAGTTGGCGGTATTACTGGCATGTTAGAGTTGTTCACCCAGAGAGATGAGGAGATTATCTCAGGCGAAACATTGGTCGAGTTGCTGATTTTGTTCTACCGAATCGAACGCAGTGAGGCAGAGAAGATCGTCAAGACATTACCGAAGATAAAAGAGAAACCAGATCCAATAGCGGTCCCTGATACCTTTGGCAACCAAGATGATTCTGAGCGACAGGCAAAATTACTTGATGCGATAGAGGCTGTTAAACGGGAGATGAAGCCAATGGCAGAGGACTCATTCCGCCGCGACGAAACCCTGATAGCCATGCGTAAGGGCATGGATGATGTTATAAATCTGATGATTGCCAAGGAGGCAGACGCGGCTAAACGCTTTGCCAAGAGCCCCTCCGACTACATTAAAAAGCTTGACGAATTCTACGCTACCCATGATGATAGATTCAAGAGATCAATTGCGTGGTGGGTAAAAGCCTATGCACTGGCTGCGGATATCGAGGACAAAGACTTAGCTGGTGAGATGATAAGACGAAGCCACGAGCAATCATACAATCTATTGATTGAGGCTTGCGAGTGCGATCAAGATAAGCTTGTTGAGTCGGTAACGAAGTGCGTCGGCTCCCATGAATTTAAGACTCGGAATTTAATCTCCAAAGGAGAATGATATGATTACTGAAGAAAGACGATACTTCCCGATGGAGGATCTGAGGGTTGAGAAGGTTGGCGATAAGACTTTCATACGTGGCCATGCAGCAGTCTTTGATAAGCTTTCGGTAGACCTTGGCGGCTTTCGCGAGAGGGTTTCACCGGGAGCCTTCAAGCGATCCCTACGGGCCGGTGCCGATGTACGGGCATTGGTAGATCACGATCCGTCTAAAATCATCGGACGCAACAAAGCAAACACCCTCGAACTCAAGGAAGATGAGTCTGGGCTACAAGTAAAAATTGATGTTGCGAATACATCTTCAGGACGTGATATCGTGGAATCGATAGAGCGAAGGGATGTTAGCGGGATGTCTTTTGCGTTCAGAACCATAAACGACGAATGGCATACGATAGACGGTGAGCAGATTCGAGAGCTTATCGACGTTGATCTAAGTGACGTGTCAGTAGTAACTTACCCCGCCTATCTAGATACAGATGTCAAAGTTGCGAAGCGTTCGCTAGATGTCTGGACCAAAGAAAACAAACCTGAAAGCTTCGGCCATTCAGACTCACTAGGTGCCGAGTTGGAATTAAAAATAATGGAGAATTCCAGAAAATAGGCTTGCAACATCCTGAATGTTTTGTTGTAATCCAGGGTAACAAATCAATTTACACCCCTGGATGTGAGCCTAGTCGCAGAGCGACAGCCACTTTCTAGGGCTTGTAGCCACAACCGCCGAGCGGATGTAGTTACTTAGCATGTTTCAATAAACGTGCTGGTGGCTATATCGCATCGGCTTTCTTTTTGCACTTAGTCATCGGCTTAGAAATAAGGCTTTGGCTAATGTCAATTCTTAAAGAACTCCGCGAAAAAAAAGACTCTGCATACACCATGATGCAGGACATCCGCAAAGTGGCGGACGCAAAAGAAGGCGATCAGAAGGGCTCGTTCGATGCTGAGCAGCGATCCAACTGGGACAAGCTCAACAAAGACTACGACGATGCCGACAAGGCCATCAAGGACCACGAGGCTGATACTGAACGTCAGAAGAAGATGGATGAGATGGCCGAGGAGCGAGCCAAGATCGCAGGCCGCAGGACCGATCCTGACGACAACAACGTCAGCCCGGAAGATAAAGAGAAGCAGGCTCAAGAGCTACGCACTGCTGCCCTGCAAAAGTTTATCTCTCATGGGCAGAATCGAATGTCCGGCGATGAGCTGCGAGCCCTTCAGGCCGACAGTGATACCGCTGGCGGCACGTTGAAACCTAGCGAGCTGTTTGTTGCAGACCTCATTAAAAAGGTTGATGATTTTGTTTTCATCCGACAGCTGGCAACAAAGTTTTCTCTAACCAGTGCTGATAGCCTGGGAGTCCCCACGCTAGAGAGTGACCCCGCCGATGCTGATTGGACTGTTGAACTTGCCATTGGTGGTGAAGATTCCACGATGGACTTCGGCAAGCGAGCCCTAACCCCCCAGCCTTTGGGCAAGTTGCTCAAGGTTTCTGAGCCGCTGTTACGACGTTCGGCAATTCCTGTTGATAACCTCGTGAGAGATCGCCTGGCCTATAAGTTTGCAATCACTGAGGAGAAAGCTTTCCTTACCGGCAATGGAGCGAACCAGCCGCTGGGCGTCTTCACGGCAGATGCAAACGGTATCAGCACTGGCCGCGATGTTTCGACTGGCAACAGCAACACGGCAATTGCTGCCGATGGACTGATTGAAGCTAAGTACAGCCTCAAGGCCCAGTACATGAATTCCCAGGCCCTGCGTTGGCTGTTCCATCGGGATGCGATTAAGAATATTCGCAAGCTCAAAGACGGAAACGGCGACTACCTCTGGATTCGCGGCTTGGCCGGGGCTCCAGATTCGATCCTCGAAGTGCCGTACATGATGAGTGAGTATGTACCCAACACTTTCACGTCTGGCCTGTACGTTGGCATGATTGCAGACTTTAGCCACTACTGGATTGCAGACGCTCTATCCATGACGCTTAAACGCTTGGACGAGCTTTATGCCGCCAATAATCAAGTTGGCTTTATCGGTCGCCTTGAACTCGACGGAATGCCCGTACTGGAAGAAGCCTTCGCCCGCGTAACCTTAACCTAATAACTCCCCAATGGAGAGAAGATAATGAACGAACTATTAAGACAATGCAATCTTGTTAAGGTTTCGGATGTCTCCGCAGCCGCAACTACAGCACTCAACAGTGCATCGGTTGATATGACTGGCTATGACGGGGCGATATTCTTTACCAGCTTCGGAACCGCCGCAGACGGCAATAAGATTAACGCCGCAACGGGTGCAACCACTGCGGCCTTTGTGGACCTGGAAGGATCATCGGCCAGCTCTACTGCTGCCACCGAAGACTTCTTTATATCAGTTCACAAGCCACGCAAGCAGTTTCTGCGATGTGAGATTTTACGCCCCACTTCCTCGACAGTCGAGAATATTTGGTGCTTGCAGTATAAGGCAAGCAAACAGCCCGTGACGATCAACTCTAGCGGTACGATTATCGGAACATACCTAGTCGGTGCATCCACCGGCACTGCCTAAAAAGGAGGTGATTCATGGGTTCTGGAACTGATGTCACATATCAACCTAGCAATTATGAAGAGCAGGGCGGTGCTAGGACTGTTATCGGTGGAGAGCTTGATGTTGTGTCGGGTGGACAGATTGATATCGAATCCGGTGGATCGATTAATCTTGCCAGTGGAGCCGCCTTAAACATTGCCAGCGGTGCAAGTCTTGGTTTCGCTGTTCAGTCGCTTGGCACAAGCCAGGTTGCAACTAATGTTATTGCCAACGGTTTAACCACGGTAACAGCATCGACAACCGCACCGAACTATACGCTTGACGCTCCTGTTGTCGGTGAGACTAAGCATCTCGCCTGCACTGCAAACACTTCAAGCGGTACATGCACATTCAGTTCGAACTCAACAGGCGTGAGCTTTACAAGTTCGGGGGATAACTTATTGACGATGAATTCGCTAGCAGATCGAGTTACTCTGATAGCTGCCACAACGCTTGCGTGGATTATTACATCCAATGTCGGTAGCGTTTCTTCTGGAACTCAATCTACATAATTGGAGGCGATTATGTCTTTTGTTTATACAGCGGCTGTTACCGTCACTAGTGATACGACCGGCACGGGTTCTGGCAACACAGCCACTATCCCGTACGGTCGGATTCACACGATACTTTTTAACTCAACCGCAATGTCAACAACTGTTGATATCACGGTGACTACATTGAATACGAGCCAAACAGTCTGGGCTCAATCTAATGTAACCTCACCGATTACAGTCAGCCCGCGTCAGGCAACACACACCACTACAGGCGGGCAGTTGTCTCTGTCTACAACGGGCGGAAGTGGCGATGGTGATTACATCTACGCCATTAACGAACCCATCCGGGTATCGGTTGTTCAGGCTGGAGACGAGAAGGCAGGCACATTTACTTTCATCATAAGCTAGGAGGCTAGGCTATGAAGATAAAGTTTAAGCAGGGCGTTTGTGCTAGGGGCAAGAACGTCAGTTACGATGGCGGCAAAACCTACGTTGTCGATGACGACGAAGGTATGAAGTTTGTTTCCGGCGGTTACGCTGTTGATGTTACCTCTGTCAAAGATGAGCCTGTAGATGAAGTTGCCGCTGTTGAGGAATCCCCTGAACAGGCTACCGCAGAACCACAGGCCAAGCGGAGACGACGGGGGCGACGTGGACAATAATGGGACTCGTTCGCACCGTTGAACCTACCGCACTGGCTGTCTCGCTGCCGGATGTGCTTGCCCAAACTCGCATCTCCGACAATAGCGAAGAAGGTTATATCGAGAACCTGATTAAGAGGGCTACTGGATTCTGCGAGGCATACACCGATCGCCAGTTTATCACGGCCACTTGGCGTCAGTCTTGTGATAGATTTCCCGTGGATAATTTCTTCGTCCCTCGCCCACGTTTGATATCGGTAACATCGCTTACCTATGTTGATACGGTCGGAGCCACCCAGACGCTGGTAGAGGGAACTGATTACGACGTTGATACAGACAGTGAACCGGGACGCGTAGGATTGTCTTTTAACGCATCTTGGCCCAGCATCCGGGATGTTAACAACGCCGTCAGGTTGACGTTCACAGCGGGCTATGGTGCGTCTGACGAGCAAGTACCGCACGACATTAAACAGGCGATTATGCTGCTTGTTGCCCATTGGTACGAACACCGCGAGGCAGCCACGGCAATTAAATCAGAAGACATTAAATTTTCAGTGGAGGCACTGCTGGATCTACATAAGATCCCAGTTTACGTGTAATGAGAACACTCGCTATCATCCCAGCTAGAGGCGGCTCTAAGGGAATCCCCGGTAAGAACATTATGGAGTTTGGGGGGAAGCCGTTGGTTGCCTGGAGTATTGAACAGGCTGATTCCTCGTCTCTTGTTGATGATTATATTGTTTCTACGAACTGTGATGACATTGGTGATGTAGCAAATAGATGGGGATCGTTTGTAACTAGACGGCCAATCGCAATTAGTGGTGATAAGTCTGATGTACGATACACGCTTCGGCATGCAATAGAAACGCAGAAAACAATAGTCCCCCCGGATATTGTTTTGATGCTCAACCCCACCTCCCCATGCCGCCAACCAGACGACATAGACAACGCCATACGAACTCTTATCGACGGGAACTTCGACTCAGTGTTTTCAGCCTGCGAGGTGAAAGGATTCACCTGGCAGGATGGAAAACCTTTGAATTACGATCCGTTAAATCGTCCTATGCGACAAGACTTAGAATCACTTGCCCTAGAGGAAAACGGCTCTATCTATGTATTCCGCCGCGAACTATTTGAGCGGACTGGCAACTATCTTGGAGGACGAATCGGAACCTACATGATGCACCGGCTTGATTCATTTCAGATCGACGAACCGGGGGATATCGAGGTTATGGAACATATGTTGAGAATACGACAGGGAGAGTATGTAGCGTGATTTACTTTTGTGATATCGATGGGATTCTTTGCACAAATACCAACGGCGAGTATGAGAAAACAGAACCAATAGAGGAGAACATTGCGAGATTAAATACACTCCATGCTTTAGGACACACTATCATTCTCTGGACTGCAAGGGGAGCCGAGACAGGACTTGACTGGCGAATACTTACCGAGAACCAAATGGACGAATGGGGCGTGAGCTATCACGAGCTAAGACTGGACAAACCTTTTTATGACAAGCTTATTGACGACAAATCCGAAAACTGGGCCGTACTTCACTGAGCGAGATCCGCTAGGCGATTACGACGGCTACTGGGCTACAGTCGCAGATCCTGATGGGATTTATCGGGACAGGTCTAGCGATGCAGAGCGGTTGCAGTATTTGGATGATCGGAAAGAAGAGATTGAGTTCGTTGAGTCGCTGGGTGGTGGAAGCATACTTGACGTCGGGTATGGGCGGGGGTGGTTTTTAAATGTACTGAGTGACAAATGGACAAAGGGCGGAACGGAGATTGCAGAGAACAAGGCTTTCTATGATGGCTTCCGAAGATACAATCACGGGCTGGGTATATTTGGCGAAGCCGAGTTTGACCTCGTCACATGCAACCATGTAATCGAACACGTGAACGAACCGGACATTCATGTGGGAGACATTTATCACATACTCAAACCAGGCGGACACCTCCTGATAGGCACCCCAGACTTCGCCTCCCCGTGTGCTAAACGATTCGGCGACAACTACCGCCTACTCCACGACAAAACACATATCAGCCTATTCACAAATGAATCAATGCACAGGCTATTAAGAGACGTTGGATTTATTATCGACAGGGTGGAATACCCATTCCCCGAACGATTCAGCACGCCCGAAAACTTCGCCCGCTGGAGTGACACGTCGAAGATGTCGCCAGCCTGGCCGGGTAACTTCATGACCTTTTATTGCAGGAAACCAGATGAAGAGAATTAGGATGCTGGTAACAATGTCAAGCACGATTCATGGGCTACCGCCTAAAGGTGGTGTCTGTGAGATAGACGACGATAAAGCCGAGAACTTTATCTTCTCCCGGATAGCTGAATTAGTCACGGAGGTAAAACGTGAGCGGAAAGAAAATGCTACAGAAGACAGTACAGATCGGGAATAAGTTAGTTGGTGAAGGCCAGCCCTGCTATGTGATTGCCGAGATAGGCATTAATCACAATGGGGATATGGCTATTGCCGAGAAGCTTATCAGGGAGTCGCATCGAGCGGGTGTGGATGCCGTCAAGCTACAGAAGAGAACTATCGATGTTGTTTATTCCCAAGAGGAATTAGCAAAGCCGAGAGAGAGTGTATTTGGCGATACCAACGGAGACCTAAAGAGGGGCTTGGAGTTAAATGATGCAGCCCATTTGATGTTATCCGTGGAATGCCAAATGATTGACATTGATCTTATTTATTCATGCTGGGATGAGAACTCAGTAGATTCGGTAAATCACCTAGAACGGCCCGCTTACAAAATCGCTTCCGCATCACTGACCGACGACGAGCTATTAAAGAAAACAAGAGCCACCGGAAAACCAATCATCCTATCCACTGGTATGTCAACACTCGCACAGATCGATCATGCCGTTGACGTGCTGGGTGATGATGACTTAATCATTCTCCACTGCACAAGCACTTACCCAACTGCCATAGAGGAGTTGAATTTAAACTGCATTCCGATGCTGAAAGAACGATACCAAGTGCCTATTGGTTACAGCGGCCATGAACACGGATTAGCTACTACGGTTGCTGCTGTAGCCCTGGGAGCCTGCATGGTTGAACGGCATATTACTTTGGATCGTTCGATGTGGGGCAGCGATCAATCAGCGAGCTTAGAACCAAAAGTATTTACTCGATTGGTTGAGCAGATTCACACTGTTGAGAAAGCAATGGGCAATGGGGAGAAGGTTGTTTATGAAACAGAGAGGCCGATTATCGAGAAGCTTCGGCGGGTGGATGACACGACGTTTCCGCAGCTAAGTGCCCCGTATCCAGGACTATACCCAGACTCGATGCGAATGACAGGGCCAAAGGTAAGGGAGTTAGGGCCAAATGAATTTGAAGTGACTTACAGCATGGAGACTAAGCCGAAGGATGCAACATGACAAAAAATCAATCATCTTTGCAGTCCGTGAGCGAACTCAGATTGGAGCCCCGCTACTTGGAAAGCTATGGGATACCGCAAGAGAAACTTCGGCGTTGCAGGGAGTTGCGATTGAAGTTGGGGTGTTCCGTGGAGGCTCAGCGAGAGTTATTGCATCGGCAGTTCCAGATATGGGGTACTACGGATTCGATACTTTCTGCGGCATACAAAACGCAGGCAAGGAGGATGGCCACAGTAACGGAGACTTTGCAAATACCTCATTGAAAGGCGTGCGAGAATACTTAAAAGATTTAGACAACGTACATTTAACCGAAGGGTTGTTTCCCGATTCGGCTGCCATTATAGCACGTCGGGCAATCGCTTTCGCTCACATAGATTGCGACACATACCAAAGTGCAAAGGATTGCTGCGAGTTTATTTATCCAAGATTGTGCATCGGCGGAATTATGCTATTCGACGATTACAATTTCATGAAATGCAGGGGAGTTAAAAAGGCAGTCCACGAATATTTCCGAGACGATCAAGTAGAAGTATTACCAACCAAGCAAGCCATTGTACGGAGGCGTGAACATGGCGAAGAAACGAAAACAGACTGTTAAAAAAAGCGAAGCGGCCCCGGTCAAGAAAGAACGAAAGATAGCCATTATCGGGAAAGCTCCTAGCAGCATTCCCTTTGCCCCCTGGAAAGACGAGAGCTGGGAAATCTGGGTGTTAAATAACCTGGCTCATCGAAACATGGTATCCCGATGGGATGTTCAGTTTGAGCTACACAACTTAGCCCTGACAAGAGAACCTGTTTATGGAGATTACTACGACTGGCTTTGCAGGCAAGAGAAGCCCGTTGTTTTGCGTGAGCCCTGCGAGGAAATTAAGTCAGGTAAAGTCTATCCGTTTGAAGAGGTGAACAAGCGATTTAACATTAATCTAGTTACAAACATCGGAGGCGAATCGACTTCGAGAAAACAACCTGCTGAGTATTGGAACAACACCGTTAGCTATATGATTGCACTGGCCATCTGCGAGGGTGCAACGAGCATTGGCGTCTATGGTGTCGATATGGCTCAGTTTGGAGCGGGTGTTAAAAGTGAGTATTCGGCACAACGTCCAAGCTGCGAGATGTTCCTTGGCTTTGCAATGGGATTGGGTATTGAGGTATACTTACCCTCTGTCAGTGATTTATTGAAAGCATCGCGAAGGTATGCACTCGACGACCCTTTGATCTATGAGCAGAAACTGAGTTCAAGAGAAGTTGAGTTACAGACTAGAATTGATGCAGCAGCGGCCCAGGAAAATAAAGGCCGCGAAGAAAGAATTTACTTAAGCGGAGCCCTGGAGAATACTTCATGGGTTCGGCAGAATTTCCCAGAGGGTGACGGTGGAAGCCGGAAAGCTTAGACATCGAGTGTCGATACTTACCGCTCCGGCGTTGGTTCCCGATTCACGGGGACAGCAGACTGCGAGTGCAACTGTCCTTACAAAGGAGTGGTCAAGTATCGTCACGCTCAGCGGTAGAGAGGCTATACTCGCCAGGCAGGTTTACCCAACAGCCACTCACAGGATTGGCATGCGATGGGTGAAAGGACTCGACACCGCAGACAAGATGACCCTGGGAAGCAGGACGTTTAACATCGAGGACATGGATAACGTCGATCAGCGGAATATAGAATTGGTATTCACTTGCACGGAGGTGAAATAATGGCTTTCGGGCGAAGTGAAAAAGTAATCTTAATGAAGCTGACTGGCGATAAAAAGCTTGTGAAGAAGTTTGAGAACCTAAAGAAGCGAGCGAAGAAAACTGCTTTTAGGGCAGCCACCAGGGCGGGCGGTTCGGTTCTCAGGAAGCAATTAAAAAAGGATGCACCCAAAGACACTGGGCAACTAAAAAGAAGTGTTCACGTTAGAGTAAAAACCTATCCAGCCAAGGGTGTTTACGTCGCTGTTGCTGGCATTAAGAAGGATGCAAAGAACAAAGACACCGGACGCAACCCGGCGAATTATTTACACCTCATCGAGCTTGGGCAAGTTGGCGGCAAAGTTGAGGGTACTCACTTCATGAAGAAAGCTTCTGCCAAGTCGGAGAAAGCAGCCGAGAATACTTTCAAAAAGAAAGCAGCCGAAGCCATAGAACGGGAGTTTAAAAAAGCAAAATGACTACCGTCGGAGAAGACTTAATTGCGTTCCTGATAGCCGATACAACGGGCGTTAATGCTACTGTATCCGGCAGAATCCACCAGAACGTAGTGCCAGAGGGTAGTGCATTTCCTCACATATGGTTAGGCCGCACAGAACAAGAGAAAGTAAGAACACACGACAAGACAGGTGGATTGAATCAGGCGAGATTTGATATCGAGTGTATGGGAACGGGTGCCGGGTCATCCATTGAACTAGCCGACCAAGTAAAGGCGAGACTCGATGAATACCAAGGGGCGTTTGGCAACTCACGCTCACAAGCAATATTTGTAGAAGACCACGACGATGATTATATTCCCAAGGCGAATTCAGCCGATGAGGGGATTCACTCAGCAGATTTAGATGTAAAGATTTGGTTTAGCACTTAAACACGGGGGCTGCATTCCGATGCAGTCACTTAAGGCGTAAGCGGTGTCATGGCCGCTTAGACGCTATTACCGTCGCTGCCGTAATGGGGCTGCATGGGAAACTATGTAGCCCCCTATTTTTATACGGAGACTTAGCGATGGCTAAAACATTAGGCTTTGGCGTTACGTTGACGACCACGACTTCTACCGGGACCGTAACGATTGGAAACATTCGTAACGTCTCGCACGGTGACGCATCTGGCGAAACCGTTGACTCTACAACCCACGATAGCACAGATGGAAACTATCGAACCTTCATTGGTTCGCTAGTTGATCCGGGCGAGCTGACTCTCGAATTACTATCTGACCCGGCAGCATCCCCTCACAAGCTGCTGAATCAACGCCTGGGCACTCGTACGGCCCACGCCTACACGGTGACGCTCCCGACAACCACCAGCGATACGGAAGTATTCTCTGCGATTATCAGTAGTGTTGGAGAAGAGATTCCGCTAGACGACGTTATCACATCGAGCGTTGGATTTAAGAAGACCGGCACGCCTGGCTTCTCTACTTAATAACTTTTAGGAGGCTTTTTTATTATGGCATTGATTGGCAGACAGCAGATCATTGACGCGGATGATGCGGAGGAAATGGATATCCCCGTAGAGGCTTGGGGTGGAGACATCCGAGTCCGCTCACTCAGTATTGATGTACGGCTTGCACTAAGTGCGAAATACGACAGCGATGACCTTACAAACGAATCCGCAACGGATTTCTATTGCGAGTTGTTTACTATTTCGGCAGTTAATGAATCGGGCGAGCAGCTTTTTACGGAGGCAGAGCTTGGTCTTTTGAAGAAGAAAAATTGGAACGTACTAGAGGAAGTCTGTAATGAGATACTGACTTTTAACGGCATGCGTAAAGAGGATGTTGAGGAGACAGTAAAAAACTCAGAAAGCAGCCCGAACGGCTCCTAGCTTTTAGGCTCTGCTTGGCTCTCGGATGCCCGCACCCAGATTATTTGTCGGTGCCTCCCCGGCACTGGGGCGGGCTTTCGAGCCAGCAGTTTAGCGATTGGGCTGCACTATACACAATAGACCCGTGGGACGCCGGAAGAATTGATTTGATGATTGCGACAATGACAGCAGAATTAACAAACCGCTGGCGTGGAAAAAGCGAGAAAGCATCTCAACCGATTGACTTTATGCCATACCACGAGAAACCGGAACAGACACCGGAAGAGATTATGAGAATGATTCGAGGAGCCTAGATGGCACAAGTTGCACGCCTAAATATCGATTTAGTCGCACGCACTGGAAAGCTCACGTCGGGGTTCGACAAGGGCAAGAGGTCCGTGAAAGACTTCTCCAGGTCAACAGCGTCAGCCGCAGTTGGCATCAGGGCAATTGGTCCCGCCGCCGGAGTTGCCGCTGTTGGGCTCACTACGCTGGCTTCAGCAGCAGCTCCTCTACTTGCCCTGTTTGCTGGCTTCAAAATTTTGACATCGGGTATTGGTTTTATCACATCAAGTGTTAAGGGTGCGGCTCAATTTGAAACGATGACAGTCTCCTTTGAGACAATGTTAAAGAGTGCAGATAAAGCAAAGACTCTGCTTGATGAATTGAATAAGTTCTCTAATGTCACACCGTTCGAGGTAACCGAGATACAAGAGGCAGCCAAGGTATTGCTCGGCTTTAAGGTATCAGCGGACGATGTGCTTGACAGGGTTAAGTTGATGGGTGATCTCTCCGCAGGAAGTGGAGCGAAGATCATAGAGTTTGTGCGGATTTTCGGCAAGGTTAAATCGACCGGAAGAGTATCACTCGAAAATATCAACGAGCTTGGAATGCGGAGCGTTGATGTATTTGGCGAGCTGAAAGTAATGCTTGGGAAAGATGAAGACGAGCTGAGAAAATTTATCTCGGCAGGAAAGGTAAAGTTCCCAGACCTACTCAGAGCAATGGAGTCCATGACATCCGAAGCAGGCTTATTTGCAGATGCAATGGTGAAGCAATCAACGACACTGAATGGTCTCTGGTCAACGATCACAGGCAAGGCAAAGGACTCCATGCGAGAAATGGGGGAGGCGATAGTTGAAGGATTGGATTTAAAGTCCGCTGCGGCAGGGATGATTGAATTTATAGACAAAGTATCTTCTGGTTTCAGTGCAAACAAGGATGCGATTATCGCATCTATTAAAGGATGGGTGTCGTTTGGGATGGAAGCGATAATCATGTTTGTCGATGTCATAGACACGATCAGACTTGCTTTCAAGGGCGTCCAGACGGCAGTAATCAGCTTGGTTGCGTTTCAGGCTGAAGCATGGGCAACCATCATAGAGGCGGTGGAGGATGTTGCCGGATTCATCGCAAAGGGATTTAACATTGCATTCGCATCTGCGACAGTTGCAATGCAAGCCTTTGTATCTAACTCACTAAAAGGGTTGGCCAAGCTGGGTGAATGGATGGAGGCGTTTGCACCGGATCTTGCCGATCAGATAGCTGAAGTATTCCAGGATACCAGGATACCAAAAGACGAACAATTAAGCCTAAGCGAACTAACAAGCGGAGTCTCGAAAGACTTTGAAGTTGGCAGAGGATCTGCTGCACAAGCTTTAGAGGACGCCATTGCAGCAGAGAAGCCCGACCTGGGGATAGGGGAAGCTGCCAGGAACTTCGCTGATTCATTGAGTCTTGCCGCCAAGGATTCGAGAGAGGAATTCATGGCTGACTTTACTAGCAAGTCGGCTGGTGAAAGACTGCGAAGCTTCTTTGATAGTTTTGCGTCTAAGTCGGAGGCAGCCAAATCAGAAGAGGAAAGGCAGGCTGCTAAAAAAGAAGATGCAAAGACCGGCTTTAAGGTATCAACCCTTTCCCCGGCAGCCCTACAGAAAGGAACAGTTGCCGCATTCTCTTCAATCCTCAAGGCTGGCAAGGCCGCTACAAAAACACAGGCTGAAATAGAGTTGATTGCCGAACAAAAAAGGCAGACAAAGCTACTCCGTAAGATTGATGACGCACTAAGTAATCCGCCTGAAGTATTGAGTATTGCATAATGACAGCTACAGTCCTTGGCATAAAAACGAGCGGCAAAGGCGGAAGCATAAAACGCAAGGACTCCGTGCGTGACTTTGATATTATCTACAAAGTCACAACAGATAGCCGAAGTGATGGGGCTATCGTTGTAATTAATGCCAGCGGGATACCAAGGCTTGGCGACCCGTACAATATAGGCAATGAGTACGACCCTGGCTCTACGGTTACTGGCATTACAGCCGATGAGACAGACGACTCAATGAATATTTGGGAGGTGACGATCACCTATTCATCAGTCCAGGATAAGGACGATGACCTACCGCTTAACCCGCTTGATAGGGACCCTGTCGTTAAGCTGACTTTCATTAACACAAGAGAGGTTGCTAGGGGGACATTTGACACCAAGTCTCCGCCGACTTCGCCAACCTCTGGTGTTTCTTATTTTGCTACCGCATTGAGAAACTCAGCCGGAGAGATATTTAACCCACCACCGGAAAGGGACAGGTCGAGGCCAGTTCTGAGTATTACCAGAAACGAGGAGTTTATTAAGCCGACAGAGCTAATGGACTTCGCTGATACTGTTAATTCACTGGACTTTTTAGGGGCCCCGCCCAGGACTGTTAAGATGACCGCCCCTGCTGCTGATCTATTGAAAGAAAATGACCAGCAATATTGGCAAGTTGGCTATGCGATGGAATACAACAAAGAAACATGGGACTTTGAGTTGCCAGATGAGGGATCGTATTATAACGATTCAACCGGCGGAGGGCAGATAAATGCAAATAGCACTGACGCTAAGGAGTTTGCTGTAGAGGGTCATCCAACGATTGGCCTGCTCGACGGCAATGGAAAGGCGGCTGCAATTGGGGCCGACCCTACCTTTGTTGTATATGAAGTGTACGAACAAAAAGACTTTAACACACTGAACTTTGGCCCCATACCCAACATAACAAGCTAATGGCAGAAGGCGTATTTTTTGATCGAGACAGTGCAGAGAAAATTGCAAGGGTTGTACGTCAAGAGTTATTGAGACAGCAAGGGCTTCCAAGGACGCAGGGCAGGAGATCATTAGGCAGCCCGACGCCCTTTAAATTCGGCAAAGCAGATTCTCAGATTTCAGCAGCAACAACAGCGGGAGTATTTAGCAGCGGTACTTGTTCTGTTTATGCGATGACAAGCACGGGCGGAACAACTGATACGGGCGAAAACATAACAGGGTGGAATATGTCAATTGACGTAGTTGCGGCTGGGCCGTTCCTGCAATTCCAGAGAAACCAAGATAACTTCTGGATGATTAGTTTTGAAGATTGCGGTACAACTTAAAGGATATACGCTATGGCAGACGAAATTAAAATTAACCTTTCAGCCATCTTGGAGAACGGCCAGCTTAAAGAGCAGGTTAAACCCAGTACGATCAACATCACGCAGACTACGCTAGGGGCTCATTCTCCTGTCGTCACGGTGGGCACAACCAGTGAGGCTTTGCCGTTTGGAGATGTTGCTACGTCGGGGATAATGTTCCTGGAGAACTTGGAACCGACTACAACAGGCAACTCCATTCTGATTGGTCCGGAGTCAACGGCAAGCGCATTGATTCCATATCAGACACTTCGGCCTAAGCACGTCCACATTGTCCAGATTACGACGGGTGTAACCGTTCGGATTCAGGCGTCGGCGTCTACTGTTAAAATGAAGGTTACTCACTGGCAACTGTAATGGCGAGTAAGAATAAACCAGGGTGTAATTGCTGTGTCGTGCCGATTGATTGCAACGCATGCGAGCCTAATGTTGCCAGTGTGACATACAAGGTTGTTATTGCGGGAATAATCGATGATACTTGTACAAATTGTTCTAATTTAAACGGAACATATATCCTTACGAATGTTACTGATTGCGGCTATGAGTTTTTGTCTAGCACGCCAGCAACTTGTTCTGGCGGGTCAGGTGGGCCTTTGATATCGCTAGAGTTCCTGCCGTCGCTTGACACACAGATAATAGTAATAATTAGTTATGGAAATGTATCTCAGACGAGAACGATTGAATATAATAGTGGAGAAATTCCAGAACCAAACTGCCTTACATTTGTAGACGAAGACATACCGTTTTTATCAAGTGTATCAACCCTGGATAAATGCGATGCGACATCTTCTACATGCAAGCTAACCTCGTTATGATTTGGACTTGCAAAAACTGTGGTCTTGTCCTGCCAATGGAGCCGCATGAATTCCCGATCTATTGCCGTTGCGGCCTAATCCAAAAGACCCACGATGCAGAGCCTGTAATTCCGAACGGCATCACCGTTAAGGAAATAATCGCCAATCCTTGCAAACACCAACTGCCCACAATCGAACATCGCGAATGCAAGGGTTGCAGGGGGATGGTGAAGATCAAAGTCAACGGCTGTGAGAAGCACGGTGAATGTACGATTGTTTATAAGTTTGCTGGGGTGATGGCTTGTACGCGGTGTGATGATTATCTTGAAACAGTCGAATCAACCAGTGTATAAGTATCGCCGTCCCGCAAAAACAGACAGCCGAATTCTAAAACGTGAGTGGCTCCGAATCCATTCTTCGCATCGACTTTGCCGGTTACTCGGTAATAACCACCATCGTCTGACTTGACGGTACTCCACGCCCACATATGGAACTTAGCGTCGTTGGGATATTCAAGCTTTTGAAGCACGGCCTTGCGAGCTATCGAGTGCATTAACACTTCAGCATCAAATGGTAGTTTGTTAGGATCGACAACAGGGGGCTTAGGCGGGCTTGCCTGGTAGTTTCCTGAGTCTGGTAAGTCAATAGATATTAAGCCTGCCAAACAGACGCAGGCGGCAAGGAACACTAGCACGATGCAGGCTAGGCAGCCTGAGCAACTAGATCGTTTTGACATTATGTTTTCCTCCGCAGGTATTATACATCCCCACTCTATAAAAATTGTATATCCGGGATTTAAAAAATATGGTGACAGTCTCTCTAAATCTTCAAGTGTGTGGCATACCCATGATATTTTAGCATGTCTTATACTTCCAAGAACATTTTTATAATCAATTGTAACACCTTTCACACCAGCGAGTGGTCTAAAAAATGAATCTGGTCTATATAATTCCTTGAAAGTATATTCGGATGGATTTTTGTCATTTGGCGCTTCAATTCCTTTCATAACAACCTTACTTGATTCTGAACCATCAACTGAAAATC
>SDBT01008477.1_pt1 | contig 16791 bp, 13 predicted proteins | sample 2277101 | NCBI WGS metagenome assembly SDBT01 (sample SAMN10404973, study PRJNA504765) | marine sediment metagenome | isolation source: marine sediment core GS10_PC15, 103 cmbsf | place: Arctic Ocean: Southern Knipovich Ridge | collected 2010
GTTCGCCGCCTGCCGAGACAGCCAGAAAATCGTTTCCATCAGGTGGTGTTGCCTGACGAAAATTATTACGCCCCCATCCGACGATGGTGCCGTCGGCCTTGAGGGCAAGGCTGTGTTTCCCCCCTGCGGAGACAGTCAAATAGTCGTTTCCCGGAGGCGGCGTTGCCTGACCAGAAGCATTATACCCCCATCCTACGATGCTGCCGTCGGCCCTGAGGGCAAGACTGTGCCACCGACCTGCTGAGATATCCCGAAAGTCGTTTCCCGACGGCGGCGCTGCCTGACCACGATTATTACGCCCCCACCCTACGATGCTGCCGTCGGCCCTGAGAGCAAGACTGTGTTCCCCGCCTGCGGAGATGGCCACAAAGTCGTTTCCCGAAGGAGGCGCTGCCTGACCATCATTATTAAGCCCCCATCTTACGATGCTGCCGTCGGCCTTTATGGCAAGACTGTGATACTGCCCTGCGGAGACAGCCACAAAGTCGTTTCCCGAAGGTGGCACTGCCTGACCATACCAGTTATTCCCCCAACCTATGACGCTGCCGTCGGCCTTGAGGGCAAGACCGTGAAAGGTCCCTGCGGAGACAGCCACAAAGTCATTTCCAGAAGGTGGTGCAGCTTGATAATAATGATTTTACCCCCATCCTATGATGGGGCCGTCGGCCTTAAGGGCAAGACTGTGAAACCCCCCTGCGGAGACAGCCACAAAGTCGTTTCCCGAAGGCGGCGCTGCCTGACCATAATTGTTACGCCCCCATCCTACGATGCTGCCGTCGGCCTTAAGGGCAAGACTGTGATAGCCCCCTGCTGAGAGAGCCACATAGTCATTTCCCGAAGGCGGCGCTGCCTGACCATAATTGTTATTCCCCCATCCTACGATGCTGCCGTCGGCCTTAAGGGCAAGACTGTACCAATTCCCTGCTGAGAGAGCCACATAGTCATTTCCCGAAGGCGGGGTTGCCTGACCATAATCATTATTCCCCCATCCTACGATGCTGCCATCGGCCCTGAGGGCAAGACTGTGATACCACCCCGCGGAAACAGCCACAAAGTCGTTTCCCGAAGGCGGCGCTGCCTGACTATAATTGTTACGCCCCCATCCTACGATGGTGCCGTCGGCCCTGAGGGCAAGACTGTGATAGCGCCCCGCGGAGACACCCACAAAGTCGTTTCCCGAAGGAGGAGTTGCCTGACCATACTTATCATAGCCCCATCCTATGACGCTGCCGTCGGCCTTGAGGGCAAGACTGTGAAACCCACCCGCGGCGACAGACACAAAGTCGTTTCCCGGAGGTGGCGCCGCCGGACCCCAACCATTATACCCCCATCCTGCGATGCTGCCGTCGGCCTTGAGGGCAAGACTGTGTTGCTCCCCTGCCGAGATAGCAGAAATGCAAGTCACTTGTGAAGTCGGTGTAACTTGCTCACCCCAGCTGACAATCGAACCAGCGCGGGCTTGTGGCGTAAGCGAATACTGAACTGGCAAAAGAAGTGCTATTATTAGCAGCCAATTTCTTAGATTTGTTCTTCTGGACATTATCAACCTCCTTTAATTTTGGTTCGTGACATTTCTTCTCGCTGGCATTGTTACCCTCGCTCCTATTTAGCCGGAAGAAGCGAGCGAAAGATTACAAGGTTTTTGCGCGAGCTACCCGAAACATCGCTGAAAATCCACAGATACATCATCTATTATAAAGTCTACCTTGTCAAGCGAAAAATCAGAAAATTGTGGGGTGTGGGTTTGAGAAGGCGTAGGTCTTTCGGGGCTTAATTGTTGAAAATAAAGAGGTCAGGAAGCTAAGCGAGCAAGAAAGGCTGGAAAGGACGGCCTTTTTTTGCGGAAAGACTTTGACTTTCGGCAAAAAAGGATGTATAATTGCATCAGTTTTAACCGGAGGTTAACAGGGTGCGAAAGGTTATTCTGCTGTTTGGTTGGCTGGCGTTTATCAGTCCCTATCAAGCGGAAGCGGCGTGTGACCCAAATATCCCGGCCGACCTGTCCGGGGACTGCCAGGTGGATTTCAACGATTTGGCAATAATGGCGTCCGATTGGCTCAAGCCGGCTGTCCCTCACGAATGGCTGGCCAGATACGATGGTCCGAGTAATTATGAGGATTATCCACGCGCTATAGCAGTGGATAGCTCTGACAACATCTATGTAACCGGCTACAGTGTCGGCTCCGGCACAAGTTTTGATTACGCAACAGTCAAGTACTCGCCTGACAGCAATGAAGCAGTGTGGGTGGCCAGATACAACGGCCCGGGTAATGGCGGTGATTTACCATACGCCATAACCGTCGACAGGAACGACAACATCTACGTGACCGGGCGCAGTTTCGGTTCCGGTACAAACGATGATTATGCAACAATCAAGTACTCACCGGACAGTAACGAACCCATTTGGGTCGCCAGATATAACGGTCCGGGCAACAACAACGATAGAGCCTATGCCATAGGCGTGGACAGCAATGAGAACATCTACGTGACCGGCAGGAGTTATGGTTTCGGTACATCCTATGATTACGCAACAATCAAATACTCTGCGGACAGTAACGAGCCGGTCTGGGTGGCAAGATACAACGGTCCGGGCAATAACAATGATTATGCGCGTGCGATAGCCATAGACAGCAATGACAATATCTATGTGACGGGGTACAGTGTTGGCTCGGGCACAAGTTTTGATTACACCACAATCAAGTACTCTGCGGACAGCAACGAAGCAGTTTGGATAGCCCGATACAATGGTCCTGGCAGCCAAAATGATTCAGCATACGGCATCATTGTGGACAGCAATGACAACATCTACGTGACCGGCCGGAGTTATGGTTCCGGCACGGACTATGATTACGCAACAATCAAGTACTCGCCTGACAGTAACGAGCCTGTCTGGGTGGCCAGATACAATGGTCCCGGCAATGGCTATGACTGGGCGTACGGGATAGTCGTGGACGGGAATGACAATGTTTATGTGACCGGCTATAGTTATGTTTCCAGCACAAACGATGATTTCGTAACAATCAAGTACTCTTCTGACAGCAATGAAGCGGTCTGGGTGGCAAGATACGATGGTCCGGACAATCGGAACGACGGAGGAGAGGCCATAGGCGTTGATAGTAGGGACAACATCTACGTGACCGGTCTGAGTACTTATTCCGCCACATTGTGGGATTACGCAACAATCAAGTACTCGCCGGACAGTAACGAGCCCGTCTGGGTGGCCAGGTACGATGGTCCACACAATGACGATGACAACCCGGCTGGTCTAGCCATCGACAGCAATGACAACATCTACGTCACCGGGCGCAGTTTTCGTTTGGGCACAATGTATGATTACGCAACAATCAGGTATTCACCGGACTATTCCTGCACACCACAAATCACGGGCGACTTTGACCGCAACTGTGCTGTTGACATTTATGACTTGGCAATATTCTGCCAACACTGGCTCGAATGCAACCTGGACCCACCAGAAGACTGTTGGCAATGAGCTAATCCACGCGTCAGGAGGTTGGTTTTTACCCGATGTTGGAGAACCGTTTGCCTATGTCGGTAGGGGGGTGGATTGTCGGTTTTAAGAAGCGATGGTTTTTTCGATGGCCAAGGCGGTGATGTAGTCGGGCACCTTTTGCATGGCCGGCTCGGCATTGTAGGCCGAGATAATACTTTTGTCGGGGAAGGCACCGTGTTCGGCTATAAGCTCATTGGCAAGTTGGCGGAGCTTGTCGTCGGTCATATCGGGGGTAGCTTTTCCAGCGGCGGCCTCTTTCAGCTCCTGGAACTCGTCCCTGCTGTCGTAAAAATTAAGCTGCAATTCCAGTTCGTACGCGAGAGCTGAAGCAGGGCGGTCGAAGGTATATTGAATCCCGACCGGATTGTACATCTCGATTCTTTCTTCGACAAACGCGATGCAGGCATCGAGGTAGGCGGAAAATTTGTCCTCACTAAAATTTTCGAAGTTTTGATTTTCGATCTCTTCTCGGAGCAGATTCCCTGCCGTTTCAATAAGGCGGGGTTTGTTTTCGATGAGCAGCTCGTGCAGGACTTCGTAATAGGCATTCAAAAGTAGGGCGGTTGGGTTCATCGGCACGTCCCTTCGCTCCATCCAAATAGTTGTTTATGCTGTGTAGGCGGTTGAGGCGGTGGTTCCGCCCCGGCCCGTCCAATTGGTGTGGAAGAATTCGCCTCTTGGTTTGTCCACCCGCTCATAGGTATGCGCGCCGAAGTAGTCCCGCTGGGCCTGCAGCAGGTTCGCCGGTAATCTTTCGTGACGGTAGCCGTCGTAGTAAGCCAACGCAGAGGTCATAGCCGGTACGGGTATCCCCAGCTGGATGGCCGTCGTGACAACTCGTCGCCACGACCCTTGTGCCTTCTCCACCGCGTTCTTGAAGAACGGGTCCAGCAGGAGGTTGTCGAGGTCAGGATTTTTGTCGAAAGCCTCTTTTATTTTTCCAAGAAAGACCGAGCGGATGATACAGCCGCCGCGCCACATAAGGGCGATGCCGCCGTAGTTCAGGTTCCAGTTGTGCTCTTCGGCTGCAGCTCGCATCAACTGGTAGCCCTGCGTGTAGCTGACAATCTTTGAGGCGTAGAGCGCCTGCCGCAAGTCGTCAATGAAGGCTTCTTTGTCGCCGGTAAATTCCGACTTTGGGCCCGTCAGAACCTTGGAGGCAGCGACGCGTTTTTCCTTCAAAGCTGACAGGCATCTTGCAAAGACCGCTTCGGCAATCAGCGTCAGAGGCTGGCCCAGGTTAAGCGCTTCGATGCCCGTCCATTTGCCGGTCCCTTTTTGGCCCGCCGTATCCAGGATAAGGTCGATTACCTCATTGCCGTCTTCGTCCTTGTAGGCCAGGATGTCACGGGTTATCTCAATCAAATACGAGTTTAACTCCCCCTTGTACCATTCGGCGAAGACTTCGTGCATCTGCGGGTTTGTCAGCCCCAAGCCTTCTTTGGTCATCTGGTACGTCTCGCATATCATCTGCATATCGCCGTACTCGATACCGTTGTGCACCATTTTGACGAAGTGTCCGGCGCCGTTTTCACCGACCCACTCGCAGCAGGACTCACCGTCGTCGGTTTTTGCGGAGATGGCCTGGAAGATTGGTTTTACCTCCGGCCAGGCCTTTGGCGAGCCGCCCGGCATAATCGACGGGCCCCGCAACGCCCCTTCCTCTCCTCCGGAGACGCCGGTGCCGATATAAAGTCTGCCCTTGCTCTCGATATACTCGGTGCGGCGGATGGTGTCGGGGAAGTAGCTGTTGCCGCCGTCAATAATGATGTCACCATCGTCGGTCAACGGCAGTACCTGGTCAATAACCATATCGACAGCTTTGCCGGCCTTTACCATAATCATAATCTTCCTCGGCCTTTTCAGCGATTTGACAAATTCTTCCACTGATTTGCAGCCGATGATGTTCTTTCCCTTGGCCCGGCCGTTCATAAAATCGTCCACCTTTGCTATGGTCCGGTTAAAGCACGCTACCGTAAAGCCCTTGCTTTCCATATTGAGGATGAGGTTTTCACCCATCACAGCCAATCCCCACAGGCCGATATCTGCCTTTGCCATTTCGTATCACCCTTTCTAATTGGCTATTGCTATTTGCTATTTTCAGGAATCGTCGGTATAAAACCGTCCGACAATCTATATAGCATTTCGCCTGCGTGATGCACAGCCAAAATGCCTTTGTCTTCTTTGTTCTGGTAATTGACTATATCAATATGCTCCGGATTCATAAACAATAAGTTCACCTTTTCACAGCGTTCTCTACTGATGCCGGTGGCCAGCACGACATTGATTCTTGGTTTTTCGATACCGTCAACATAAGTACCGATGCCTTTGACGTGGGTGGAATGCGCCAGCACCGCTCGCGGAATATCAGCAAATTTATCCATTTGCTTGAGAAAGTAATCGCGTGTGTGATAGCCGACCCTGTCGATAAATTTACCGTGCGTGTAAGAGATTTCGCTGATGTGCGGGGCATATATAATCAGCATACCGCCGTCGGCAACTACGTGCTCCAACTTGTACATCACCTTGCCCGCCGTCCACATGTCGTCGTACATCTTCGGCGCGATACCGAGGACGGTCTTAAACTGTCTGTCTTTATAGACGATATGCACTTTGGCCGACAAATCCGCCGCTTTTTCCCACGCCTCCACACAGTCACCGATAAACAATCCCTTCAGTTTGTTCTCGATAGCTACTATGGCAAATAATTTGCGCGGCATCTTTATAAATGAGGCTGCTTTTTCCACTACCCGGCGGGTCGGTGTATCTTTATTGCCGTTAACTCGCGGGTTCGTGATGACCGCCGCGAGCCAATGGAAAAAGTTTATGACCTCTGTGCCGGCGATACCCGGAAAAAGGTACTTATGGCCGCCGGAAAAACCCACAACTTCGTGCGGAAATACGGGGCCCAAAATAAAAAACTCGTCGTAATCAAAAATCAGTTTGTTGACGGCTACGTTCACACGTTCTGAAAACAGGCCGCCGCTGACCTGCTCAATCTCCTCGGCCGAAATCTCGCCGACGCAAGTAAAGGTTCTGGGATTTTGCCATTCGTGGTTAAAAAATTTCACCGATGAGTATTTGCTGTTGCGCTCATCGACGGAAATGTCCAGTCTGGCGCAGATTTGCTCCTCTGTCATCGGCTGGTGTGTCCCCAGCGCGATAAGGACATCCAAAGCCTTCACTTTTCCATCCAGGCTGCCGAAAATCAGCTTGAATATCTCGCCTACAGGACCGGAACGCGTGTTGTCGGGGACAATTACCAGAATCCGCTGCCCGGTGTAGTCGTTTTGCGCAAAGAACCGGCCGACCGCTTCACGAGTCTGACCTCTCTCGAGAAAATCGTCTTGGCTTTGTTGTTCAATTACCATTTTTGGATGTTCTTACTTCTCCCAGGGAGGCGTATCGGGCAGATGTTCGTCAAATTCTGCAATCAGCTTTTCCTCGTAACGTCCGGCATATTGGCTGCTTGTGAACATCTTCAGCGCTTCATCGTGGAACCTTTTCCAGCTTGGGGTTTCCTCACCCGGCACGATGGGATAGAACAGGGCATCATTTGCCTTCGCGGCTTTTAAGTCCCCGGGTGCGTCACCTATCATCAGGATGTGGTCTTTTTTGTATCGGCTGGACGTGGCGTAGTTTAGATGTTCGGCCTTTTTGCCCATCTCCTGACCGGCAATTACCTGAGCGTATTTTGCAATGTCGTGTTCTTCCCATTCTCGGGCAAGTGCCTCACACGGGGTCGCTGAGACGACGATAATGTCGGCCACAGGTTTTATTTTTTCGAGGGCTTCTCGAACGAAAGGGAAGGGCGGCATACCTTTTACGATTTCTTTTATGGACCAGTTGACCCGTTCGCTCCAGTCGAGGGCGAGCTGAAGCTCGTGTTTGACATCAGCATCTGCGGCGGCATCGATGGCCTGTTTTAGCCCGTCGTTGCTGAGTGTGCTGTTCGGGTCATCGACCCACGCAAAATAGTGCGGGAACTGGGGGACGCGGAAACTTCGCGCCTTGACCATCGGATGAGAAGGCAGAAGCTCTGCAATGATACGCTTGGTCGTTTTATGGCGATTGGCACCGCGCGTTTTCGAGAACAGGTCCGCAAATTCCTTGCATTGACGCGTCGCTTCTGCTACCGGCTGCAGGCCAAAATAAGCAATCATCCAGGGACAGAAACACTCACGTTGTTTGATACCCATAGTGTCGAAGACGGCACCATCCGAGTCGATGCCAATGAAGAATTCTTTTGTCGGCTTAAATTCTTTCAGTGGTTTTGCCGGGTCAATATCGGCCATTTCGCTCTCCTAAAAATTCATACTCCACTAAAGGCTGAAAAGCCTCCGTCGACCTGGATGACGGTCCCTGTGACAAATTTTGCAGCGTCGCTTATCAGCCACAAGACCGTCCCAATGAGGTCTTCGGGCCGGCCGAATCTTGCCATTGGTGTATGCTCAATGATTGTTTTTCCGCGCTCGGTAAGCTCGCCCGTCTTTTTATCAGTCAACAGGAACCGATTTTGTTCGGTCAGGAAGAATCCAGGCGCGATGGCGTTTACCCGAATGTCCCTGGAATAATTTCGGCACATATGTACGGCAAGCCACTGGGTAAAATTGCTGAGCGCCGCCTTTGCCGCTGAGTAGGCGACGATTTTGGTAAGAGGCCGGATAGCATTCATGCTGGAGATGTTGATTATTACGCCGTTACCTCTTTCGGCCATATCTCTGGCGACGACCTGTGAGGCAAAAAAAGCGCTCATCAGGTTCACGTCAAAGACCGAGCGCACCGCATCTTCAGGTAAATCGAAGAACGGCAGTTCCTCGGAAGTGGTAGCTTGCTTTTTATTCCCGCCGACCCCGTTAATCAGCACGTCTATTTCGCCGAGTTCGGCAACGGTCTTTTCCCTGGCCGCCTCAAGACTTTGCTTATCCAGCACATCACACTGAACCGCGATGCTAATCCCATCGTTAGATTTAATGTCTTCCGAGACCTTGGCCGCCGCCTGGCCGTTTATATCCCAGACAGCGACCTTTTCCCCTGCCCCTGCCAGGGCTTTTGCTATTGTGCCGCACAGGGTGCCTCCGCCTCCGGTTAGCACGATTACTTGTCCTGTCGGGTCGAATAATTCCTTCATTTTGGTCTGTCCTTACAGTGTTATTCAATAAAGATAGGTTTTATATGCCGCCGGTAGATATTTTCCGTCACGTTCTGCGCGATTATTTTCTCGTGCTTTTTCAGGGCTTCTAAATAATCCGTTCCCATTTCGGCAGCGATTTTGTATGCCACGTGTAGAAGCTGGCGCAGATTGGCATCGTACTTGGCGCAGGATTGGTCATGACGCAGCGCATCGGCGAATTCCTCGCCGCTGTACCCATTGACAACACTCGGGGACGGCAAGCTGTTCCTGTTGATATCTATCACTGCCGAATATGGCGAGCAAAGCTCATCGAATCGCGAGTATGCCTCGGCGCAGGTTTGTTTCGCGATTGCCAGTCCGTCCGCTCCGCCCAAAGCTAAACCAATCAGCTCTTCCAGCCAGGTCGTACCTGCTGTCTTGATATGCAACCCGGCATCGAATTTTTTCAGGGCCTTGTTTATCGAGCCGTAAATCGAGAATTTGTCGCTGCCGGAGTGGATACTTAATTTCAAATTACTCGGCAGAGAAAATTCCCGGACTGTGAAGTTGATAACCGCTAAATCTTGTTCAAACTCTTTTGAGAACTGGTCCACGTCGCCGACATAATCAACTCCTTTGTTGAACCGGCCGGTAAATTTTGGTGCTATCGTCTCAGCAGCAATACCCTCTGCGGCGATGGCTGCAAGGACAAAGAACATCTCAACAGGCGTCTGGGGCTTGTCGGTCTCGTCCATTGAAACTTCGGTTACAAAATTATCAGCACCTTTTGCCGATGCGATATGGCGGTAGATTTGGCCAGCTTGCTTAACGGCGGGAAGGAACTTGCGTGCTATCCGCGCAACATGCCCCTGGCTGGTCTCGAAAGTCTCATCAATTCCGGGAATATTCAGAGAGCCCGTGTATTTGCTGTGCTCGCTGACGAAAGCAGCAACATCCTCTTCATCGCAAGCAGCTCCGATGAACTCGGCGACGTCAAGCGTGAAAAAATCGCTCGAATCAATGAACATATCGACATTATCCAGGCCGATGTGGTCGGCATCGACGAAGTACTGCCCATTCCACCCCAATGCCCTGACCGCTTCGTCAGCTTCTGTGCGCACCTCAGCCGGGGCCGTGTTGACTATTTTGTGTTCGCGGTGCGATTTGTTCCAGACCGGCGTAATATTGATGCCTTGCTCTTTAGCAAGAATCACGGCCTGCAACAAAGCTTTCCCCTGCCGGCCGAATCGGTCGCCAATCCCAAATGAATACTTTTCCAGCATAATCTTTCGTATCCGGTGTTTCGCCCTTTACCGCCTTATTTGTACTTCGCCAGTTTCTTCTCGACCGGTTTGCGTTCGAACCTCATAAAGACGGGCAGGCCGTCTTCGCCCATTCTAATTGGCGCTTCGCCCCTGACCAAGGGACGGACGTAATCGCGCATCGCATTCGTGATATGATTGCCCGTCTCGTTTATGTATTCGGGCGGCACTTTCTTTTCACCATTGGCCACGTCTCTAAGCTCAGCCAGGCCGGTGACACATTTATATTCCGGTCCGCTCTCGCGAACAAGCGTTATCATTTTACCGTTCTCGCCGGACATGGCAGCCTTGACCGCCATCTGACCGCACATATAAGCTTCGTTGACATCCGTCAGCGAGGCAAAGTGCATCGCGCTTCGCTGATTTGTCCCAAGCTTGTTGAACCGCGTCTTTATACCGACTTCTTTCTCGATAACCACCTTTAGCATATCTGCTACGCCGCCGAGCTGAACATGTCCAAAGGCATCCGTTCCTAATGCGCCTTTGTCGGCAGTTACATATTCGCCTTTTTCATTTTTTAGTCCTTCAGCGGCAACGATAAAGACCCTGCCAAATTCCTCCAGCACTTCCTTAACGTCACTGATCAGTTTATCGAACGAAAACGCAGCTTCGGGCATGTAGATAAGATGAGGCGCATCTTCGGGGCAACGAGGAGCAAGGCCGGTCGCCGCAGCAATCCAGCCTGCGTTTCTACCCATCACCTCAAGAATTGTACAGGTGTCGTGCGTATACAATGCCTCGGTATCTCTGCCCGCTTCCATCGCGCAGGTGGCAACGTATTTAGCAGCGCTGCCGTAGCCCGGGCAATGGTCTGTGAAGGCCAGGTCGTTATCGACCGTCTTGGGGATACCTATACAAACCAGCTCATAGCCGGTGTCCGCAGCGAGGTTGTTGACCTTGTCGGCGGTATCCATCGAGTCGTTTCCGCCGGCATAAAAGAAATAACGGACATCGTGAGCTCTGAATACATCCAGTATCCTCTCAAAGTCCGTCCTCGACTCTTGGATGGATTTTAATTTATACCTGCACGAGCCTATGGCGGCAGCCGGGGTCTGTTTTAATGCCTCGATGGTCTCTAAACTTTCGGCGGAGATGTCGAAAAGGTCCTCATTAAATACGCCCAATATCCCATTGGTTGCGCCGAATACTCTCTGGATTTCGTTTGATTTGAGTGCCTCCTGGATTACGCCACAGGCGCTTGAATTGATTACTGCCGTCGGGCCGCCGGACTGAGCGATAACAGCGTTCACGACTTTATTCATTTGTTCGCTCCCGTCATTTTTCCATCCCTTTGCAACAAAACAAGCGGGTCAATCTCTTACCCTAAATGCAAACCCGCGGAAATTATCCGGTCTGGACTACGTTGGCCATCACCTGTAAATTTTCGATCGGCGTTTCGGGTGAGAGACCACCGCCGGCTGATATCAGCATCGGGCCAAACTCAGCAGCTTTTTGCAGCAAATCCTGCGTGGCCTGACGTACCTGGTCGGTTGAACCGCGTGCAAGAACATCCAGCGGTGGTATGTTCCCCATCAGAACAACATCAGGGCCGAGCAGCTCCCTCGCCTGTGCGATGTCAATTTCGCCGCTGAAATTAAAAACATCCATTCCTATGCCGGCAAGCCCACGCAGAATACCTAAGTTCGGCGTGTCGTTGTGATAAATGTGAATCAAATCGGGGAAACTGCCAAAGATTCGCTGCAGCAGCGGAAGCGCGAACTTGTCCGCATCTTTGGCGCTTAACATACCGACAACATCGTCGAGAACCAGAACGCCAATGGGCTCATCCATCCTCTCTAACTGACACTGCAGCCAGCGCACACATAATTTAGCGGTCTTCTCCAGCAGTGAAAGGCACTTATGCAGCTCGGTCTGAGTAGCCATAAGCAGCTCCGTAACACCAAGCAGATGTGAGGCCACGGCCAGCGGCCCTCTTGCAGCGGCTATCCGAGGCGACAGTCCCTTTTGCTCCAAGGTCGGTTTAACTCTTTCGTACTGCCTGAGCACAGCCGGCATCAAGCCGTCTCTTTCAGGCTCCGGCACCTCGGCACCCAATAAAGCTGTTAGTGAACCTGGATAGCGTCCGACCGCCGGAGGCGAAACGTCGCTCCAACGAATCGGAACTCCCCAGCCGCTCGGCTCGGTAGCCATGCCGAATTCAACCCATGTCCCCGGAACAAACGCTACACCGGGAAGCTCTTCCGCCGCCTTGGAATAAGCTTCGACCCAGCTTTGCTGGTCAAAATAGAAGTCAATTGCGTTGACCCCCGCATAGCCCGCCAGCCAGGGCGAGTCAATAATCAACGCCGTCATGGTTTGGTTTTTTGGTTTGTTGCGTGCTATACTTTCAAACTTGGCGAGCGTTTGCTGGTAGTTTCTGGATTCCATATCGCACCTTTACTAAAAAGCGTCACCTTATGAGCTCGAAGAACCGCGGCAAAGCAAGCGAAATCTGGGGCGTATACGTACACACAAGCAGCACAATAATCATCGCAGCGAAAAATGGCAGCAAATGGCGCATTATCTTGGTCACCGTCGTATTGGCTATTCCACAGCCGAGGAAAAGGACCGTGCCGACAGGGGGGGTACACAGCCCGATACAAAGGTTCATAATCAAAATTATACCGAAATGGAGCGGATGAACGCCAAGATTTTTAACGACCGGCAGAAAAATGGGGGTGAAAATCAGGACCGCCGGCGTCATATCCATAAACGTACCAACGGCGAGCAGAATCAAGTTTATGATAAGCAGCAGCACCACTTTATTAGCCGTCAGGCCCAGCAGAAACGCGCTGGTATTTTGCGGAATGTTCTCGTAGGCTAAAACCCAGCTCATTGCCATAGAGGTAGCAATCAATATCATCACCACCGCGGTTGTAACCGCGCACTGAAGCACTATAGCAGGCAGCTCCCTTATCTTCACCTCCCTGTAAACAAGTACGGAAAGAACAAGCGCGTAAACAACAGCAATAGCTGACGCTTCAGTGGGGGTAAATATCCCTCCAAGAATTCCTCCCAGCACAATAATCACAAGTAGCAGGGCGGGTATGGCTTTTAAAAATCGTATAAGCGCCTGGTTTAATCCGAATCGCTCTCCCTTGCCGTAGCCACGGCGGGCTGAAATGATGCCCGCGACCACCATCAATGCCAACCCAACGAGGATGCCAGGCAATACACCTGCAACAAAAATTGCAGCAATAGAGACCATTCCGCCGGTGGCCAGAGAGTAAACAATCATCACGTTGCTTGGCGGAATCAGCAAACCCGTCGTTGCCGCAGTAATACTGACGGCGGCGTTGAAATCTCTGTGATAACCCATCTTGTTCATCAACGGAACCATAAATCCGCCTACTGAGGAAACCGCTGCAGCGGCTGAACCCGAAATCGAGCCGAAGAGCATGCACGTCATAACGTTTACGAAAGCCAGGCCGCCGCGAAATCTGCCCACCAGAACATTCGCGAAGTCGACAAGGCGTCGTGCGATGCCGCCGCGGCCCATTAGCAAACCCGACATGATAAAAAAGGGTATCGCAAGCAGTGCAAAACTGTCGATGCCGGTAGCCATTTTCTGGGCTATTATCAAAAATGAAGGAATATCACCGATTACAAGCACAGCCAGCAGGGCCGAAATTCCCATGCAAAAAGCAACCGGCATGTTGAGAATCAGCAAAATGATGAAACTGACAATCAAAACTAAAATGGCAATCGCACCGGTTGTCATAACCCTAATACCTCAATCCATTGCCGCCGTGGACTCAAAATCATGCGATTGCTGTATCTGCTTGCCCCTGACAATCGCAACTATTCTTTCCATAAAAAACTCTACACTGTACAGTACAAGGAAAAAACCGCTTATCGGCAGCGCCAGATACACGTACCCCATCTTGAGCCCAAGCGCCGGCGAGACCTGGTTATTTTGGAGAGTAATGCTTACAAGCCTGCCCCCACCTATCACCAGAACAAGCAGTGAGAACAAAGCTATACAAAAAAATACAAACAACTCCGTCCACAGTCGCTGCCTGGGCGAAAGCTTCAAGGTAAAATAATCAATTCCCAAATGCGCTCCTCGATTTAATGCCACAGAAGCCCCCAGCAATCCGACCCAAATCATCAGGAAAGTTGCAAGCTCCTCCGTCCAGTCGCTTGGGTCTCTCAAAATATATCGTGTGAAGACCTGCCAGACCACATCCAGAACCAGAACAGCCATCGAGACAGTGACGAGGACCTCCAGAGCACAATCCAGGATTTTTTTCACCTTAGCAAACATCGACTATTGAACTTGTTGAATTCTCTTAGCCAGCTCGCCTATTTCAGTTCCGTCAAATTCAGTCCACAGCGATTCTACGGCGTCGCGGAAAAGTTCCTTGTCGGGACGGATTATTTCCACACCGGCTTTTTCAACTGCCTCCAGGTTCTCTTGTTGCTTCTGCGCCCAGAGCTCTCGCTGAAAGGAGACGGATTCGTCGGCGGCCTGCTGGAGGACGGCCTGGAACTGGCGTGACAGCTTGTTCCACACCGCCGTGCTTATAAGCAGCACATCAGGCGGACGCGTGTGCTCATCCAGTATGTAATATTTGCAAATCTCGTAGTGCAGCGAAGTATAAAAACTGGGTGGATTGTTCTCAGCACCGTCGACAACTCCCTGCTGCAGCGAAGTGTAAAGCTCCCCCCAGTCGATAGGTGTTGCCGAGGCCCCCATAGCCTCAATCATTTTGATGGCCATGTTGCTCTTCTGGACGCGGATTTTCATACCGGCCAGGTCCGCCGGTGTGTTAACGACGCGGTCCCGCGTATAGAAACTGCGAGCACCGGCGTCGTAAAAGCATAGTCCCTTCAGGCCAACCTTTTCGCCCGCAGCGAGAAGCTCCTTCCCTGTCGGACCCAGCAACACCTTCCAGTAGTGTTCCGAATCCCTGAACAGATAGGGCAGGCCAAGGACCTTTACCTTCGGAACAAAACTCTCCAGCGGCGATGAAGAGGTTTTGGTCATGTCAAGCGCGCCCAACTGTAGCTGCTCAATGCATTCGCGCTCGCTGCCCAATTGTTCACTGGGATAAATATCCACCCGCAATTTGCCCCCGGACTTCTCGCTCACCTTCTCTGCCATAAATACCATGGCCTTGTGCACAGGGTGGGTTGTGTCCAGGCCGTGAGCCAGTTTCAAAACCTTCACGCCGTCGGTTTTTTTACTGCAGCCCCAAAGACCGGCCAGACACAAACAGCCAACCACTGCTGCGACTATAACCGCATTTTTCTTCATGGTAACTCCCGAACTATGGACACCAAAACGGCATTATAAGCAAATTGGCGGTCAGAACAAGCAAAGAAAGATTTGTGCTCGGAATTACTCGACCCGACAATCGTTCTGCTTCTATGCGCTTGCTATCATATAAACCAAGCAAATGATTACTGCCACGCATACCCAGCCAACCGCAAATCCAAGCACTGAGGCCAGCGATGGAATCGGTATTTCGAGATTAGTGTTTGGGAAAATATTTCGTTTTTCAGGCACGACTGAACCGGCTGGCAGCGTGCACGGCGCGACAATTTCCTCTCCCGGCTTCACGGGTGTTCGCGTTAGCGCATAGAAACCATCAAGTTTCTCACGTGCAACCGGTTTGGTGAAAAGACTGACAACCACCCCTGCCAAAAAACCCGCTGTCAGGTAAAAGACCATCTGCCAGGGCAGATAAATCTCTGGGCCGGTGCTCTTTTCTATTACAAACCTTAATCGCTCAGCCCCGGCCAGGTCGCCCATAAACGAAACAAAGAAAGATTGCGTACTCAGCCACCAGGTTCCGAACGCAACCAGGGTTGTCGCCCAGGCGCCCGCTACCGTCGCCCGTCTCCAGAAAAGCCCGAGCCAGAACACTAATCCCATCATAGGCGATATCATCCAGAAAATCTCCAGGCCCTTTACAACGTTGGGCAGCCAATAGGCAAAAACCACACCGCCGGCAACCACAACCACAGAAGCAATCCGACCAACCGTAACGTAGTGGCCCTGGGCTTTCTCTGGCGCAAAAAACCTGTAAATGTTTTCCGTGAAAAGCGCCGAGGATGATATCATGAACGCATCGCAGGAACTCATCACGGATGCTACAAGCGCAGCGAGAAAAACGCCAAGCAGTCCCGGCAGGACCCTGGGCAGAAAATCTCCCGCAACCGTGCCGAAAACTTTGTCCGGCTCGATGCTCCGGCCCTGGGCTGCAAAATAAACAATCGCAGCCACTCCGGTCAGGCACCATGGGATAGTGCAGAGTCGCTTAATCATCGGTCCGAACATAAATCCGACACGGCCTTCGAGTTCAGTTTTGCCGGCGGCGCAATTGGCCATCGTGTGAGGCTGCGTCACGATGCCCACCAAACCGTTAAACGAAATCACCGCTATGTAGAAAAAGCCGATTTCTGCCGGAGCAACCAGCGAAAGTATACTCGCATTGCCTATCCCTTCACGTATGCCCTCCAGTCCGCCAACTGCGTTCATTATCAGTGGAAGCAGCATGAACGAGAAGATAATGGTTAGAATTCCCTGGATGAAGTCTGTAATAATCGCAGCGGCAAGCCCTCCGGCAACACCATATATAACGAATATCACCGTCATAATCGCGATGGCATAATCAGCGCTTAGCACCCTCCCCGTACTGGCAGAGATAACCTCACTTGAGCCTTTCAGCATGAGCCCGATATTGACCGCAAGCATCAATATGCCGACAACGGCATATAGCATCGCCACACTCGTATCAAACCTGGCCCTGAACACATCGGCAGTGGTGATGGCCCTGAAGCGCCGAAACACCGGAGCAATCAGCCAGTAGAAAGGCGTAACCGGAAGCCACAACCAC
>SDBT01008479.1_pt1 | contig 16788 bp, 10 predicted proteins | sample 2277101 | NCBI WGS metagenome assembly SDBT01 (sample SAMN10404973, study PRJNA504765) | marine sediment metagenome | isolation source: marine sediment core GS10_PC15, 103 cmbsf | place: Arctic Ocean: Southern Knipovich Ridge | collected 2010
GGGAAGAAACCTATAGAGTTAGGAAAACTAAACACGGAATAACAACTCATAAGGCTTCGTATGAGCTGGGCTTTACAGTTCGCCTTTCAGGCTCGCCTAAACAGCTTTTGGCGGCTTCTCAAAACACGGTAAGCTTACAAAGTAATCTGAGACTAGGAGGTATGAAATCATGATGCAGCAAAAGTATTTGCCATTCACCGAACAACAATTGTTATCGCATTTTGCTAAGGTTAGACGAAATGGTGAATGTACTAGGAATCCTAAGCATCTTAAATACTACAAAATTAGCATTAAAAGATACAACGAATATCTTGCTAATGACCGCGATGGGCTTGGAAAACCTCTACAAGAGACGAAATTGCCTTGCCAAATAGAAAAAGATGAAAGATTCTGGATTGCTACATGTATGATGACCATTTTCTATAGTCGAAACAGAACAGAACAATATATTTCTCTATTTAAGGCAGCCTACGGTAATGAACCTCCAGTTAAGGGGATAAACAGTTGGCACGACGGCTTTGAGGGCAAGTTATGTCTATTTTTTGAAGCAAATTTGCCATCACCTCATTTATATAAAGAGTGGTTATTAAACAACATTGCTAAAAGGCAATTTATCCCATATGTTTTGGATAGTGCGTACAAAAAAAAGAATCTTGAAGGGGCCACCAACGTCGATGCCCTACTTTTGAACCCAGCAAATGGATTTGCGGTGATAATTGAAGCAAAAGTACTATCAGATATATCTTGCGACATTACCTATGATGTTATGCGTAATCAGATTGCCCGCAGCATCGATGTCATGCTAGAGAAAAATAATACCCTTTGTGACCCATTAGATAAGAGAGATCCAGAAAGAACCTTGTTCTTAATGATTACTCCGAAACTCTTTAAAGACAATGCAACAAGCCGCTTATACGGGTACAAATTCAAAGAATATAAGAACAATCCAAGCTCTTTAGCTGAGGATCTACCACATAGAAAAGATTGCGATTGGCAGAATATGTCTAAGAGATTGGGTTGGTTGAGCTGGGAAGACTTCAGGAATGTGAATAAAGATTGTTGCCAGTGGTTGGAATAACCCCGTGTGCGCCAATCTTTATCGAAGTGTATCAGGCTCTGCCGAACTTCAGATACACTAGAGCCCTTATACACGATTGGTCTAGACCATGAGAAATTTGAAGATAGAGCTACCGGAATGGTTCGATGTCTTCAGCCTGGTTTGTGCTCGCGGCAAAGAAGCCCTTCAATGGGACCTCCCCGAGGCATGGGTGCACGCTGAACTTTACGCCGAACTCAAGAGACGAGCAAGCCAGCCATCAGCGCACTTGTCCAGGGATTAGCGTACCAAATTAGTGCAGCCTCTTACCGGAAACCGCTCACTATTAGTTTGTACGTGGTCTTTAGGTTGTGAGGATATGAGTAACGACCCATAAGAGGTACTTTTTGGGTCAATTCATTTGCCTAAATGCCCCGTTCTTAGCAAAAGGCGAAAACCCTGATCTCACCATATAAAAACGATTGTCCGGCCATCGCGCATGAGACCTAAAGCCTTATTATTACTGCTTATTCGAAAAGGCGATGAAAAGAATACAAGAGAGTTTTATGAGTCAACAAACAAGAGCACTACTTATATGTCTTATTTGATTTGACAAAATGCTATAAAAATACTATACTACATATAATCACATTGAGAATGGGAAACAGAAGCCTATGCCACGGACTATCCGTCGACTTGCAAAGGCTCTCGGTATTAGCGTGCAGGAGTTAATGTCAGAAGAAGCGGAATTTCATTAGGGGTTGCGAGGTTATTTTGAAGAGTACACTTGGTAACTGAGGACATTAGATTGTGTTGACAGCTCAACTATCAGAACAAGAGTTATTTCACCCCCCCTTCGCAAAATCCTTTGCCGGTCACGGAACATTTGCTTTCCGCCATTTTTGGCTGAAAAAAGGTGTTGACCTCCTGAGACTCGACCCTGAGATATTCCAACGTGAAGACGCCATAGTACAGTTGGGGGTAGGGAAGAACATGGTTCGATCCATACGGCATTGGTGCCTTGCCACTCGGGTTGTGGAGGAAGAGCAAAAAAGAGGCTCAAGGAATCTGCGGCCTACTGACTTTGGAAGCAGATTGCTTAGTGACGAAGGTTGGGATCCATTTTTGGAGGATGACGCTACTTTATGGCTTATCCATTGGAACTTGGCAAGTATTGCGACTCGTAGAGCTACGTGGTACTGGGCTTTCAACCGGTTTCACGAGTACACGTTTACTAGAACTACAATGGTTGAGTTACTAATAAGAGATTTGCAGGCACTGGGATGGTCCGATGTAGCCCACTCAACGATTAAACGCGACGTAGACTGCTTCGTGCACACCTACTTATCTCCAAAGGCAGATAAGGAGCACATTGGCGATACCATTGAGTGTCCGTTAAGTAATCTGGGTATCCTTGTCCAGGAACCTGACGGTGAACGATTGCGTTTTAGGAACGGACCTAAAACCACTCTCCCTGCTGCGGTTTTTGCTTATGCTCTCGCTCAGTTCTGGGACAAGCGAAACAATAAAGGAAGAACGCTTGAGCTTAGAGAGATAATGAGGTCTGAGGGCAGCCCTGGATTAATCTTCAAGCTTGACCAGGAATCGATGTTGGGTTATCTGGATGCCCTCAAAGACGTGACTTCCGAATACATGATCTTCGAAGATACGTCTTTGGTTCGGCGCGTGATAAGGCCGCGGGAATCTAGACGCAACCCGATGTGGCTCTTGGAGGACTATTATGGCAGTAGGTAAGTCCAATATGGCTGAACTGATATCACTCAACCCTCGGTTCCTTCGGTCAGTCCATCTTGAACGTGACTTCTATGCCAAAGATGCTATCGACGGATATTTAGTTACTCGCGGATCTCTCGCGGCACTTTCACTATTGGCTCGCGGAGCTTCAGATCCATCCTACCGTGCACAATCCATATCTGGGCCCTATGGATCTGGGAAATCTGCTCTAGCAATGTATTTCGCTAGGCTTCTCGACAAGACGTCCACCAAGACGGCTCGGGAAGAGGCTCGTCAATATCTTGGTGAGATCGATAAGCAATTACTTCCGCCTTCTAATCAGGGGTACATACCTATTTTAGCAACAGGGGCACGAGAGAACTTGTGCTCGTGTCTAATAAAAAACCTAAAACGCTCCCTTCAGAGGTCAGGCAGGAATGGTTTGTTTCAGAGATTGATTCGCAAACACAGGCCTGTAGTCACAGGCACTCGGACCGATACGCGTGCTCTAGTAGAGCTATTTGAGGATCTAGCAAGGCTCTCCGTAAAAGAGGAGCAGACTTTAGGCATAATAGTGATCGTAGATGAACTGGGGAAATTACTTGAGTATGCGGCACTTCGGCCGGAAGAAAGCGACCTACATATATTACAGGAGATGGCCGAGGCTGCTTCGCGTAGCTATAAATATCCTATGTGGTTCATCACTATCCTTCATCAAGAGTTCTCACAGCATGCATCCCGGCTGGGCCGACGACACCAGCGAGAGTGGTCCAAAGTGCAACAACGTTTCTTCGATGTTCCATGTAGGTTAGATGACATGGACGCTCTGCAATTGGTCGCTACTGCCCTTAACAGCTCTACAAAAGCGATCGTGCGTGAAAACATACATGTGCAAAAAACGACTAAAATCTGTGCTAAGCTTGCCTTTAGAGGGTCTAAGACCGATTTTGAAGAGCTATGTGTGTCTTCTTACCCTTTACACCCAACTACATTAGTAATGCTCCCTGCTCTGTTCAAACGATTCGGACAAAATGAGCGATCTTTATTCTCCTTCTTGTCAGCTGATGAACTCTTTTCGCTTTCCGACTGGGTTCAGACTCAGGAGTTTCGGGCTAACGATCCACCTTTCATGCGCCTACCCCAATTGTACGACTATGCTTACTACACACTTATCGGAGGTGCCCCAAATCCACAGTTTGCCAGGATGTGGACAGAAATTGAGGACGCGATAAGCCGATTGGGAGTTGCGACATCAGAAGAGATTGACATTCTCAAGAGCATAGGTTTATTGGGGCTTATTGGAACTGCCTCACATATTTCAGCCTCGAGAGAAGTAATACGACTGGCTCTCGTCTCTCCAAGCCGATCAGTACAACAGATAGATAAGGCATTGAAGTCTCTTGAAGCTAAACGACTCGTGGTATTTCGACGGTTCAGAAACGTCTATAAGCTATGGGAAGGTAGCGATATAGACATAAATGAACGTCTGGCGGAAGCATATCAAATATTGCCTCTACAGTCAGTTACATTGACTGTCGCACGAGACTTGTGCCCATCGTCACCGCTGGTAGCACGCAGACACTCCTTCCGTACAGGCATGTTAAGATTTTTTTCTGTCGTACCGAGCTCCCACGAAGGTCTACTGGCAACTACCAAAATGAAGGAAAATTATGATGGGTGCGTGGTACAGTGTCTAGTTAAGAATGACGAAGAAGTGGAATCTGCTGCGTCTGTGGTACAGCAACTACAAGATCCTTCCATTATCATCTTGATTGGAAAAGAGAACGATGAACTCGTCGAGTCCGCCCGTGACGTTGCTGCCCTTGAATGGGTAAAGAAGAATACCCCGTTCTTAGCTGGTGACCGCGTTGCTCGTCAGGAACTAAGCGAACGACGCTTGGAAGCCGAAATGGCGTTTCGCTCAGAGTGGAATGGGATTTTTGAGCCTGGCTTAAACGGTTGTACGTGTTACTGGCAGAGCAAAAAATACCGCAATCTTTCGACCAGGGGTTTTGCTTCCTTATTATCTGATGCCTGTGACGCTACTTTCCCTTACGCTCCTATAGTAAAGAACGAACTTATCAACCGACGTAACCTATCATCTGCAGCGACGGCAGCTAGGCGGAATCTCATCGAGGCTATGATCTCATCGACTGAAAAGCAAAGGCTGGGCATTACAGGATATCCACCGCAAAGAAGCATCTATGAATCACTACTACTGCACAGTGGTATTCACAGGAATACCAAAACGGGCAAATGGATTTTCGACAAGCCAAATAACTCAGATCCTGGTCTACAAAAGGCTTGGGACCATCTTCTCGAAGCAGTCGATTCGAATAGTTTGGAGCCAAAGTCGGTAGCCGAACTGTTTACCGAGCTTAGCAGTGCGCCATACGGAATTGCGAACGGTTTTGTACCAGTGCTATTCTGCGCTTACTTGCTAGCGAATAATATCACCATAGCGTTGTATGAAGAGGGTACCTTTGTACCAGACTTGTCGGTGCCAGTTCTGGAGAGGTTAATGCGAAGACCCGGGAACTTCTCAGTATCGAGATTCGGACTGGGCAGTGAGCGGTCTGCCGTAACTGAACGCTTCGCACGAGGATTCAAGGTTAGCAAAGGAGTGGTGCCTGTTGTGCGGTCACTCTACGCTCGGATAGGCTCTCTTCCTAAGTACACATTGGCAACTCGTAATTTGTCGCCAGAAGCAATTGCTGTTCGCGAGACAATACTTAGAGCGAAGAACCCAGGGCGATTGCTATTCATGGACTTACCAGCTGCCGTAAGCTGTCAGCCATTTCAACCATCATTGAATGATTCTATGGATGAGCGTCGTATTGAAGTATTTTTCCACTCGTTGAATAGTGTTTTTTGCGAATTTATTGGTTGCTATCCGAAGTTATTAGATCGCATTAGGAAGGGAATTCTCGATATATTCGATGTCGATGAGGATAAAAACGAATGGCTTACCAAGATCCAAGAACGTGCTTCACGCTTACATAATACACTTTCTGATTCGAAGTTACGTGCGATCACGGTGAGAGCTAGCGACACACAACTAGGCGAAAGAGAATACTTAGAGTCCGTAGGAGCAGGAATCATTGGGCAACCTCCTAGTCGGTGGAGTCAGGTAGACGAAGATAACTTTGCGCGCCTCGTGCCACAACTCGCATCTCAGGTACACGCAGCTGAATCCGTACGGTATCTGAAGTCAGCTCTGAATAACGATGAAGACGGGTATCTGCTTACTATAAACGGTAGACAAGGAGCAGTAATTCGTCAGATCGTACGCTTCTCTCACAAAGACCTGGATAAGGTAGAGAGATTGGCTCACATTCTCAGTGATCAGGATTCATTTGGCACGAACCGCCGAATATTGCTGGCTGCCATTACTGAGGCTGCACGGCGATTGGCCAATCCAACTCCTGCCGAATTGCCTGAAGAAACTGACAGGAGTGCTTGAGGAATGCGAAACGATAAGGTTCGTCATATATTGTCAATCTCAGGAGGGAAAGATAGCGCAGCATTGGCAATTTATATGCGTGATCGAGTCCCCGATATGGAATATGTTTTTTGTGATACTCACGAAGAGTTGCCGGAAACCTATGAATACATAGATAAACTGGAAGTTCTTCTGGGAAAACCGATAAACCGTCTTAACTCGGACAGACCCTTTGAGCACCACCTACGTATAAAGGGTTTCTATCTCCCATCCCCACGTGTGAGATGGTGTACGGCAGCGATGAAGTTGAAACCGTTCGAGGCTTTTGTGGGGTCTGACAATGTGCTTTCCTACATCGGTATTCGAGGGGATGAAGACCGAGAAGCATATATATCCACTAAGTCCAACATTAGGCCTGTGTATCCATTTCGCGAAGACGGCCTGGGAATACAGGACATCTACCGAGTACTGGAAGAAAGTGGAGTTGGTCTCCCCGGATATTACTCGTGGCGGAGTCGTTCAGGGTGCTACTTCTGTTTCTTTCAGCGTAAGATTGAGTGGGTTGGGCTATTTGAAAACCATCCAAATCTGTTCGAGAAAGCACGCCAATTCGAAAGTATGAAATGTGAGAATGGTAAACGCTACACGTGGTCAGAAAGAGAAAGCCTAGATGAATTAGTGCAACCAGAGCGCATCAAAGCAATAAGACAAATGCATGAAAAAGCTATGGAGCGACAGCGCAGTTATATGGGACCCAATGCGCGTTTGATAGATGTGTTTGGTTCTGTTACAGAAACTTTTCCGGAACCATGTACAATATGTACGTTGTGACTGACTAGTAAGAAAAGATGACGAGGAGTATAGGTAGTTCGTTAGAGGGAGAAAGGGATGAGCGCAAAGTGCAGTATCGAGAAGGAGGACATACACTTTTACGTAGATAATGCGCCACCGGACGAAGTATCTCACGTGCTACGTGTTCTCTCTCTGGATAGCTCAATAACACCTGACGAGATAGCTGAAGTAGTAGTTAATGAATACGGATTCGAGATGCAGCGGGATCACAGCTATTCTCCCAGACGACTGTATGACCTTCACCTAGTCAAGCAAGAGCGGCAAGGATCAAAAACCGGTTACAGATTGACTAAGTGTGGAGCCAAACTGCAAGGGATTCAGGCCATCAACCCTTCCTTCGGGACAGACTTGCTTCACTATCTGCATTACACGAGTTATTCCGGTAATCCACACGACCGAAAATATCTTTGGAGTTATCGAAAATGTTGTGAAATAGTCTGGTCAACTCAACGTTTAGTTCCAACTCAAAACCTGGCAAGCCAGATCCTAAGCAAAATGGGTGAGGAGTTCAGTTTTTTGGACTGGACTGCTCGAGTGGGAGCACGCTTCGATAGCATAGCGGTAGGACGTGTCTACACTTGGTTACGTGCTCTCAACCTACCACCCTTCACGAAGTCTGACAAGACTCTGCAACCACGCGTTGTCGAGCGTTTTGAACTCGCGCTTCTAGCGCTTGATGATACCTACCGCTCGCGTCAATATCACTACGGTGATGCTGTGTTGATGGATGAGGCTTTCGTACATCAGACTGCCGGAGTCTTTTTTCTGGATCCCAACTGCTGCGCTGACCTCCTGCGGTTATCAACAAGAATTGTTCCCATAGTAAAGATGTCCGATACTTTGGGTGGAGCGTCCATAAACCTGCTCCGTCCGTTTAGTATAGAGGATCTCTGAAGTCTGCATATGAGTCTGTATATTGAATGGCTGAACCAGATCAAGCTCAAAGCTGACTATGAATGGCTCACTAAGAGCCAGCGGAAAGCCTTCGTTGACATAGTGGAGCGGTGGCCGACAGAGGTATTTGTGTGCCTATACGGAGCGGCAGGTTGCGGCAAATCATTCATTGGCCGACTGCTTGTGAAGATATCCAGCTTCGTGTATGTCAATGAATTGAGAGATCTAGAACAGGGTCCCCAGCGGGTTGTGGTGGATGGAGAGGATTACAAGCGTTTGATGAGGCCGGTCGTGCAGGCATTGCGTCTCAAGCGAGTTGTCGTATTGATGAGACGACCTCCGAGGGATCCCATGCCCAAGGTTGGAATAGCCCTGGACGAACATGATGTGAGGCAGTTTCAACATAACATCACAAAATACGGTGTGCTACAGTCTTTCAAGGCCGAGCTGAATGGCACGGATCTTGGGGAGATTCTCCGTGCCGAAGCGATCATAAGAGGAGGCGGACAATGCTCGAAGAACTTGACCTAATACTAAAGAAGGATCCAATAATAGCTACCTATCCTGTTCGATATCTGATCTCTGCGCCGGATGAAGTGGAACACATGTATCGCACTCATGCTCGCACACACATACCCCTTGGGGATACAACCAAGTATGTAGACACCATATTTAAGTGGGTTGGGGGTAGCAACCGGGGAGCCTTCATCGGTGCAGTTGTGGGGGATTACGGCCACGGAAAGACCAGTTTTCAGGTTCATGTGTGGGATCGTAGCCAGGAACGAAAGGTCTTTTCTGTTCCACCTTTTAGATGGGAAAAAGTGTCCGACATAATAGACGGTATCGATGCTTGGATTCAACACGTTATTGGAAAGACTCATACTGAAGTAGCAGCCAAAGCCAAGGATTTGCACACAAGCTTCACGGAGAAATCGCTTAGGGAACAGGCTCAGGAAATCGCCAAGGCGACCGAGCAGAATGCAGACGGAGTGTATCGGACCCTACGCGCTGCCATGGATAAGTTTGGCGATAATGAAGACATACTGCGGGCAACACCAGAACAGTTTCTGGACTATTGCCAAGGGATTACTGGATTCCTCAAAGAAGCAGGCTATTCCGGCCTCTTAGTACTACTAGATGAGCCTGAGATGACTGCCAAAACTCTGGGCATGGCCAAGGTCTCACACATCCTGTTCGATATTGCTGACGGCCTCCATTTGCGCAATGGTGACTATGGTGTCTTTATCTCGATGCCCGAGAATTTTCTGGCTCAAGTCCAGAGCATGTTCTCTTCCCTTTCGGCAAGGCTGCAAAGCCGGAAATGTCTTCCTAGGCTGAGGGACGTATATGGTACCGACTTCGCCCGACTACTGTGGAAGCGCTACGTTGACGAATTCCATCTTGGAGAGGACGGCCTGCGAGTAGTCTCTCCCGAGGCGTTACAGGCGATAGGACAGGTTGCCTCCTCTGATCGAAGTGATTTGTCCTATGGGCCCAGAACAGTAGTATCCGTATTCGCACGAATGGTCTATTGCTACAGAGAGAAGAATACTACCTATTCCCCAGAAGAATTTGTGAAGGACTGCCTCGAGGGAGAAATACAAGTTTCCAATTACGCATCCCGCGTTCGCGAGATCATTGAATCGCCAGATGCAAAAGAGGTAGATCAAGGAGCTCTCATTACTCTCGCTGCGTTTCCCAATGGCATGAGCTCTGCGATGGGTAAGAAACTCGGCATTTATGAAGCCATATTGAAGTTGTCGCGTCGCTCCAGCCTTGTGTATAAACGCGGCGACTTGTTCGGTCTAAGAGGGCTACAAAAGGAGGAGGTTGGTATCGAACGCGATGACCTGCGCGATGTCATTATCAGTATTGCCGAGGAGTTTGCCCCGGGCCTTGCCAGTCTAGCTTCAGCCATCAACGCATTTACAAAGTATCTGATACCAGCTCTTTTTGAGCCAAGACAAGGTCAGCAATTGCTGGGTTGGGACATCCCAGGGGACTGGGGGAAAACACAGAGTCACACTCGCTATGCAGAACTTACAGGTGCTTTTAGGCAAACCGCACGCGAGTACCCAAGGCGGACTGTGATTGTCGCCGCTGGGCCGCGAGAGGCGGATCAACAGAAGGTGTATCCCGAGATTCAGCCTCCTGACTCCAGCCCAGACATACTCATCTTCTTCGGAATACGCTGGAGCAAAGAAGATCTCATGCCGGAGAAGCGCATCGAAATAGACCCCGGAAAGCCAGGCGGTGAGCCAGGTACCATTCGACTTGTCCTCAATTTCGCTGATAATTCGCTTTCTAATGAATTCCTTGAAGGGATCATTGAGAAAGAACTGTTGACTCCTCTGGGTGTTCTCTATTTGATCAATGAAAAGGACAAGCGCACACTGGGGAGAGAATTCGAGGTAGAGTGGCAGACCAGGCGAGAACAGTTGCTGCGTGGGCTCCTGCATCGTTTCTTCGGAGACCAGGCAGTGAGAACACAGGCATCAGAACAAATCGGGCAGACCATAACGGGTGATGCACTGGCTCTGTTGGGCAGCGTAAGTCGGGCCATACTGCTCGCACGCTATCCTAAATACTCGACACTCATTACCCAGCCTCAATGGCAGAAGAAAGTAAACGAGTATGTTCGAGCCCTCAAGAATACTGATATCCCCATAAGCTGCAAACGTGGACATGAACCTTGGATAGCTCCTGTCGACGATGTCACTAGGGCATTCAATACAAGTCTCATGAACTTGAAGGGCGGATTCTTTTCCGGCCTCGATAATCTGATTTCCATTAGGTCACAGGAACGCCACGGCAATCTAGAGGTAGAATTTAGGCTTCATCCGTTGGAACAAGCTCTGGTTGAAAGGATCACACTCAATAATCCTCTTACCAAGCGCAAGTTTGATGGCGTGGAATGCTGGTGCGTTCCGTTCGAGGACGTCAAATCGATGGTGCTCCATTCTGGTTACGTCCTGGAAGAGCTAGGACATATAGTTGAGATAGGGCGTAGTCGTGGTACCTTCGAAGCAGGGAAATATAAAGACAAGAGAGTTCTATACTGCAAGCCGCTGGATCTGGGTCAAATGAAGAGCCAGTTAAGAGAGAAACTAGTAGATCTTGAAAGAGAAGCCGAAGCGTTTAGGGAATTGCCCGATTTCCGCACATCATTCGATTATGATGCTGTTCGGAAAGGCATAGAGGAAATCCAAGACGAGGGCTACTACGACGCTCTAAGGGGCAAAATGAATCGGGAATTCGAGAAAATGCACCAAATGTTTCCAAAGTACCTTGAGCGACTTGCCCGTGACATAGCAGAAATAGGGGGTGATGCAAGCGACGTGAAGAAGCAACTGCTGGAATCTTTAGATATTGGGACAATACGGAGTGCGCCTAAGGCACTTTCAAAATGGAGCGCAGACTTGAACGCCTACGCGCGTATTAGTCTCAAGAACATGGTACATCAGGTCCAAAAGGAATGTTCGTCCATACAAACATCCGCCGATAAGGCCTTGATAGAGTATGACGCAAAAATACATAAGGGGCCGCTGGACAAGGTCAGTCATTTGCTCCGAGGTTGGAGGTGCGTAGGTGATCTGAAGGGGGACCTTGAGTCAGAGACGAAACCAAAAGCGAGTACTGCCTTGAGCTATTTGCGTGATTACGACAAGTGGACACAGTTATTGTCAAAGTCAGATGAAGTGTACGACACTTTAATGGACCTCAAGAACGAATCTGCGCACGAAGCGAAGGCGAATGGACTCATTTCGAAACTCGAGTCTATTGGGCATGAGATTTCGATGCATCTCAAAAAGAATCAGCTCAGCGGATTGGGCAGCCATCGGCAATTTCATGAGCAGTTCAAGACTCTTGATGAGGAGCGCCGAAAATACATCCTGGAACTTCGTTCGGCCTTCGAAAGTAAAAAGAGAGGGATGAATGAGCTGTTGCAAAAGGTTGACGCCGGCCAAGATTATCGATGTAAGGAGACTTTCAATCCAGATGACATTCACGGCGGCTATCGGCGATTGTACGACGAAGCAGCCAAGCATATCAGGGATGCAGTTTCCATTGAGAGGAAAGACATAGTCTCCCAACGTCAGGAACTACTGTACGCTCACTACATCCTGTCTCAGCTGTCTCAGGGTAAGACGCAGCCATTGGTAGTCCAATTGGATGACTGCACTCAATCACTGGACACAATTCTAGCAAAGATTACCGCAGACTGGACCTTGCAGTTGATGGAAGGACCTCAAGAAGAGCGATCCCAAATCAAGGACGCGATTCAAAGATCACGAGAAGCAACACGGTCCGCAAGAATAGCAATTCAACAGACTGAAGGCACGCAAGAAGAGAAGCTGAGTCCCGATGCGGAAAAGGTGCTGAAGATGATTCCCGCCAGAGCCAGCGAGAACCTGAAACAGTTGATTCTGGGCATGATGAAAAGCGGGGGAAGTACCAGCGATGTTCTTAATGCATCTCTCGACTGTGTTGCCGAACTATTTCGCAAGGGAAAGATCAAGGTTACCATTGAGCGACATAGGAGATGACAGGAGGCAACTTGCAAAGCCAAGCTGGGCGGACCAATCAAAGAACAGCATCGCTGTCCCGCATGTCAGCTGCGATGGATGCCTACCCTCCTGCTTTTCGAGGAAATGCTCTGAATCTTCTGTTCCTGGATGAAGCTCGACCCATAACGCGTGCTTCCGAATACTTGTGTAGCCTAGACAGTCCTGATCTTTTCAAAGACCGTCGCGAGTATCTTTTGTCCCAGGAGCATACCTTGTGGCCTTTCCCAGTACATTCCATAATGGAGCGCCCCGATCCCCGGTTACTGTCAGACAGGCTCTATGATTACTTCGACGCTAAAGAGTCTTTACTTCCTACTCAGCGTGCGATAGGACGTATTCTATATGAAAAAACTGTAAGATTTCAACCGGATATCGTAGCTTTGATGATTGTCGACGGATTGTCCTACTATGACCTGCCCGATGAAGACGATGTCCGCCCCTGTTTGGTTAACGGGGTGTCTATCACGAGCTTCGGACATCGAGAGATTATCGGAGAACCAACGGTGTCGCAAAAGCTTTTCTCTCTTGGTTATAGTCACCAGATTGGTTTCACTTATTTCGACGTAGGGACAAATCCGCTAGCGCGTGAACTATATGGCGTTTTCGGCTCAAGTCAAATCAAGAGAATTCGGGGATTCAAGGAGAGTCTCGAGCACATCAGTACTGAAGACCTATCACGTGGATATGTGCAGATTACCGTTGCGGGCTTGGACGGTTTGTGTCATCACCGGGACGAGCCTCCCGTTAAATACTACATCAATCAAATTCTCAATCGCTTTGATACTCTCGTGAGCTGCCTTCATCGGGGGAACCGAAGGATTGTTGCATGCTTGACTGCAGATCACGGGATACTCTGGCAGCAACACCTGGAAGGACAACGATACCTCGTTAGTGATCTGCAGCCGGGTGACAGACAGTTCCCCCGTCACATCGGTGGAAGCCGCATGCGTAGTAACATCCTCGTTAAAGACTGTCTTGGCACAACATACTCGATACTGCGGTTTCCATATGTCACGCGAAAGCTCAAGAACAATGAATGGGGTGTTCACGGGGGGATATCGGCCTGGGAATCGGTCGTCCCCTTGATTATTCGGACAGTCTAGACCTAAGAACGGAGGTAAATGATGAATGATTCTCTTCTACTAGGTAAGGAAATGGGTAGCGGAAGTCTCGTGAGGATTCCTTGCGGTACTTCACAACGCATCTTAGTCTGTGGGAAGACAGGAACAGGTAAGTCATACACGCTTGGGGTATTGGTCGAGGAACTGGCGAGAATCGGCAAGGACATTGTCCTCGTAGTAGACGCACAAGGTATTTTTTGGAGTACGGCGCAGCCTAACGAGTCACATTCAGAATCGGACACGCTATGGGAATTTGACAGGGAAGCACGAGGATTCAACGTGAACGTCTTGATTCCGGGCGATCCCGTTCAGCAATATGGCGATGCTGAGATAGTCGAGAAGCTTGAGCGCCGAGGAATAAATATTCAAGAACTAAGGTTGAACCCTTCCGATCTTTCGCCCGAAATGTGGTGCGACCTATTCAACCTGGACATAAATGCCCTAATGGGCATCATGCTATTCAAGGCAGTCCGTCAGTGTGGGAGGAGACTGGGCAAGGAATTCCTGATAGACGACATCGCTGCTGAAGTTTCAAAGGCCCGCGGACTTGATCAGACAAAAGAAGCGATCCAACGGAAGCTCGATATGGCTCATGACTGGCAGATTTTCGGAGAGAAGCGGTATCGTGAGATATGGGAAATCCTACGACCAGATGCCATCAACATTCTAGATCTGAGTGTTATCGCACAAGGTCGCTACGGGCTTCGCAACCTTGTGTTAGCTGTTCTCGCTACGTTCATCTTCCGTATGCGGACTATTGCCCGCAGAAGAGAAGCCCTTGGTCTTGCATCCGACATAAAGAAGGTTTGGCTCGCAATAGATGAAGCACATAACTTCTGCCCAAGCGGACGTAGCACGCTATCAAAGGATATCCTTATCCGTTGGGCTAAAGAGGGCCGCCAGCCGGGACTGTCTTTCATCGTTGCCAGCCAACAGCCAGCAGCGATCGACGCAGAGATCCTGACCCAATGCGGAATTCGTATAGTGCATCGCATAACCTCAAAAGATGACTTCAGGGCAATCGATGCTCTAAGTCAGGAATACTTGTCTGAGGGATTACCCAATCGGATCAAACAGCTCAATGGGCCGGGCCAGACGCTACTCATAGATGATGAACGAGAAAGTGTTGTACCAGTTCAGGTCCGTCCCAGACAAAGCCTACATGGTGGATTTAGCGCTTAGCAAGTCCTTCGAAATGTGTATGTGAGAAAGCAGTTATGGTATACCAGAGTTCATTGATGCAGTCGTTTTTTCTTCTCTTGTGTAAAATGAATCACCACAGAAGTAAACCGCATCAACCGTTTCTCTGGATGTTAGAAAAAATAAGAAAAAATAGAAACAGGACCTATTATTATTGTCAGATTAAGTCGTTGTATGTAAACTCTTAGCGTGCCACGCATATCAACAGTTGTAGCAATAGGTTTTCCTCATCATGCTATTTAAAGGGAAAATTACCAGGAATGTGTTTCTGAAGACAAAGATGGCTTAGAGCAACGCCTGAGGTAGCCAGGAGATTACACTCGAAGAGACTTTTTCAAGATACAGGTATATTGTCCCAGAAGTAAGAATCAATAAATGGGCGCTGTCCCTATTTACATCAAAAATACGCTAAAGTGGGAAAGAGTTAGTGGATACTTCTTGTGAAGTTCAAAACGGGAATTCAAACAAATGAAGGAAAATGAATCCAAGCCGTAAGCGAAATACCCGGATGACCAAATCAGAGAGACATCTCGACTCAGAAGATCCCGTCGTATTACTATCATATGGGGCGTCAAGCGCTGCTACTGATAAAAAGTATGAGAAAAAAGACTGAGCCGTTGTTTCAGGTCCTGATAGCAACAAAGAATTTGATTACCACTCTTGCTGTGAAACACCCTGCTTTTTTCACCGCATTCCTGCTACTGGCGGGTTGGTTTGTCTTTGTATTGGGGACAACTCAAATAAGAATGGTTGCGGTTCTCTGCATAATTATATCTCTGATATCCACGATCATATTTGTTAAGACAAGAGAATTTGGTCAGACGTCGCTTGCATTTATCATTGGATTATTCACCGTCTTCTCGATCACCTGGAACCGGGAGCTGTGGTGGATTTTCGTTGGCTTTTACGTGGGATTCAACGCACTACTCCTAACAATCGCTTCCGTAAGAGTAGCTAGTGAAGTGGAAACTATACTTACACAAGCTGCAAGCTTTTCCGGCGAGCCAGACTTTAAAAGAGTTTATCAAAAACTTCACGGCATTGTCCGTAACGGCTCAGACCATCAACTTGACATTATCGAGCGGTCTCATATTGTTCGATTTTTATGTTTTCGAAAAATTCCGACGACAGAGATTGAATTATTGCTGCCACAGATCGAAACCGTAAATACTGCATCGATGGTAGGCCATGTACAAGTAACCGATTTCTTTTTTACACTATACAATGCAACTAATTCAAGAGGCGACAGTACAAAGGTGCGGAATCTTATCAAATGCTTCGATGTTATTTTCCAACTGCCATGCGCACCGGAAGAATTCTTCGCGCTATTTGAAAAGACCAAGAATTGTCTTCTGAGAAACAGAATCGCCCTGGATACCTATTTGGCAAAAATCCATAGTCTTATGGCTGAAGGACGATCAACAGAGGAAATTATTGAGGAGTTCACATGACTTTAGCTACCGCGTCTTAGTGAAATAGCGGAAGGTCAGGTCTTGATTTTTGAAAATCCTTGAACTATGGGCCTGTCTTGACTGTTCGAGTCTTCAACCATGGAAAGACTCGAAGGAGTAGAGAATAGAGGAAGGTTAAGATTGCCATACAATAATTCAAAAATCAAGACCTGACCCCAACTATGCATCTATGAGGCATGATGCCGAAAATGGTTCAAAAATCAGATCTCGAAATTTTAGAAAGTCAGCCTGTGAGAGTATTTCTCGGCACTGACTCCAAGTCGTTGTCAATGGTCCTCCAATTTAATACTCACGACATAGTTTCTGATGCGCTGAATCTTCTGAATAGGTTGAAGGAAGCGTTAAGGGAGCATGTACAAGAAGTCACAGTATTTTGTGTACGACTCGACCAAGAGAGCACCTTTCGTCCCGGATTAACTCGTACTACGTTTAAATCCGTAGAACTCATAAATCCCATTCCTTCCTCGCC